>LZCG01000097.1_pt1 | contig 16561 bp, 17 predicted proteins | sample 768541 | NCBI WGS metagenome assembly LZCG01 (sample SAMN05200874, study PRJNA324366) | oil field metagenome | isolation source: sample BH-FW-1 from oil reservoir | place: India: Bombay High | collected 2015-07-11
TTTTATGATTGGATTTGTGAATTGAATATTATTTGTTATTTGAACTTGTTTTTGGAATTTTGACAAATAACCGAATGACATTATAGATAAGCACTAAATAGCTACGAGGATGCCTCATTATTAATAAAAAAGATAAACTTTAAGGATTTGCATGTCGGCCTGCAACAAATGTAAGCATCATTCTTGAGGCCGCTTTTTCTAGCAGTTCCGGGGCATTTTGTATGGCAAACTTAAGCGATACAGGCATTTCTACTATCGGATACAGCGCTGTGAATCCCTCTTGTTGCAGCACTTCATAGTCTTTTCCCAGTCCGCCGGCAAAACCAAACACCGGTTTATGATATTTGCGCGCCAGTTGAGCCACCCCAAAGGGTGTTTTCCCAAAACGCGTCTGGTAGTCTATCCTGCCTTCAGCAGTAATCACAACATCCGATTGTCGGATATAAGTTTCCAGGTGTGTTAGCTCACTAACCAGTTGAAAACCTGTTGACAATCTGGCATTCAAAAAGGCCAGCATTCCGGCAGCCAGTCCCCCGGCCGCGCCTGCACCCGGAATGTCACGTACAGGCCTTTGAAACTTTGATTCAACTATATTTATGTAATGTTCAAGGGCTTTATCAAGGCCTTTTATCATCTCTTCATCGGCACCTTTCTGTTTTGCAAAAACATAAGAGGCCCCGTTTTTTCCCAGGAGGGGATTGGACACGTCAACGGCCACATAAATATTGACATTCTTTATGGTTTGTTTGAGAACCTCTGCATCAATTGCCGCTAAATTTTTGAGGTATATCCCTCCGGGGGGTAATTCACGACCCTTTTTATCGGTAAGCCGGGCGCCAAGCGCCTGTGCCATTCCGGCACCGCCATCGTTGGTAGCGCTGCCGCCAAGGCCTACTATTATATCCCATGCCCCTTCCCTGATGGCAGCATGAATTAATTGGCCTGTGCCATAAGTGGTTGTCAGCAAAGGGTTTCTTTCGTGAGGTGCCAGACGTTCCAATCCGGAAGCTGCTGCCATCTCGATGATGGCAGTTCTTTCATCAAGCATTCCAAAAGACGCATTAATATCCCGCATCAGCGGGTCTTTAACTGTTTGATTTATAAGTTTTCCGTTTTTTGCTGCTACCAATGCATCTACCGTTCCTTCGCCACCATCAGCCATGGGGATTTCAAAAATATCAGCATCAGGCATGACGTTCCTGATGCCTTTTGCAAGGTAGTGGGCGACTTCTTTTGCCGGAAGGCAATCCTTAAAGGAATCAGGTGCGATGGTAATGAACATGTTAAATTGTTTTTATATGAAAACTATTCGGTTGGCCGGCAAACCATTTCGATTCAAAAGGCATCAAACTTATTTCAGCATATCCCGACGATAGTTTATGTGCCGTAAGTAAATTGGTCACTGGCCTATCAGAAATTACAGTAACGCCTTTCACAGAACCTGTTACATTTGAAATGTGGACGATGCGTTGATTTTCCGACTGGCGGGCAAAACAAATAAAATCATTACCCGCATCAAGCCAAATCTGGTCAGCTTCGGGATGGAAAGCAGGCTGTTTTTTTCTAATGGCAATAATTTTTAATAATATTTCCAATCCTTTTTGGTGATGATTTTGGGATGATAACAGTTTTTGAAGTGTTTCATAATCCCAGGTTTTGCGGTTCAGGCTCCGGGCCCGCCCGGTTTGTTGATAACCTGTGATATCGTTCTCAGTGGTCAGCAGGCTGTGGATATAAAACGCCGGCACGCCCTTGAATGCGGCCATAACCATCTGAGAGCTTACAAATCGTTGTAAGTGAGAGCTTTCTCCGGAAAACCGGGTTTCCCGCAGGGCATCAAAATATGTAATATTCAGTTCGTAAGGACTTTCGGTACCATCAGGATTGGTTTTGGTACTAATCATCCCGCCAAGCGACTGTATCTTATCATATAATTGTTTTTTGTTTTTTTCATTCAGGATACCCTCAAGGGGACGTACTCCAATTCCGTCATGGCTTGCTGTGAAGTTTAAAAAGGTAGCCCTGGCAGGGGGCGTTGGAAGCGTGGAAGCCCATTCGTTGAAGTGTAAAGCTGATTCGCTGAAAAAAGCATGCAGCAATAAGGGGGGCATGCTAAATTGATAGACCATATGTGCTTCGTCGCCATCGCCGAAATAACTCAGATTTTCTTTGTTGGTAACATTGGTTTCTGTCAGCAATACCAGATGTGGGCTGATGAAATTAAATAAATCCCTGAATAGCTTTACAAATTCGTGTGTTTCAGGAAGATGAAGGCATGTTGAATGGTTTTTTTTCCACAGAAAAGCAATGGCATCCAGCCGGATAATCCGAATGCCTTTGGAGAGATACCCCAACAGAATTTCGAGTATTTCAAGAAAGACCTGAGGATTTTGAAAATTGAGGTCTACCTGGTCGGCACTGAAAGTGGTCCAGACATATTTTTTTCCGGAAGCTGTTTCAAAAGCTGTAAGCAGGGGGGTGCTGCGGGGCCTGACAACTTGTGAAAGGTCTTCCCGGGGGTTTTTGACTATGAAATAATCTTTTCCGGGATGCTTGTCCTGTAAAAAATTTTGAAACCAGCGCGATTTTGCCGAGACATGATTAATCACTAAATCTGCCATTAAAGAATATTGTTCGGCAAGGTTTTCAATATCATTCCAGCTTCCCAGGTCTTCTCTGACACGGGAGTAATCGATAATGGAAAATCCGTCATCAGAACTATATGGGAAAAAAGGCAGAATATGGATATTGGAAATTAATCCATTCAATTCCTCAGAACAAAAAGAATTCAAGGTTTGAAGTGGTTTTTCGCCGGATTTTTTTACCGAATCTCCATAGGTAATCAAAACCATATCATTCTGGTTCCAACCTGATTCTTTTACGGGAATAATGGGAATATAGCGATCGATTATTTTAAGGGTATCATTTAACAAAGATTCACTGAATTGATTCTTATAAATAAATTGTAATCTTTTTTGCAGTTTTTGTTTTAAATCATCAGTAGTCTTCTTCATGGGAACAGGTTTTACTCATTGTCAATTTCAACAGCTTCGTAATAGTTGGCCAGGTAATCAGGCAAAGCTGAATTGATGCGTTTCCAGCTGGGGATATATAAGTTTTGTTCGCGGTTTTTAAGGATACTGATGCCCGCATTGTAAATATTTTCGGCAAACAAATCTACCATCATTTCCTCTTTATGCCGGTTGTAGGATAAACCATTCAGCCTGGCATCGTTATCGAATCGTTCGACAAATTCCAGGGCAATCCGGTAGTAGGTGGCTTGAACAGACTGAAACATGCTCTCTGAGAACACAATACCATCCTGAGCCAGTTTGTTGTAGATAGCTTTCGCAATATCAACGCTCATTCGGCTAATACCTTTGGAGGCATCATCAGGAGAAAGGGCCTGGTGTTTATGATCATAGCGGTCAGCTATTTCGACCTGACAAATACGATTCAGGGAATTTAGTCGTTGAACTTCAGCAAGGATACCGATTTCCAGTCCCCAGTCACTGGGAATACGTATGGTTTTTACCACATCTGTTCGCATAGAAAATTCACCGGCCAGGGGATACCGAAAACTATCCAGGTATTCCAGAAATATCATAGGCCCGTAGAATTTTTTCAGTGCCCGGAGCAAAGGGGTGACCAAAAGTCTGGCAGCCCGGCCATTGAGTTTTTCGGAATCGGAACGGTAGTAGAAACCCTTACAAAAACGATAGTTAAATGTCGGGTCCACTACCGGATAGAGCAGGCGGGCCAGCATGGTTTTGTCATAGGTCAGTATATCGGCATCGTGTAGTGCAATAGCTTCCGAGCGCTCGGAAGCTATGAGGTAGCCAAAACAATACCAGGCATTTCGTCCTTTGCCCATTTGCTGTGGCGCTATCTGATGGTCTTTTAGTATTTTGTCCAGTTTACGCAGCCGGGGGCCATCATGCCATAAAATCCGATGGCGTTGGGGGAGTTTGGAAAAATATTTTTTGGCATGTTCAAATTCTTCCTGGTTGGCCCGATCAAGGCCAATAATGATTTCATTAAGATAAGGGATATCTTTTAAGATATCTATGATGCCTGGTAGTGCTTTTCCTTGCAACTCTGAATAAAGGCTGGGAATAACCAAAGCAATGGGACGTTTTTTGGCAAACTTCACCAGCCTGTTTTCCAGTTCCTGATAGTTTTCGTTTCGCAGGTTGTGCAAGGTTGTTACAAATCCATTTTGATAAAAATCACCCATAACTTTTTTAGTTTACAATTCGCGTAAAAATATTAGTAAGCAGTGGTTTGAGTTTTTCTGCAATAATCCGATGGTCCAGTTCCCGGTAAATTATTTCCAGATTATGTTTAACCATTTGGTTACGATAGGTACAATCTGTCAGAATCCGGTGGGATTCATCCACGACTTCATCAGTCAACTCACAGTTATCAATAGAAGGAAGCTTAAAACCAAGGGGTTCAATATCGGTTTTATACACATCATAGCGGTTAATCACGGCCGGCAGACCGCTGGTAATTACTTCCAATAAATTATTGCCAAAGCCTTCAATTTCACTAAAATAGGTAGCCAGGCCATTGTGCGCTGCCACTATTTCCGGTATTTCTGAGAATTTATAATATTTCCGGTCCACGATAATATCCCGGTGTGAAAGGATGTTCCCTTCGCCAAAAATGAGCACTACGTGGGCGTCGGGATGTATAATTTTCATTTTATGATAATGTTCCCAAAGAAATTTTTTATAGGTTACCTGTTCGTCACCGGAATGCCCGCTGACCAAAATAACGATACAGCGGTTTTGACCGCTTTCACTAAAACGTTCCTCCAGTCGATAAGCAAAATCAATAGCCACTTCTATCCGTTTTCGCGGCACTACGCGGGTATGCTGGAGCAGAATTACTGAATCATCAAGGGTAAAACCTTCTTTACGGATGGCTTCCATTACGCCGATATCTTCTAAAAAAGTATCGTTGTAGTTGTTTTGCGGCGGAAAAATCAACTCACCATTGGTCCACTCGCGTTCCTGCCAGTTCCAGTTTATTGAACTTGTGTTAGGAATGATAACCGCCCTTTGTTTAAAAAAAGGTTCCAGTCTTCTGTTGTTATAAACTTTGAAGACTTTTTTAGCGATTTCCATTTGCGTTTTATTGATGAAAACGATTCCATCAACATAGGTTCCGGGCAAATATTTCATATATTTTTTCACGACGGGATTGGGATGGCTGAATTGCGGTCGTTCCATGTATGAATCGTGCCACCAAACCAGCTGTTTGGGCCAGATGATGTTTTCGGCACGCAGAGATTCAAAATAATAGCCCAAACCAACTGCGGTAATAAAATTATAAGGATGCGACGTATTATGAGAAATAATCAAGTCAATTTCATTTTCATTTACCCAGTCTTTGATAACATTCATAGCATAAATTGCTTTTTCATGAATCATGTCATCCAAATCATCAGGGGCTTCTTTGCTAAAGGTTTCAATAATGGTTTTATGGATATCGTTTTTGTGCCAGAATACTTCATCCGTTATGGCATTGAAACGGGGTGAAGTGTGGGCAGCAAGAAAAAATATATTCCCTAGTTCTACATCAAGATAATCAACCATAGCATTGACTATCTGGTCGATAACAATAGAAACGCCATCATTTTTTCCTACCAGTGAATGAATGATTCCAACATTTAAATGATGAATGTTCATAGTATTTTTTCAATTGTAATAAGTCTGTAATTATCAAATCAGGTTTTAAATCCCTTATCGATTCAGTTCGCCATTTTAAAGAACGTTTATCGCCAGCAAAAAGTGCCGTTTGAAGGCCGGCTTTTTTTGCAGCAGCAATATCTTTGAGCATATCATTGCCTAAAAATAATGTTTCTTCGGGAGCTATCTGGTATTTTTCGGCTATTTTTTTTGTCAATATCTCAAAAAGAAAGCTGTCAGGTTTTCCCTTTCCATAATGGTATGAAAAAATTGAGATATCATGATCAAAGAAAGCAACTTGTTGTTCTCCCCTATCGCTTCCCAGAAAATAATTCATCAGGTGTAACGTATAAAACTGGGCATTCGATACGATTCCAAGGGGTATTTGTTTTTTGGCCAGATAATTAATCACCTCAAGCATTCCGGGCATGGGGCTGACCTGGTTACTTCGGATTTCAAATGCGATAATAGCTTTGTCGGGTTGACTTTTATCCGTCATCTTTATCAATCCCATTTCAAGTGCCATGGAGATAATTTTTTGCCAGATTTTTCTGATATCGATTTCCGGATAAGGCGTTTGCTCATTGCGTAGTGAATAGAGGTTGTGTTTGATTTCTGAAACCAGGCTCTGGAGCAATTCCTGCCATTTTTCTTCCTGGTTACTGATTATTTGATAGCCCCCAAAGGAGAAAGCCTCTTTTAAATAGCGTGCTGACATTTCAGCTTCATCCACATCGCCCGACGAGGATATCAGCAATGTGCCATAAATATCAAAAACCATGGCCCTGATGGTACCAATGGAATTAAGTTTCGGTCGCTCACCGGTTTTTAGGGGCGCCAGCCTTTCCTGTTCAGACAACAAATTTGCTATAAGTGTCGAATAGTCTTTTTCCATAGGCTTTGAGTGAAAATTTTTCCTGAATAACCTGTTGATTGTTTTTTATGACGGTTTCTTTTACCGGTTCAAAAATCTTTTTCAAATGCAGGTTGCTGGTTTTTAATATCATAGTGGTAGTTTCATCCTGAATCAACTCTTCAAGAAGCCTGCGCTGATTTTTATAGCTGAGATTTGCAAAATCTGTTAGCTCTCCTTTAAAAGGAACCCTGATGTCATTATAGAGGGCCGGAAAAGATAGTTCTGATTTAATCAGGTCTTTTGTGATGTTGGTAAGGTTCCGCCCCGTAACCGGAGTACTCATCATCCAGGGTTCTAAAAAAACCATCCCAAAGCCTTCCTGGGTGCTTGTGGTGACACAAAAGTCAGAGGCCGAAACAAGGGCTTTGTAATCGGTTTTATTTCCGGCTTCGAAGACGATTGGAATTTTATTTTTCTGGCAAAAGCCTTTCCAACGCCGGTATTCTTTAACATCGGGATAACTTGTAGGTGGCTGTGTAATTACAAAATGGAACCTGTCGCCAAAGAACAGGTTCAAAAGTATGAATTCTCCGATATTTTTACGGCGAATGGCCCTTACGGGATAGGTGACCAACCCTTTTTCTTCATCAAGATGCAGGTCTTTGTAAACTTGTTTTTTTACCTCCTCGGAGGCCTTTGGAATCACATCACAGACATCTATCGGATTAGGTAGATAATGCAGGTTGTTTTCATTGAAACCCAGATGTTGTATGCGGTGGTAATCATGATGGGTCAAAACACCGATATGATAGTTGGGCAGTTTGGGATACATCACTTTGTTGATATCTTTTTGAAAATGTTCAATCACAATACGTTCCATGAATTTCTGATTTTCACGCCTGTCTTCTGAAAAGTCATGGGCATGATTAAAAACCGGGAAACCTTCATGGGCAAGTTCAGATATGGCCATAGTCCAAAAAGGATTCTTGGCCAGGTTCAGATTATGAAAATGGATGATATGGTTTTTTTTGAAATAAGTCCTGGCTTTCTCCTGTACTGCCTTATATTTTGACTGAATCTCCTGTTCATCTGAAATCTTAAAATCTTCGTACAAAAAAATGGGATCAATAATCAATTCCACATTCATTTGCTCATAAAATTCAGGTTCTGAACAAGAACCACAAAACAACCTAATCTGAAAATTTTCCGCTGTGCTTCTCAAACTTTGAATCTGAGATCGGATTATTCTTGTTACCCCTCCCGAATCTAAATGATAGTGTACAATATCAATGTTCTTCAACATGAATTCTTCCTTTTTGATTTGTGATTTCCAAAAATGAGAAATATTCCTGAGAGTACCAAATATTGGGGCTTTTGTTTTGACGAAAGATGTCTGTAACCAAAAAAAATGTTAAAAACTATTGTAAAAAAGCTTTCCCTACAGGTTCATTTTGCTTACACAGAAATGTATTTTTGCTCCAAACTAAGGAATAATATGTCTGAAAAATATAACGAAGACAGCATCAGGTCGTTAGACTGGAAAGAACATATCCGTTTGCGCCCGGGGATGTATATTGGAAAATTGGGGGATGGGGCTTCGCATGACGACGGAATCTACGTATTGCTCAAAGAAATTATTGATAACTCTATCGATGAATTTACGATGGGCTATGGTAAAACTATCCGGGTGGATATCGAAGGCCGTCAGGTTACTGTCAGGGATTTTGGACGGGGCATGCCACTGGGCAAGGTGGTTGAATGCGTTTCTCGAATCAACACAGGGGCCAAATATGATTCCAAAGTATTTAAAAAAGCGGTTGGATTGAACGGTGTAGGTTCAAAGGCTGTTAATGCGCTTTCTTCTTATTTCAAAGCCCAATCCATTCGCGATGGAAAAACCCGGATTGTGGAGTATCAATCCGGTGAAATTATCGCCGACAACGAATCAAAAGATGTTTCGGATGAACCCAACGGAACCCGAATTACATTTGTGCCTGATGAAACTATTTTTGGTGATTACCATTTTGTAAGTGAATACATCGAACGAATGTTGTGGAATTTTGCCTATCTCAATAACGGATTAATTCTTTATTTCAATGGCCGGAAAATGGAAGCCAAAAACGGCCTGAAAGACTTGTTGGTTCGCGAAATCAATGGTAATCCGTTGGTGTATCCTATTATTCATATAAAAGAAGGCGATTTTGAAGCGGCCCTGACCCATGTTGCCAATCAGTATGGCGAACAATATTATTCTTTTGTAAACGGACAAAACACGTCCCAGGGAGGTACTCACCTGGCTTCTTTCAGGGAGGCTGTGGTGAAAACAGTCAGGGAATTTTATGGCAAAGATTTTGACCATCAGGATATCCGGGCTTCTATACATGCAGCGATAAGTATCAAAATAGAGGAACCTATTTTTGAATCGCAAACCAAAACCAAACTGGGGTCTAACACGATTGCTCCCGACGGCATAACCATTCGCAATTATGTGCATGATATTATTGGTCGTAAACTGGATGATTATCTTCACCAAAATCCAGAAACTGCCGAAGCGTTCCTGAACCGCATTAAGCTTTCAGAGAAAGAGCGAAAAGAAATGGCCGGCATCAAAAAGCTGGCCCGTGAATCCATGAAAAAGTCAGTTTGCACAATAAAAAATTGCGTGATTGTCGGATTCATTACAACACCAACCATGATCGCCGTTTGGAATCATCTGTTTTTATTACTGAGGGAGATTCAGCCAGCGGCTCTATTACCAAATCCAGGGATGTGCAAACCCAAGCTGTGTTTTCATTGAAAGGAAAGCCTTTGAATTCTTATGGTTTGTCGAAGAAGATTGTTTATCAGAATGAAGAGTTTAACCTGTTGCAGGCAGCTCTTAATGTAGAGGAAGGCGTAGATAACCTGCGCTATAACAATGTTATCATAGCTACAGATGCCGACGTTGATGGCATGCATATTCGATTGCTGCTGCTAACTTTTTTCCTGCAGTTTTATCCCGATGTGGTTAAAAATAATCACCTGTATATTTTGCAAACACCTTTGTTCAGGGTAAGAAACAAGAAAGAAACTATTTATTGTTATTCGGACATTGAACGTAGGAAAGCGCTCAATAAATTGGGAAAAAGTGCGGAAATTACCCGTTTTAAAGGACTGGGTGAAATTTCACCCAATGAGTTTACCCATCTAATCGGGCCTAAAATGCGTTTAGAACCGGTACTTTATAAAGGCGGCAGCACGTTGGCTGACACGCTTTCATTTTACATGGGAAGGAATACGCCGGAGCGTCAAAAGTTTATTATCGAAAATCTGAAAGTTGAAGAAGAGCTTCCGTTAGAAGAACTCAAAGCTGTCTGAGTTTTTATTTCAATGTATTGAAAGCCATACCCAGGTATTCTATCAAATCGCTGGCTATTAAGCTTTCCCAGCTTTGATTTTGAAGAACCAAATCGCCCGTAAGCCCATGTAGATATACGCCCAATAAACAGGCTTCAAAAGGTTTGTAGCCTTGCGACAGTAAACCGAGAATTAATCCTGTAAGGACATCGCCTGCTCCTGCTGTAGCCATACCAGGATTTCCGGTGTTGTTAAAATAAACTTTACCTTCAGGCGTACTGATGGCAGTATGAGCGCCTTTCAAAACTACATATACCTGGTGTTCAACCGAAAAACTTTTTTGCCGTTCCAGACGGTCAAAGTCCGTAGCCGAAGCCCCGGCAAGTCGCTGAAATTCTTTTGGATGTGGAGTAAATACCGAATGTTTGGGCACCAAAGGAATCCATTCAGGGTGCATCCCAAGGATATTGATAGCATCAGCATCCAAAAGCAGCGGTTTTTCACAGGTTTCAATCAGTTTCTTGAGGCCTTGTCGGGTTTTTTCCCGGGTGTCTATGCCCGGGCCGATGCCAATAGCATCATATTTTTCGGGGTTGGCAACCCCGGTAAAAAATCAGGATCCTTATCGACTTCGACCAGCGATTCAGGAAAAGCGGTCAGCACAACCTGTCGGCCTGATTCAGGTATGTGGGTGGTTAGCAATCCCGCACCAGCCCGCAAACAGGCTTTTGCCGATAATACAGCGGCCCCGGTTTTGTTGTAGCTCCCTGCTATCAGCAGTGCATGTCCAAAATTTCCTTTATGGGCAAATTTTTCGCGTCCTTTAATCATGGCACGCATATCCTGTTTCTCAGTCAGAAAATAGCTGGTATCCACCTCTCTAATGAAATCTTCATGCAGATCGATGGACAACACTTCCCATTTACCGGTGTAGGAATAGTTATCAGAAAACATAAAAGCCAGTTTTGGAAACTGAAAAGATAATGTGTGGTCGGCTCTGACTATGGCGCCTGTGTTGTCTTTATTGGAGCGGTCAGCATATAATCCGGAAGGAATATCAATAGAGATTTTCAGGCTTTTGCTGGCATTGATTATTTTGATTACTTCGGCGGCAATTCCTTCAACGGGTCGGGTTAGTCCTGAACCAAAAATTGCGTCAATGATGACATCCCGCGAATCGCATGCCGCATGTCGGCGGTACTGTTAATATGTTTTACGGGAATATCCTGAATGCGTTTAATCCTTTGGAGGTTGGTTTCATTATTATCGCTGTATTGCTTGTCCCTTCCGACAAGATAGACAATAACATCATACTCTTTGTCGAAAAGTATGCGGGCCAGTGCAAGCCCGTCGCCTCCATTATTGCCGGTTCCGCAAAAAATGTGAATTTTTTTTTCAGTTTTAATGTTTTTTACAAACCAGTTAAACAGTCGGTGAGCGGCACGTTCCATCAGGTTGATGGAGGCAATGGGTTCGTTTTCGATAGTGTATTGATCGGCTTCCCGTACTTTTTCTAATGGCAGTATCTTTATCATGACCCAAGTATTTTTAAGTATCTATGGCAAAAGTAGAAAAGGAGCCGCCGATTTCAAAGCAGAATAGCAAAAAAATGTTGCAGCAAACTATCTTTATATTCTGTGAAAAATTTGCTAAAGCTTCGAAACTGCTGCATTTTATTATTATAACTGTTCGGCAAACAAAAAATTTGCTTACCGGGGGATTTTGATAAACTATCAGGTTACATATTGTTTCAGATACTGATAATCAGGGGTCAGTTTACCCTGATGAAGAATCATGGCTTTCTTAACAGGATTGGGCAGTTCCAATTCAGTAAAAGGAGCCGAATAGTCTGCTTTGGCAATGGAAGCAATATAAGGAGCCAACGCTTTACCAAAAGCTTCTGAGGATTCGCGGGGCAATTCGCTGGGCAGAATATCCACAGCCATATCCAGAATACCGGGGCCATCAAAGCCCATTTGATATTTGTCAGCTATCGGATCGTAAGTAAATACCGGATCTTCTATCGTTGTTCCTTTAAAAGTGCATTCCACCGACCCATTCGGATCGCAGGTAACATCCCCAATGACTGTTAGCCGGGGGTCAGCATTTGAAAACATTGATTTCAAAAACTTTTTAGTAACTATGCGCGGATAGCGGTCATCCCAGTATATGCAATTCATCAAAACTGACAGGTAGGGCAAATAACGCTCAAAAACACCGCGAAATCGTTCCGGATGTTTATAATATTCCTGTAAATCAAATTCTTTATCTTCTTCCAGCGGTACCGACATGTCTGCTTCCTTAAAAATGACTTTATAAATTCGGTCAGGTGACAATAATTTCCTGACGTTGGCATCTAAAAGATGCTTTGGCGAAATTTCATCGACAGGCAGTAAATCCAGTATTTCCTGCGCACCACGGGAAACATTTCCATAACCTGTAATTCCGATAATCAGGGGATGTAGCGATGAGGGCAGTCCGTTTTTGGCCATTTCATTTCCCGCCTCCCTGACAGCTTGTTTTGCGTCCTGTAGTGAATAATAGCTGTGGGATTGCTTGATTTTCAGGAAAGGGGTTTCCATACCTTTTGTTTTTAGTCGCTCGCCCAGACTCCATAAAGTATTAATCATTCCGGCAAGCCCGGCAAACCGGCCAAAGAATATCAAACGCCGGCCCTTGTTATCTACAATCCTTTCATAATCAATCAGATTACATTTTTTCTCCATCATCGTCCGCAACATGGGCATGTTATAAGCCTGCCCTTTTATCACGTGCGAAAAAAATACATAAGTCTTTTTTGGCTCAAAAAAATTCAATGGCATTTCTTTCACACCAAATATGACAGGAGCCTGAAACTTATTATCAATTATTTGTGCCCCGGCTTCCAGGTATTCTTTATCCGTAAATATACGTTTGGAGGAAGATTCTACTTCAAATTGCAAGGAAGCCTTCTGAGTAAGCGATTTTACGAGGGCAGGGGGGATAGCTACCCGTCGTTCCATGGCATACTTATCTTCCTGTCTGATTCCAATTTTATTATTCATGGCTATAATTTTAGAAAGGCCAAACATATGAAAATACCTTCAGTAACCCAAACAGAAACCCGAATATTCTTTGCTAAAAGCCTTCCCCTCTCATTTTAGACCACTAATTGATTTTTCGGGAACAGTATGATAAATGCATACCAAAAGAATACATTATTTTAATGTGGACTTACTATATGCCTGTCAGGCTGCCTGCAAACAAAACCATTAGTAATAAATTTATCTGATGTTTGGTTTATTTTGATGTTGAGGTTCATGGTGGGAGACCGAATATAAATATTGATTTTCGGTTTAGATTAAGATTTTGTAAATTTGTAATAGTTAAAATTAAAAAGATTGAATAATGCCAAAGATATTTGAATATTTAGGGATTCTGATTTTCTTCTACTCGAATGAGCACGAACCGATTCATGTTCATGCGAAAATAAGGAGAGTTTGAAAGCAAGGCGGAATTCATTATTATTAATGGTGAGATATCAGAGATAAAGATTACAAATATTTCAGGAGCACGACCACTAAAAGGAAAAGACCTTAAAGATTTTGAAGTTTTTCTTGAAAAATACGCTGACAAAATAGTTGAAAAATGGATTAGCTATTTTGTTTATCATAAGGAAGTTGATTTTGAAAAAATTACAAAAAGACTAAAATGAGAATAATTGTTGACTATAAGGATTCCGACTCTGAGTTTAATCAGCAGTTGAAAATTGAATCTGCAAAATATTTGTCGGATTATGCAATTCGATTGAGATTTAGTGATGGAAAAGAGAAAATTGTTGATTTTAAACCTTTTTTATCAAAATCTTTTCATCCTTCAATTAAAAAATATTTGGATGAAAATAAGTTCTCGAATTTTTCATTGACCGATGGAAATTTAAACTGGAACGATTACGATTTGATTTTTCCAATTTTTGATTTATATAATGGACAGATTGGAACATAAACCACGAAACCACAATACATGGTATAGCGCATGCGGGTTTTACCGTTTTTTCGAGCGTTTGTGGCTCGTAAAAAAAGTTGGGGTAAACTGATAGGTTTTCGCCTCGTAATCCCGTACGACACTATAACATCAACCGTAGCAACAAGCCGGGAGAATAAGAATCTTGCTAACGACTTATAATATTATTATTTTACGCAAGGCAAGTAAAAAGTAAGCATTAATGAAACTAAATTAACACTGAGAGTAAATGATAATGTTATCGCGAGAGCTAAAAATTATGCACGCAGTCATAAGGTTAGTCTTTCTAAGATGATTGAATCTTATCTTGACAGTGTTACTAAACAAAAAGATGTAGAGAAAAAGATTTCAATTACACCTCTTGTTGAGAGCTTGAGTGGTGTGATTGATTTACCTGCTGATTTTGATTACAAAAAAGAATATCGTGATTATTTAGAGGAAAAGTATAAATGAAAAGGCTATTTGTTGATACAAATATTGTGATTGATTTATTGTCACGGAGAGAGCCCTTTTTTGAAGAAGCAGCGGAATTATCTTCTCTTGCAGATAAAAAGAAAGTCGGGTTATTAGTTTCATCTTTGACTATAGCAAATATTAGCTATGCCTTGTTGAGACAAATGGATTCGTTTAAAGCGAAATCGATTTTAAGAAAGCTTAAGTTGATTATTAAAGTCTTGCCATTAGATGATAAGATTATTGGATTGGCTTTAAATGACGAGACTTTTTCAGATTTTGAGGATGGACTTCAATACTTTACAGCAATTGAGGACGAGCAAGAAAATGATTATAACAAGAAATCTAAGGGATTTTAAAAATTCAAAGATGCCTGCAATGACAGCGAAACAATTTATTGGAATGATTGATTAAGGCCGTTGCCTACACGCAATATACGTAAACCGGGGGATGTGAGTAATGTAAACTTTCGTATATTTATTCAAAATTGTAATGGTTTGACAGGTTGAGGCTTCGAAATCCTGGCCTCCGCATATGGCAAAACGAAAATCCTAAAACTGGACGGGACATTTTCCTGAGGCTGCTTAAAAAATTAAAATTTGGTCATTTAAAACTACTAAGGGTCAGACAAAAATTTTTGAGACCATTACAGGTTATTAGAAATGCACTCCGCCAGTTTTTACTGGCGGAGTTATCTGATAAGAAACGGGTGGTTTCGCTGTTCGTTTCATCAATTGCTTGCAAAGTGATGGCTTTTGTAAGAATCCGATTAACCGGCAGCCTGATAAGGTTCTGAGTTAGGAGCAGCCTTAAAAATTATATTTTAATTTAAACATTAACATATTATAATCTTTTAATGCGGTAAAGAGGTTATCGCCTTTGCCGTCGAATATTGATGCGGAAAGGGTCATTTCTGTGTTGGGAGTAGCCTGGTAAGAAATTTCGGGTAAATAGGCAATGGCGTAATTGTTTTGGATATCATTCCAGTCGGTTACAATAAATCCGCCCTCAATTGGTATTATTGTAAGTTTCTCATTGAAAAAGGTTTTTTCGTAGCGTAAAAAGAAATAATCATTTAGTTCGTCAGCACCTCTTTCATGAATAAAGCCATGCAGGTATTGCATGTTAAGATAGGAGCCGTCAGCGAAAAAATAATCGCCACCTACCACAAATTTTAGGTAAGGATTATTTTTTCCAACAACACTGAATCCTGTGTAACCGGTGCAGGAGAACCCGGGTAGAATGCTGATAAATCAGTGATCATCTTAATGTCAGTGTCAGGTACAAATGCGGCAGCTTCGGCCCAAACACCAATTCCGGCAATGCTGGTAACCAAATCGGCACCAATGATATGGGTCCTTGCATACGATAGTTGTGAATTTATGTTAATTCCACCAAGGGTATCAACAGGCATTAATGTATTCCTTGTTACAAACGGCAACCCATCGTAGCCCCAAACGTAGCTTACAGAAAAATTGATGCCTTTGGCAAAACCTTTAAACCTTAAACCTGCTGTAGAACTTTCGCCCAAATTATATTTTGGCATCATTAAAGTATCTGAAAAACTTTTTAATACCATTCCCTGTGGCAGTTCCATAGAAGGATTGAGTACATTGGCAAAAACTCCGACAGGCATATTGGCCGGCTGAAAGAACGGAACAAAAACACCTTGCAAAGAGAAATCGTAGTTGAAATAATATTGTAGGTTAATGGCATCGGAACCTCTTTTTCGTCCGAAATCGAGTATATCTTCAAGGTCGTAAGGGTTGAGGTTGTCTGTCGGGTTAAGTTCGTCGGCCGTGCCCCATGCAAATTGTTGACGCCCAATGGTCAGGTCTAATTTTTTGCTTAAAAATCCGTTTAATTGTACATAAGCTTCCCTGATTTCCAAATTGTAAGGGTCAATAATCCCTTTGTTGTACAAGTCGTTTGATTCAACAACACCGGGCAAACCAAAATTCCGAATCCAAATGTCGCCGTAAAATTTGGATTCCCCTGAAATTTGCTTGCCCGGTTTTAAGCTTAGCCGGTTTTCGTTCCATGCCCAGTCGTTAGGTGCTTTGAGCAAAAATCGCTCATCAGTAACCAATTCACCTGAGATATTTAATTTTCCTTCCTGGGCTAAAAGCTGTGTTGTCCCCACTGCCAAAAAAAATAATGTGACTCCAAAAGTTAAATATTTCATGTTCATAGTATTAAATTTTAAAAAGTTTAAAAC
>LZCG01000098.1_pt1 | contig 16524 bp, 20 predicted proteins | sample 768541 | NCBI WGS metagenome assembly LZCG01 (sample SAMN05200874, study PRJNA324366) | oil field metagenome | isolation source: sample BH-FW-1 from oil reservoir | place: India: Bombay High | collected 2015-07-11
CCCCATACACTTTATTTAAAAGAAAAAAATTTATGTCAAAAATTGGAATCAATCATTCATTTCACCTTCCCGATGGTCGCGAAATTACTATTGAGACAGAAAATAACCTGAAAAGCTTACCGAAGAAAAAAGGCAATTTTGGAATTGCCTTTTTTTCTGTTTTTAAAGGGTTAAATCCCCATACACTTTATTTAAAAGAAAAAAATTTATGTCAAAAATTGGAATCAATCATTCATTTCACCTTCCCGATGGTCGCGAAATTACTATTGAGACAGGAAAATTAGCCAAGCAAGCCGACGGTTCTGTTGTTGTTAAAATGGGTGACACCATGTTGCTGGCAACCGTAGTATCAAAAAAGGAAGCCAACGAAGATGTTGACTTCATGCCCCTTACAGTGGATTACCGGGAAAATTATGCCGCTGCAGGACGCTTTCCCGGAGGCTTTTTTAAAAGGGAAGCCCGCCCATCGGAATATGAAATCCTGATATCACGATTAATCGACCGGGCACTAAGACCGCTTTTCCCTGACGACTACCATGCAGAAACACAGGTTCTGGTAACTTTAATCTCTCACGGGAAAAACGATTTGCCTGATGCGCTGGCCGCCTTAGCCGCCTCATCGGCTTTAACGGTTTCCGACATACCTTTCCACGGCCCTATTTCAGAAGTAAGGGTAAGCCAGGTGGATGGGAATTTTATTATCAACCCTGGTATTGACCTCCAGGAACGGGCTACCCTGGATCTTATCGTTGCCGGCGACAAAGACAACATCATGATGGTTGAAGGAGAGATGAATGAAGTCTCTGAACAGACCATGCTCGAAGCCATCAAAACGGCACACGATGCAATCAAAATACAATGTCAGGCTCAAAATGAGTTGGTTAAAAAACTGGAAAACAAAAAACCCATCCGGGAATACAGCCACGAGCAGTCAGATGAAGAACTGAAAAAGAAAATCGAAGATTTTGCATTCGACAAAGTACTGGAAGTGGCACGCAGGCATATTGCTGACAAGCACCAACGCAGCGAAGCACTGGATGCTATAAAAACCCAGTTTATTGAAGAAAATCTATCTGAAGAAGAAGCAGAAAAAAAAGCATTCCTGATTAATAAATACTATCACGACATCATGAAAGAAGCCATCCGCAGGATGGTGCTGGATGATAGGATGCGTCTTGACGGACGTCAATTGGACGAAATCAGACCTATTTGGTGTGAAGTAGATTATCTTCCTTCCGTACACGGTTCTGCCATCTTTACCCGTGGAGAAACTCAGTCTTTAGCAACCGCCACACTCGGCAGTAAACTGGATGAACAAACTATTGACGGTGCCGTAATCGAAGGCACCAATCGGTTCATGCTCCATTATAATTTTCCGCCGTTTTCTACCGGCGAAGCCAAACCTATGAGAAGTACGGGACGGCGCGAAATCGGACACGGGAATCTCGCCCTGAGGGCTTTAACTCCGGTTTTACCAAAAGAAGAAGATAACCCTTACACCATTCGGATAGTAAGTGATATCCTTGAATCAAACGGCTCCTCCTCTATGGCTACCGTATGTGCCGGAACCATGGCTTTGATGGATGCCGGCGTGAAAATCTCTAAACCGGTTTCAGGTATTGCTATGGGTTTGATTACCGATAAGGACAGCGATAAATATGCTGTTTTAAGTGACATTCTCGGCGACGAAGACCACCTGGGCGATATGGATTTCAAAGTTACCGGAACCCGCAATGGAATCACAGCCTGTCAAATGGACATCAAAGTAGAAGGTTTATCCTATGAAGTGTTGGAAGAAGCGCTGGAACAGGCACGTAAAGGACGACTTCACATTCTGGATATTATCGAGGAAACCATTCCGGAACCCCGCGCAGACTATAAAGATAATGTTCCCAGAATTGAAAAATCTACATCGATAAAGAATTTATTGGTGCCGTCATCGGTCCCGGCGGAAAAGTTATCCAGGAACTTCAAAAAGATACCAATACAACAATTGTTATCGAAGAAGTTGGCGAACAAGGCGTTATTGATATTTCAAGCCCTGATAAAGCCTCCATTGATAAAGCTATAGAACGAATTCAAAACATTGTGGCTGTTCCTGAGGTTAATAAAGTTTATATGGGAAAAGTTACCGGCCTGGCAACCTTTGGGGCTTTTGTGGAGATTCTTCCTGGTAAGGAAGGTTTGCTGCACATTTCAGAAATTGACTGGAAACACATTAAGGATGTTTCTTCCATCCTGAAAACAGGCGACCAGGTGAAAGTAAAACTTATTGGTGTTGACCCAAAAACCGGCAAACTAAAACTCTCCAGAAAAGTTCTCATTCCCAAACCGGAAGGATATGAAGAACGGGAACCCCGCCGGCAGGATAACCCCCGTAATTATAACAGAAATCAAAATCGCAACTAATTGTTTTTAGAATCGTAATATGTTTTTTAGGATAGTAATTAAAGTGGGAATATGAGGCAACTAAAAATTACGAAGCAGGTCACTAACCGGGAGACCGCATCACTCGACAAGTATCTTCAGGAAATCGGCAAAGTAGATTTGCTGACAGCTGAAGAGGAAGTCGAATTGGCAAGGCGGATTAAGCAAGGCGATAAAATTGCCCTGGAAAAGTTGACCAAAGCAAACCTCAGATTCGTGGTATCTGTATCAAAACAGTATCAAAATCAGGGTTTAAGCCTTCCCGACTTAATCAACGAAGGCAACCTGGGTCTGATTAAAGCAGCACAACGGTTTGATGAAACCCGGGGATTTAAATTTATTTCTTATGCGGTCTGGTGGATACGACAATCTATTTTGCAGGCATTGGCCGAACAATCCAGAATTGTCAGACTTCCGCTCAACAAAATTGGGTCTATCAATAAAATCAATAAAGCATATGCCAAGCTTGAACAGGAACACGAAAGAGCTCCTAACGAAGATGAAATAGCTGATATGCTTGAGATTACTGATAATGAAGTCAAAGAATCCATTCGCAACAGCGGACGTCATGTTTCTATGGATGCCCCTTTAAAAGAGGATGAAGACAACAACATGTATGACGTGATGCGTAGTGAAGAAAGTTCTACACCGGAAACCGAACTTATGTATGAATCACTTCGTAAAGAAATCGACCGGGCCATCAGCACCCTCACGCAGCGTGAATCAGACGTTGTCAAATTATATTTCGGGCTGAATGGCGGCCATCCGATGACTTTGGAAGAGATTGGCGAAAAATTTGACCTTACCAGAGAACGGGTAAGACAAATCAAAGAAAAAGCTATTCGCCGGCTGAAACATACATCAAGAAGTAAAATTTTAAAAACATATTTGGGATAATTATCCCACAAAAAAGAACTCAAAAGGCTGCCTGTTTTGGGCAGCCTTTTGTTTTTAATCTCTCCCCCCTGCCCTGCTTGTAGGTATTTTTACCAAACCTTGTTACCTTTGCACCACTTTAAAAAAATAACAATGGGAAGAGCATTTGAATACCGCAAAGCCAGAAAGCTAAAACGATGGGGAAACATGTCCCGCGTTTTTACCAAATTAGGAAAAGAAATTACTGTAGCAACCAAAGCCGGAGGCACCGACCCCGAAACCAACCCCAAACTGCGGGCCCTGATCCAAAATGCCAAAAGTGAAAATATGCCCAAAGACAACATCGAGCGGGCTATTAAAAGAGCGGTTGAAAAAGACCAGGAAGATTATAAAGAAATTGTTTACGAAGGTTACGGGCCTCATGGAATCGCATGATGGTCGAAACAACTACCGATAATCCTACACGAACCGTTGCCAACGTCAGAAGTTACTTCAACAAATTCAACGGCAACCTTTCTACTTCGGGAAGTGTGGAATTCTTATTTGAACATAAATGTTTGTTTAAAGTGAAACCCAAAGCGGATATTGATGTCGAAGAACTGGAACTCGACATGATTGACAGTGGCGCTGAAGAAGTTTTTGAAGAGGAGAATTTTATTATTATTTATGGAGCTTTTGAAGCTTTTGGGCCGATTCAGAAGTATCTTGAAGAGCATGACTTTGAAATTGAACAGGCTACTTCAGAACGTATTCCCACCGATACCAAAGCGCTTACTGAATCCCAAAATGAAGAGGTTGAAAAACTTTTGGAAAAACTCGAAGAAGACGACGACGTCATTAAAGTATTTCATAATATCGCTTAAAAATACAAAACCATGAGCCATCTGATTGCTCCTTCAATGCTTTCGGCTGATTTTACCAACCTGCAGCGGGATATTGAATCTATCAACGAAAGCCAGGCCGACTGGTTTCATCTGGATGTTATGGATGGCATGTTTGTCCCCAACATTACCTTTGGAATGCCGGTTATCAGCCAGATGAAAAAACATGCCCGGAAACCTTTTGATGTTCATCTCATGATTGAAGCTCCTCAACGGTTTATCGCTGATTTTGCTAAAGCGGGTGCCGATATCCTTACAGTGCAGTATGAAGCTTGCACTCATTTGCATCGAACCATTCAGCAAATTCATAACCAAAACATGAAAGCCGGCGTCGCCCTAAACCCGCACACACCGGTTATGCTGGTTGAAGACATTCTCGAAATAGCTGATATGATTCTTGTCATGTCAGTAAATCCGGGATTCGGAGGCCAAAATTTCATTCCCAATTCCCTGAAAAAAATCGAACTGTTGAAAGACCTTATTAAGGCCAAAGATACGCCAACCCTTATTGAAGTGGACGGTGGTGTTACTCTTGAAAATGCACCTGCCTGCTGCGGGCCGGAGCAGATGTACTTGTAGCCGGCAGCGCGGTTTTTAAATCCGAAAACCCGCTGCAAACTATTGCTTCACTAAAAACTATAAAAGCCTAATTATAAGCTTCTCTTATAGCTTTAGTAGCCATTGTTGGCTCCAGCAATGCCTGCCATTTTTCCCGATCGTCCCAGGTACCAAGTTTCTGATGCATGTCCAGATATTTCTGGGGTATGGGATGGGTTCCAACGACAACTTCAACTCCATAGCGATGTTCCAGAAAGCTTTTGAAAGTTTCAATGTACGGACAGGGCGGATAACCTACCACAAGGCCAGTGGCCAGATGAATCACTGAAGCACCATTTTTAACCATTTCATCACCTGCATATTCAATATTACCACCCGGACAACCATCGCAAGTGGTGTAGCCAACGAGCTCAACCTCTTTTCCCTGGTAGCGGCTAAAGGCTCCTTCCCTGTTTTCATTGCTTTAAAACATTTTCCGCCAGCACAACGGCGATACCGGTCGCAAATAATAATCCCTATTTTTATAGTTTTTTCCATTATCCTTAAAATTTGATGCCGAAAGATAAGAAAATTTTATAATATTGATGTTAAAGCAATGTTTCTACACCCAAAGAAATAGCTATTTTATTGACTTCCTCAACCACTTCATCCATCAGCGGCACCGTACGCCGTACGTTGTAAAGAGATTCCAGTTCCCTTTCCGGATCACCGGGAATGATTATCCGCCCGTTATTTTCAATCGATGGCGCTTGTCTAAACACTTTTATCCAGTTATCCATCTGTTGTTTGAAGGCCTTACTTGTTTGAAAACCATCAATACGCATAGCCCCAAAAAAATGCCCGATGCCCTTGTCACCGGCGGCATGCCCGTTTTCCGGAAGATAACCAAGGGTGGGCACAACAGTTGGCCCAAAATTAGCCCCCGGAAGTACGGCAGAAAGGATATCAACAATGGCTGTTAAACAAAAACCTTTATGCCCGCCGGTTTCAAAACTTCCGCCAAGGGTTTTGATAGCGCCCTTTTTGGTCAGCACAGCGGGGTCGGTTGTTTCCATACCCCGATTATCCTGCAAAAGATTATCGGGCGCCTGTTTATGCTGTAAGTGCCACATATCCAGTTTACCTCGTGCCACCGGAGCTGTGGCAAAGTCTGCCACAAAAGGAGGCTCCTGATCGGCCGGAATGGCAACAGCAATCGGTTGGTGCCCAGCAATGGTTTCAAAGAATAGGTCGGGGCCACTAATGGATTGGCATTGGTCATGGTGACCCCTATCATGTCATGCTCAAGAGCCATCATGCATAGAAACCTGCTATGCCAAAATGGTTGGAATTTCGCACCGCTACCCAGCCCGAACCCACTTGCCTGGCTTTCTCAATAGCAAGTTCCATAGCCTGCTTCCCAGCCAACATGCCAAAACTTTTATCAGCATCAACCAATCCTGTAGAAAGCGTTTCATGCTGAACTGAAATGTGTGGATGAAGGTTAATTTTTCCAAGTTTCACTAAACGGTAATATTCTTTCAGCCGCATCAGGCCATGGGTCTTAATGCCACGAACATCAGCCCGGAGAAGCACTTGTGTGATGACAGCAGCGTCGTCGGCTGCCAGACCCATTTTTATTAAAATATCCTGCGTTATACCGGTTACAAATTCTACTGAATATTCTCTCACTTGTTTTAATTTTATCTGGCAAATATCGGAAAAACTAAAAGAATACCCATTTTCACACGCATCCGAAAGTTTTTGGAAATAGCCCAAAAAATCTCTGAATCCCGATTGTTTCGTTGTAAAAAGTTGATTTATCCAGAAAATATGTCCACCTCAAACTCAAGTTCTTTTTATTTTGGCAGGGTCACTTTTCTTACTCCCTCTCTCACTTCATTGCCCACGTATCCCAGTGATAGATAGTGATACAGGCAAAACCTGATTTTTTCTAACAAATTTGAAAAAGCGACTGTTCTCTTTACAATTTTATTTCCATCGCTCATCGTCGAACGTGCCGGGCTTTGTTTGAGGTTGAGGTCTTTGATAAAAATTTCACTCACACCCATGCCTGCTGATATGTCGTCTAAACTCTGGCACTTATTGAGCTGTCGGAAAATTAAGGCCACGAATCGGTCGTAAGTCTTATATTCTCTAAAGCCTTTATCCGTTTGGTAAGTATTGGTGCAACTTTCATAAAGCCATCGTGGTACTAAATCTAGTATTTATCGGATTACTGGTTTATTGTTATTTTTGTTTCGCCTGAAGAATCCCATTTTTATAAAGTTTTTTGGTCGAAACAAAAATATGAGATCCTGAGGGCTTTTTAATATTACTACTTTCGGATGATAGTGATGTGCCTTATATGGTTAAAATTATTTTCCGTCTTTTTCAATGAAGCAAACATATTTAAAATCGGGATTATATTTCAAATAAAATTTTAACTTTGAAGAATAGTAATGAGCCATTTTTCATAAGCAACCTTGTGAAAGTTGATAAATAAACAAGAAATTATAATTTTTTAACCCCTTTACAATATGAAGAAGCTGAGCTTAATAGAAGTGATATCAATGGCTGTTGGCACTATGATCGGTGCCAGTATATTTTCTGTGTTTGGTTTAGGAGCCCGGGTTGCAGGGCATGATCTCCCCGAAGCTTTTTTGCTGTCCGGAATTTATGCGCTGGTTGTGGCATATTCTTATGCATCATGGGTTCCAAAATAATTTCCAATGCGGGCCCTATAGGCTTTATTTTGAAAGGATTGGGCGATAGTATTGTTACCGGTGCATTGAGTATTTTACTGTGGCTGAGTTATGTGATTTCTATCGCTTTGCTTGTTAAAGGTTTTGGAGGTTATTTCCTGCCGCTTGTGGGTCTTGATTTATCTCCGGTTAATATGGCTGTTGTTGAAGCTGTATTGATATTATTCTTTGTAGCTTTAAATTTTTGGTAGTAAGGCAGTGGGAAAATCAGAGCTGTTCATTGTCATGACCAAACTTACTATTCTGTTTATCTTTATTATTGGCGGACTTTGGACTATCAAAGGAAATAATATTCAACCGGATTTTGATTACAAACATACGAGCGGGTTGGTTAATGCTTCTGTTATTTTCTTTTTATCGTATATGGGTTTTGGATTGATCACAAATGCTTCTGAGAATTTGAAAAACCCACAAAAGAATGTGCCCCGGGCTATTTTTATCAGTATTTTTATTGTCCTTGTTATATATGTGTTAATCTCATTGGTAACCTTGGGAAATCTCTCACTTAAAGAAGTTGTTGCTGCCCAGGAAAACGCCCTGGCCATTGCTGCCAAACCATTTTTAGGACAATTTGGGTTTTTACTTATTTCGATCGGCGCTTTATTTTCTATCTCATCCGCTTTGAATGCCAGTATATTTGGTGGTGCTAACATCGCTTATTCCCTGGCTAAAGATGGCGAATTACCAGAATTTTTCGAAAGAAAAGTATGGTTCAAATCCACAGAAGGTTTATATATTACAGCAGGTCTGGGGCTTCTTTTTGCATTGATTTTTAATTTAGGCGATATAGCTACGATAACCAGCAGCGTGTTTACGGTGATTTATATTTTTGTGGTTATCTCTCACATCAAGATAAGGAAGGAATATGGTGGCCGTTTGCTGATCCTGTTGTTTAATTTGGTTGTTTTAAGTGCCGTATTTGTGGCCCTGTTGGCCTACCAGTGGCACTCGCACAAAAGCGCCTTTTATGGAACTTTAATTACTTTTTTGGGAGCCCTTATTGTAGAATATGCTTTTCGTATGATTAGAAAAAGAAAGTTTACAGAACACCACAAGAGCCATTTTCAATTAAAAAAATAAGGCTTTTAGTTTTAAATGGAAAAAGAGTAAAAGTACGGGAAAAAGTACGGGAAAAGTAAAATTTCCATATTTATCAGGCCAAACCACTTTATGTTTTAATCCGTTAACTCAAAATTTTGTAAAAGAGTGTTAGGGTCAAACGAATCAACCGGCTGTATATGAATGGGTTTAAATCAAAAAAAATCTTTTAACATGACAAAGCCCTGTACCTCATCAGCGTAGAATTCAAAATAGAAGACTGCCAGATACTTTTAGGGGATAGTATCGGTTTTTCTTTTCATTTCACCAAGCAGTTTCAGATAGACCCCGTTAGTCCATCCAAAGCCATCTTGTGTGGGATATTCGCCACCACCACTCAACAACGTAGTGTCTGTGACATTATATTTCTCCATCATCTTTCCGGTTTTGTGGTAAACCTGTTGGTTTAAGCGTAGCCAGCGTCTGGCAATTTTATCAGCAAGTTCATGATAACCATAGTTTTAAGCCTTTAAAAGCCATCCATTGCAAGGGCGCCCAGCCATTGGGATAGTCCCATTGCTCTCCGGTAGCCGTGAGTGTTGTGACCAGCCCACCCTCTTTGAGGAATTTCCTTTCGAGGAGCCAGGCGACTTTGGCGGCCTGAGTGGAATCAGCTATCTTAAAAAACAAAGGGTAAACTCCTGCTAAGGTAAGGGAAGAGGTGTGTTTTTTGTTTTTAAAATGATAATCAAAGTAAAATCCATCCCTTTCATCCCAAAAATATTGCTGAATAAGGGCTTTGCGTTTTTGAGCCCGGTTTTTCCATTCCCGGAAATTATCTTTATCTCCCAATAAATAATGGCTGCGGGCTATCATACATTCCATACCATAAAGTAGGCTGTTTAAATCGACCGGCAGGATATAAGTTGTTTGAATAGTTTTTAGTTGTTGCTGGTCAGCCAGCCAGCGGCTGCTGAAATCCCAGCCCGATTCACAGGCTGAGCGAATGTCGTGATAAAGCAATTCATGTGGCCGGTTTGAATTCTGTGCCAGTTCGATATCCTCTTTATAGGCTTCGGGACGGGGTTTGGGGCTTTTGTCGAAAAACCTGTTCAAAAATTCCCTATCTTCTGTTCGAACGAGATGGTGTGCTGTCGGATGGGCGCTGCTGACGGATGTTGTGCCTGTCATCCAATAATCATATTCACGCTCCAAAGCCTCCGTTAAGCGTGTCAATTCTTCTTTAAAATTTTCTGATAATGTGCTATTTTGGGAAAGCTTATCGTGCAAAATATCATGTTGAAATTTGTCGCGGAAGTAAAGATTTACCATTAAAAAATAAAACGGCGGTTGTGACCGGGTAAGAAAATAAGAACGTGTGCCATTGGGAATAAAACCGTAATTTTCAAGCAAAAACTGGTAGTTATAAATCATTTGTTCAATCAGCTTGCTTTTGCCGCTCTCCTCCAGGCCGAGCATCGTAAAGTAAGAATCCCAATAGTACATTTCGTTAAATCGTCCGCCGGGGACTACATAGGGGTAGGGTAGTTGTATTTTGGATGTGGCATAATCAGGCTTGGTTGTATCATGACGGGTTAATATCGGCCATAGCGCCTCGATATGCTCAGAAGGTGTGGCGTGTTTAGCAGCTTCAGGGGTTTTACTTTGACAGCGGTATCAAAATGGGTTATTACAAATTGTTTGAGATCGAAACCTGCCCGCTGGTGTTGCGACTGGTATTGATTACGGATTTTTTCTATGTCTGTTTTCGGATAACTGTCAGGAAACGTTTTCGAATCCGCAAAAATCCCGGCACGTTGTACGGTGTCGAACAGCGCAGGATAGAACTGTGAGGGATAAAATTGAGCATAAATTTCTGGTTCTGTCAGAAAAATGCTGATGATAAACAAGATACTCTTTAAAATTTTTTTTACTGGTCTTTTTACTTTCATTATTTCTATTTGTTGTTTTTTATAGTGCTTCCCCGAACGATTAAATCTGTATCAATAATCCGGGTTTGGTGAATATGATCGCTTGGATTAGATATTTTCTGAATAACTACTTCTGCAGCCACTTGTCCTATCCTGAAAAGGGAATGATGAATAATGGTTATTTCAGGTTTATACATTTTTGACAATGGCCCATCACTAAATGCTCCTACAGCCACCTGGTCGGGTATTTTAATATCCATGTTTTGTAATACAGGCATGATTCCGGTGAGCACTTCATCGCTGATAGCCATAATGGCATCCGGTATATGCTTTCGCATAAAAATTTCTTCCGTGATTCTTGTGGCCTGATAGCTGTCGCTGGCAAAGACAGCATCATATTCCGACATATTGGATTGGGCCAGCGCTTGCCTGAAACCTCTTAGCCGGTTTTGTGTTATAGAAAGGTCACGGTTTCCTCCAAAATACAACAAGTGTTTTTTTCCTGTCCCGATAAGATGACGGGTTAATTCGTAAGCAGCTCTTTTATCATCGATTATCACGCTATCCTGAACGTAGTTACCAGGTACCCGGTCGAAGAAAACCGTTGGAATACCATTGTCTTCCAGGGTTTTGAAATGTGCTGCATTATTGGTCTCTTTAGTAACAGCTACCAATACGCCATCTACCTGGTTGGAAAGTAAAATCTGGATATTTTGTGTTTCCCGCTTAAGCGATTCGTCGGAGGATAAAATCATTACATTATATCCCTGATTATAGCAGTATTCGGTTACCCCTTTAACTAACGACGGAAAAGCGTAAAAGGTGATTTCCGGTAATATCAGGCCGATAACATGGGTATGCGCATTACGTAAACTAAGTGCTATAGCATTGGGATTGTAATGTAGAGTGCGGGCCAGTTCCTTGATGCGTTCCCGCATTTCTATACTAATATCCGGATGATTGCGGAGCGCCCTTGATACTGTAGTATGAGAAACACCAGCGCGTTGTGCAATATCTTTTAATGTGACTCTGCTTTTTTTCATTGCCAGTTTATTGGTTTCTCTTAAGGTTGGATTATACTCCTAAATTAAAATAGGGTGCAATATAATAAACAATTGGGAAAATCTGAAGTTATAGTCAAAAAATTTATAACAAGCTAAATCAGTAATCTAAAAGTTATTAACAAAATGATACAATTTATAAACAATTTACGTGTGCGTTCACGTGTGCATTTTAAAGGATGATCCAAGCATGTTGCACCAAGCATTATTTATTATGAATTTTGTTGGCATTGAATCAATTAAAATTTACTATTATGAAAAAATTGTACTATCAGATTTTAACCTCAGTGCTGTTGTTACTTTTCGGAGTATCCGTTAATGCACAAGGAATCATTGAAGGCATGGTAAGTGACAACGATGGCGAACCGGTAGTGGGCGCCACAGTCCTGCTAAAAGGTACAACAACCGGTACCTTAACTGATTTTAATGGGAAGTATTCATTAAAAGTACCCACAGGGGAAGGGGTATTACGAATTTCTTTTACAGGTTTCAAACCGCAAACGTTTGAGTTTTCAATTAAAAATGGTGAAACTATAACCCGGAATTTTACCCTACATCAGGATCTTCTTTCGCTCGATCAAGTGGTGGTTACCGGGGTTCAGAATGAAAAGACCAAACTTGAATCAAGTGTGGCTATTACTTCATTGGATGCCAAAAAAATAGAAAGTGAATCGCCCCGAAATACAGCCGATTTATTGAAGACTGTTCCTGGATTCTATGTAGAAAGTTCCGGTGGCGAGGGAGGTAATAACTTATTTGTCAGAGGTATCCCTGCAGACGGTAGTTTTCGTTATGTGCAATTGCAGGAAGACGGAATGCCGGTATTTAATGCCACAGAGGCGATGTTTTTCAATATTGACGTTGGTGTTCGTGTTGACAATAATATTGAACGTATGGAAAGTGTTCGGGGTGGTTCTTCAGCTATTTTTGCCTCCAATGCACCCGGGGGTATCGTAAACTATATCAGTAAAACCGGTTCACAGAAATTTAAAGGTTCCACGAAAATTTCTGTAGGGGATTATGGTATGTTCCGTACCGATGTAGAATTGGGTGGGCCTATTAATGATAAGTTAACCTATCATGTTGGTGGTTTCTATCGTTCTGATCAGGGTATTCGACCTACTGAATTTACGGCCAATGAAGGTGGCCAGATTAAAGCTAATTTGACCTATCATATGGATAAGGGTTACTTTAAGCTATATGGAAAATATTTAAATGATAAAAATGTTTTTTATCTTCCGATACCTTTGAGCGGACTTGATGAAGAACTTGAAGGATTTGATGCCAACTATGGCACGATGACCAGCCGTGATTTGTTGTATCTTAATGTGAAAAAACCTTTGGGCAGAGGATATCAGGAAGAAAATCTGAGCGAAGGAATGCATCCGATTATCAAAACTTTAGGTGGTGAAGTCTTTTATGAAATAACCGATCGTCTTACTGTAAAAGATCACTTTAAACGTTCGACCATTGACCATCAATTTAATGCAATTTTCTCTTTGAATGACCCGATGACTGCCGAGGCTTATGCACAAGCACAAGGGATTGCTAATCCTGTCTGGAGCTATGCACGTGGCAATAATGCCGGAGTGCCCATAACGAATATAGCCAATCTGAATAATAATGGATTGGTTGTAGATGTCGGATGGTGGGCAGTTACTATGCCTTTGAATGACTTTGCCAATGATCTTTCGTTGACTTACGATATTAGTGATAACAATAAGTTAAGTGTTGGATATTGGTTCTCAAATACCAAACAGGAAGCCCATTGGTGGTGGCATAACGTGCTGATGGAAGTAGCTGAAAATCCAAGAGCACTTAATCTGCAGGATGGTAATAGCGGTACTTTTTATACCGATAATGGCTATTCCAAATACGGGTCTAACTACTTAAACTACTATTTTACGGATTTTGTAAACGCCTTCTATGTCAACGAAGAAATTACTTTGGGAGATTTAACCATAGATGCAGGTTTACGGTATGAAATAGGTGATATCACCGGATACACGGAAAACACTGAGACTTATGATATGGGAAATGCTCAGACAATGGCTGATGATGCCGTGTTGTATGGAAACGGTACTTACGAAACATGGAATTTTGATTACGACGAACTGGCCTGGTCTGTTGGGTTGAACTATAAATTTAACGATAACCTGGCAGCATTTGGTCGTGCCAGTAACGGTTTTCGTGCTCCCGACGATAACAATCTGGTTTTCTCCAATGCCGAAGGGGCACGTGTTGAGGACATTTATCAATACGAACTGGGGGGTAAATATAGCTCAGAAAATATTGCTGCTTTCGGAACCCTGTTCTACAGTTTGTTGAATGACTTTCCGTTCAGTGATGAGGTACTTAATACTGATGGCACAGTGAGCAATTCTACCGGTATGCCGATGCTACTGCCACTGGTCTTGAGCTGGAGTTACGTTCTCGTTTTGGCAATTTTGGAGTGGACCTTACGGGTACTTTCCAGGACTTGACGTATAAAGACTACATCTACACCAGATATAATGATCCCAACGATCCGGCAGATAATGAAACTTTTGATTTTGAGGGTAATCAGGTGCGCAGAATCCCGAAAATTTATTACACACTAACACCTTATTACAGCAGTAATGGTTTTAGAGTTAATGTAGCTATCCAGCATTTTGGTGATCGTTACAGCGATGATGCCAACAGCGAAAATGCCAAACTTCCGGCTTTCACCCAGCTGAATGCAGGCGTCTCTTATGCATGGAATAATTTTGAGCTGGCTGTTCGTTCCAATAATATTACCAATACTATTGGGCTGACTGAAGGGAATCCACGGACAGAATCTGTATTTGCTTCGGAAAAACCTTTCCGTATGGCAAGACCTATTATGGGACGGTCAATTATAGGCTCATTAATATATAAATTCTAAAACCGTCTATGTAAGTTCGTCCGGAGATTGTTTAAAAAGATTGAAATTCAAGTTATTTTGACAACTCCGGATGAACTTATTTTTTAAACCGATACGTTAGCATGCAAAATTTCGACATACATCCGGTAGATTTAACCATTATCCTCGTATATATAGTAGCCATTATATGGTGGGGATTATCTTACTCTCGTAAAAAGAACAAAAACAAAACCCAGGAAGATTATTTTTTGGCTGGAAGGAATATGACGTGGCCTATTATAGGAATCACCCTTTTTGCCGCCAACATGGGAAGTCCGGCACTGGTCGGTCTTGCCGGTGATGCATATAGTACCGGCATATCGGTGTTTAACTATGAATGGATGGCCCTGACTGTATTGGTTTTTTTCGCGATATTTTTTCTGCCATTTTATCTTCGCAGTAAGGTGTACACCATGCCGGAATTTTTGCAAAGACGTTTTGACAAACGCTCACGATACTATTTTTCCTTTATCACACTTATCGGAAACATCGTCATTGATACTGCCGGGATTTTATATTCAGGAGCCATTATCGTCAAAATGGTATTTCCAGCGCTGGAACTTTGGCAGATTATCGCCATAATTGCTGTTATCACAGCCGCCTACACCATTACCGGGGGACTAACTGCCGTTTTATACACCGAAGCCATACAGGGCCTTTTGTTAATTCTGGGCGCTGTGTTTGTGACCATATTTGCATTGAATGCCATCGACTTTGATGTACAACGTATATTCAGGGAAACCCCGGATGAAATGCTCAGCCTGATTCGACCGATGGATGACCCGGCGGTACCCTGGCTCGGATTACTCATAGGCGTCCCTTTACTCGGCTTTTATTTTTGGGGAACAAATCAATTTATGGTACAGCGGGTGTTGAGTGCCCGCGACACCAATCATGGACGCTGGGGTGCCATCCTTGCCGGCGTATTGAAGTTGCCGGTGCTTTTTATTGTGGTCTTCCCCGGAACAATAGGACGACTGTTATATCCCGATTTGCCCAGCCCGGATATGATTTATCCGACGATGTTGTTTGATCTGTTACCCGTGGGCATTCTTGGAATTGTTCTGGCTGGTCTGATAGCCGCCATATCTTCCAGTATCAGTGCCACACTCAATTCGGCCAGTACCCTGATGACCATGGATTTTGTAGCAACCCTGAAGCCAGGGTTATCATCAAAACAGTTAGTACGAATCGGACAGGTTTTTACCGGGGTATTTGTCATTATATCCGCCGCATGGGCCCCGCTGATAGCCAATTTTGAATCGTTATTCAAATATCTGCAACAGATTCTGGCCTTGATTTCTCCGCCGGTTGTTGCCGTATTTCTGTTGGGCTTGTTTTGGAAACGTATCAACGGTGTCGGAGCATTTACAGGATTGATAAGTGGATTTTTTTAACCATATTTACGGTAATTGTACGTTATTTTTATCCGGATTTTTCCCCTGGCTGGCCGAACTTCATTTCCTGCTGGTAGCCCCTTTATTGTTTATGGCTACAGCTCTGGTCATTATTCCGATATCCTATTTAACGGCTCCACCTCCACAAGAGATTACTGAAGAGTACACCTGGTCGCGAAAGTTTTTTCGGGAAGAATCCAAACTGCTCGAAGGCATTCCCTGGTATCTCAATTATCGGGTACAAGCTGTCGGTGCACTGGTTTTAGCATTGATCATTGTCTTTATTTTCAGATAAATGCAAACAACGGAATGTTACGCCAAAGCGGTACAACTTTTACACGAAGGGTTGACACCCCGGGGATATTTGGCCAGCATCAGCGGAGAAGCAATTATCATCGGATATGGGCCCGCGATGCTGTTTTTACAGGTTTGGCGGCCACCACTACCGGCGATAAAAAGTTGGTTCAGGGTTTGAAAACAAGCCTGCAAACACTTCTGGCCGGGCGTCATGAACTTGGATTTATTCCCTCCAATGTGCAAACAGATAAACAAGGAAACTTAACAGAAGTAAGCTTTGGCGGTTTGACAGGCCTGCAAACACTTCTGGCCGGGCGTCATGAACTTGGATTTATTCCCTCCAATGTGCAAACAGATAAACAAGGAAACTTAACAGAAGTAAGCTTTGGCG
>LZCG01000099.1_pt1 | contig 16348 bp, 26 predicted proteins | sample 768541 | NCBI WGS metagenome assembly LZCG01 (sample SAMN05200874, study PRJNA324366) | oil field metagenome | isolation source: sample BH-FW-1 from oil reservoir | place: India: Bombay High | collected 2015-07-11
AATCTTTAAATATTTACCGTTTTTATCTATTTTCTTCATAATAGTCTTGAAAACAATAAATTAATTTTTTGATAATATTGGCTTATAGAGATGATTTAATGGTTTCGCCCAATTTGTATTATCTTTGACCTTAATTTTTATTGGTGTGAAATTTGAAAACATGAAGAAACCTACCATATTTGTAACCAATGACGACGGAATTGAGGCCCCGGGAATCAGAAAGTTGATCGATATTGTGAAACCCATGGGAAATGTCGTGGTGGTTGCCCCTGACCGGCACCGCTCGGGTACTGGGCATTCTATTACCATTGACTATCCCCTGCGCATAAAAAAACTTGCTGAATCGGTTCATTACAAAGAATATGCCTGCAACGGACTGCCGGTTGATTGTGTGAAAATAGGCGAAAAGGTCGTTATGGGGGCAAAACCCGATTTATTGGTTTCGGGCATCAACCATGGCTCCAATGCGATGGTTAATGTTATTTATTCCGGTACGATGGCCGCCGTTATTGAAGGCTGTATGTCGCAAATCCCTTCCATTGGCTTTTCTCTTGACAGCCATGCTTTTGATGCTGATTTTGATGCGGCAAAAGCCTATATTGAAAAAATTATCCGCATGGGGCTGGAACAAAAACTACCCGGAAATTCATGCCTCAACGTGAATATTCCTGCCATTCCCAAAGAGGATATCAAAGGCATTAAAATTTGTCGGCAGGGGCTCGGCTATTGGGATGAATCTTACGAAATGAGAACAGACCCCCGCCAAACCGATTACTATTGGCTTAAAGGTAAATATGTGAGCCTTGATGGAGATAGGGATACTGATGAATGGGCCTTGCGAAACGGTTATATAGCAGTTGTTCCCGTGCAGTTTGACTTAACCCATTATAAAGCCATAGAAGCATTGAGAGGATTGAATGGAAATGAATAAATGGTTAAAGAAAGACTGGTTTCTGTTTGGTGTTGCCATGGGGTTGATCATCCCAACGGTGGTTTTTTGGGTGCTTTATGTTGTGGTCTTTCATTTTGATATTACTTTTTTGCAATCTTTGGATTACCTGGTGCTGATTGCGGCTGCTTTTAACCTTTTTCCGTTAAGATATTACCTGGTAACCTTGCATTTTGATAAAACCGGCCGGGGTATTCTTGCCATGACCTTTGTTTTGGTGATTGGTTTTTTTGCACTGAGTAAATTTATTAGCTAATCTGTCAAACAATAATGAAATACTTTTTTATAGCAGGAGAAGCTTCCGGCGATTTACATGCTTCTTATCTGGTCAAAGAAATTATCAGGCAAGACAAGGAAGCTGAGATGTCAGGATGGGGGGGCGAAATGATGCAAGAAGCAGGCATGACCTTGCTGACCCACTACAAGTCGATGGCATTTATGGGCTTTCTTGAGGTATTGACCCATCTGCGAGCCATTTCCAAAAATTTTAAAAGATGTAAGAATGATTTATTGGCACACCAACCCGATGCAGTGGTGCTGACTGATTATCCCGGCTTTAATCTGCGCATAGCCAAATTTGCCCGTAAAAGAGGTTTCAGGGTGTTCTATTATATTGCTCCTAAAGCATGGGCCTGGAAACAATCGCGTGTGTATAAAATTAAAAAATATGTCCATCAGTTACTGGTGATTTTCCCTTTTGAAAAGCTTTTTTTGAACAATTTGGAATCCAAGTTAGCTATGTGGGGAACCCGCTGCTTGACCAGCTAAACCTGCAAATTTCAGATATAGAATATCAGAATTTTAAAAAGGCCAACAAGCTTGATGAGCGTCCCATCATTGCCCTGTTTCCGGGAAGTCGCAATCAGGAAATTCAAAATATGTTGCCCTTGATGCTGAAGATGGTGCCGCTTTTTAAGGATTATCAGTTTGTGATTGGTGGTGCGCCTTCGCAGGATGCTTTTTTTATCAGCGGTTCACAGACTCTCAACCCGTAAAATTGATTTTTGGACAGGGACAATTGTTGATGAAATATGCCAAAGCGGGCCTGATCACTTCCGGCACAGCCACACTGGAAGCAGCTCTTTTCAGGCTTCCACAGGTGATTTGCTACAAAGGCAACAAACTTTCGATTGCCATAGCCCGAAAGGTGGTAAAAGTGAAATATATTGCCTGGCCAATTTGATTTTGGATCAACCGGTTATCCGTGAGTTGATTCAGGAAGACCTTTCTGTCGAAGCCCTTCATCACGAACTTGAAGGGTTGCTGTTTGATGGTTCTAAACGCAAAAAGTTATTCGCTGATTACCAACAACTGGCTCAGGTTATGGGTGGCCCCGGAGCCTCCGAAAAAGCAGCCCGGATAATTATTCACGCGACTCATCCAAAGAAATAAACCAGTATCAGAATATAAACCAGTGACGGAAGCAGATTCAAGACCTGAATCTTTTTGATTTTCAGAATGCTGAATCCCAATCCTATCAACATGATACCTCCCACGGCTGACAGCTCATTGATGAGCATTTCTGTCATATATTCCTCAAAAAATCCGGCAAACAAGGTTATGCCTCCCTGAAAGAGAAATAACGGGATAGCTGAAAAAAGCACGCCGGCTCCTAAAGCAGACGCCAGTGCTACGGAAGAAAATCCATCCATAACAGATTTGGTGAGCAGCAGGTTGGGTGGATTTCCCAGGCCCTCTTCAATGGCACCCAGAATTGTCATTGACCCCATACAATATAGCAAAAATGCTGTGGTGAGCCCTTCGGAAAACCGTTCATGACGCGATTTGGTTTTACGTTGCAAATACAGACTTAATGTTTCCATACCTTTCTCAATATTCAGGAATGTGCCCGTTAAAGCTCCAAAAACCAAACTAAATACCATCAACAGGATGTGGTCGGTCATAAAAGCCATTTTTAAACCTAAAAACAACGTAAAGATTCCAATAGCCTGGAAAACAGGGGTGACATATTTCTCGGGTAGTTTTTTGTTGAATAATAAACCTGCCAGGCTTCCGGCGATAACAGCAGCTGCATTTACTAGTGTTCCAATCATCCGGCAAAAATATGCATTTAATTATTTTTTGTAATTTTATCAGAATGAATCCCTGGCAGAAATATCCTATGGTGCGGCTGGTGATACCTTTCTCTTTAGGAATTATTTTTAGTATTTCCTTCAACGCAACTTTGAATATCGTTTACCTGACCGGGTTATGGGTTGTATTTTTCTGACAGCCTTCATGTTTCATAAATTTATAACCTACCGTAACCGGGATTGGTTTGGGATTTTTATGGTGCTAAGCATTTTTTTTGCTGGTTTAACCTGGCATCAGGCTACAGAAAAATATGCACGACATCAACATTTCCAACAATTTATCAATAATGCAGATTATTTTGTGGCAACGGTGAATGATGTGCCGGTTGTCAGAGATAAAACCGTGAAAACAGTCATTTTGGTGAATGGTGCATACGACAGCATTTTTCATCCGGCCAGGGGAAAAGCAATGGCTTATTTTTCGAAAGACAGTCTTTCAGAAACCCTGACTTATGGCGACCGTCTGATCTTTTCTGCCGACATACGTCCTGTTTTGCCACCCGGAAATCCGGCTATGTTTGACTATCAGGATTATTTGCGTAAAAAACATATTTTTCATTCAGTCTATATTCCTTCCGGAAATTTTAAAGTTACAGGCTACCAACCCAAAAGCAAACTGAAAGAACTGGCATATTCTTGGCGCCGTTATTTTGTTGACCAGTTTCGGGAGGCGGGTATTGTTGATGACCGCTTTGCTTTGGCTACCGCACTGGTGCTGGGCTATGATCGCTATCTGGATGGGGAGCTCAGGGCCGCTTATTCAAATGCGGGCGCTATGCATGTGCTGTGTGTTTCAGGATTGCATGTGGGAATTATCTATGTGGTTTTAATGTTCCTGATGAACCGGATTCCTGTGCGAACCCGCTGGTTTCATTTTTTTAAATTGTTGTTGGTGTTGTTGCTGATATGGATGTATGCGCTCATTACCGGCCTGGAGCCAGCAGTGTCGCGTGCGGCGTTGATGTTTTCGTTTGTCACTCTGGGCAAAATGATACATCGCAAGTCGAGAGTTTTTAATACGCTTGCAGCCAGCGCCCTGGTATTATTGGTGATGCGTCCGAACCTGATTGTTTCGCTTGGCTTTCAAATGTCTTACCTCGCTGTCGGGGGCATTGTGTGGTTGCATCCTTACATCTACAACTGGTACCGGCCCCATGCCTGGCTACCTGATAAGATTTGGAATCTGATAGCGGTATCTTTAGCGGCTCAGATAGCGCTGGCACCGCTTCTGATGTTCTATTTTCATAAGGTTTCTCTTATTTTTCCATTGTCAAATCTTGTGGCTATTCCGTTAGCCACCCTGGTGCTGTATGGTGCCATGGCGATGTTTGTCTTTTCGTTTATTCCGGTTGTTTCCCATTGGATTTCTATTGGCTTATCCTACATCATCCTCGCTTTGAACAAAGCAATAGCCTGGATAAGTCTGCTGCCTTTTGCTTATATTGAAGACATATGGTTCGATAAGTGGCAAATGTATTTACTGTATGGGCTGCTGTTTGTGTTTTTATACGAATTGATATTAAATCGTCAGAGGATTCTTATAACGGTTTTAGCCTTTTCTGTCTCGTTGTTGGTGTTGTTTATGCCTGTTTTGCTGAAACCCTATTCCGATGATCAATGGTGGGTTTATCAATATCGCGGCGGGCTGGCGATGGATTTTATTTCTAATGGCGAGAACTTGTTTGTGGCCGACAGTACCATTCTTAACGATGCTGATGCGATGGCTTATAACGTTGAAAATCATTGGAACAGCCGACATTTGAGAACCCAAATACTGCCAACAAAGTTTTTTAAAGATACTTCCTGGAAAAATTTGTACGCAAAGCCGCCCTTTATCATTTTTCGCAATAATTTGATTTTTATTTATGATCAGGAATTCCTGCGCTATTGCCATGATACTGTTGCTGTTGATTATGTTTTGGTATCAAAACCGTCCCGATTTAATCAGCAGGTATTTCCCGGCTTGTTGCATATCAAAAAAAGTGTAATTCTGGATGATGATATTTATCCTTCCCAGTCAGCTATATGGAAATCAAAACTGGATTCCCTCAGCATTCCCTGTCATGATGTAGCGGCATCAGGCGCTTTCCAGGTGGATTTTCCCACTAATTACGGCTTGTCAGTTCAAAAATAAGGCTGTCCTGAGCATCATAGCGAATAATTTCCAGGTTTTTGGTCAGATAAATATCAGGAAATTGACTGCCTTCGGCGAACAAGGCAGAATCTGTTGCAGGAATATGATATACTTGTTCGTATAAAGAATCCCCTACGCGCAATGTATCCAACACCGCCAATTCCTCTGAATAATAATCAGAATATATTGTTTCTGACTGGATATCAAACTGAAAAAATCTGAAATCGTAGAAGGAAAAATAACCTTCAGTGGTGTTTCGGTTATCGGTGCGCTGAATCAGGTATTGTCCGGCCAGAAAGCGTTGCCCGATAGAATCATTTCTGAAAATATAGTGCGTGGCCTGGGCTATACAGGTTTGGTCGTCATAGACTTCATCATCCGTATAAGTATTGCGTTCGCCAAAGCTAAGGGTATCCTGATTCCCTTTTTGATTGGTGAAAATCAAAGTGTCTTCAGCCCCATAGGGAAACCAGTTCATGTCTTCAGCTGTTAGCTCAACATTACAGGTTTTTGTTTTCTGGCATCCTGCCAGGATTGTCACAATGACGACTGGCATTAAAACAAATGTAGTACGAAGGACTCTCTTCATATGTTCAACAAAATTATAAAAAGCAAAGGTATAATAATTCCAACAGAAGTTAAAATAAGTCAGCCTGGAAAACAAAAACGATAAACAAAATAAAAAAGTCCCGTGTAGGGATTATATGTTTATAGAAAAACAATTTCAATGGAGAAATACGACCCCGAATGGGAACACACTATCTTCGTACCTGAATCCTTCTACAAACATGCAATTCCTATGGAATTATTAATAATTGAAACGAAATTGTAATGGCAAATCCCTATTCCTAAATCTACATTTAAATTGTTTTTGCGGCACAAAACCGTAATGCCTTCATTCAAACGGATTGGGAGACTGAATTGTTTATATATTACCGGAATAGGCCAAAATAAAGGACAAAAGATGTTGCCTATTAATGGTACTTCAAATTATATCCATTTACTTATTGGCATAAAACCATCATACTGTTTGTCTGATTTGGTAAGAGAAATTAAAAAAATCATCAAACGCATTTATCAAAGAAAAGAAATTTTTAAAATTCAATTTCCATTGGCTGGAAGGTTTTGGGGCATTTTCATATGGTCAATCACAATTGTCAGATGTAATACAATATATTGAAAACCAAAAAGCACATCTCTTTTACCGGGAGAAGAGCCGGGGACGAGATGTTTGTTTAACCGACAGCTTTAGTTAATTCCCCGAAGAACCTCAAGTCACCCAAAAAACAAATCGAACTGGTCTGGCACAACAGGTTGCTTGTTTTTAAAAAGATAATAAGCTCATCCGGTTGCTTCAATAATTTGCCATGTCAGATAAGCCACGTAAATTAAAATCAGCAAAATACCGGTCTGTCGTCTGATTTTCCAGCGACGAAGCGCCATGATAAACAAGACAACGATAACCGAACCAAACAACAGAACCAGACTGGAGATAAGGTTTTCTTTGCTGACTTCAACTTTTTCATTGAAAATCAGAATAGCAAACAACCAGGGCAATCCAAGCCCGATGAGGATATCAAAAATATTAGAACCTATTGCGTTGCTGATGGCCATACCTCCTTTTCCGTCTTTAGCTACGAGATAGGAAGATATTAAGTCTGGCACCGATGTTCCGGCAGCCAGGATGGTTAAGGCAATGATGGCTTCAGGAATCTGGAGGGTATGAGAAATATGAATAGCGCTTTCAACCAACAGCCATGACAGCAGGCTAATCCAAATTATAGAAATCACAAAAGCCGGCCACATGCAGGTCTTACGTTTTGAAAATGTTATTTTTAGCAGAAAATCAAAAGGGTATAAGAATTTTTGAACAAATGTATTTTTAGCCGCCGTAGTTGGTTTCGCATGCTTCTCAACTTCTGTGGCATCATCTTCATAGGGAAACCATTTTTTCCAGTGGATTACGGCCAGGATATACAACCCGTAAAGTAAAATAAGAATAATGGATTCTGCAATGTTTATGTGGTTGTTGTAGAACACATAAGAAAGTAAGGCGATACTTAAAAGATAGAAAAAGGAATCTCTGATAACCGGTTGCCACGACAGTGTGGCTTTGCGGGCCATGGCGGCCGCCCCTATAATTACAAGAATGTTAAACAATGCCGAACCGACAATGGTGCCCATTCCGATTTCCTCATGACCTCCGGGACGAAAAACAGCTATGAGGGCAATAAACAATTCCGGGGCACTGGAACCCATGGCCATCAGGGTTGTTCCTGCAACATCTGAAGACATTTTCAGTTTTTTGGCTATCGTTTCCAGTGCCGGAATAAAATATACATCTGTAACCCTTGCCAGCATGTAAAAAGCCAGCAAAATAATAAGAGAATAAAATATAATGCCCATAGCCGACAAAATTAGCAATTTATCGATTTAACGGTAAAAAGCTGCGGTAAATCCTGTCCTGAAGAAAATGATGATAAGACTGGAAATAGCGGATAACAATTTTTTTCAGAAATTATTCTTCAAACAGACGGGCAATTCTTTTTAACAATCGTCTGTTAGATTTTCAGGTCAACCGGAAGGTTTGGGCCCTGATGGGCGATATTAATCCGGGTTCCGCTTCAATTAAATTTTATCAGATTCCAAAACCAATTTTTATAACACGATCGGCAGGCGCCCTTTTCCGGTTGTTTGTGGCTGTTATTCTGTGACGTAGCCCATTTTTTGGTCTGATACTTCCTGATACCAAAAGACAAAAATTTTTGTTATTTCAACCAACAAGAGAATTCCTGAATCGTTTTCTGCCTGATAACTATGCTTCTTAAGCAAAATTTTTTTGTGAAACTGTTAATTTGATAACATTTAACATGTTTTCTTTATATATTTGTCAAAAAACAATCCTTTAGAGATGGATGAACCACGGATGTGACTTGCGGGTCATCAGCAAAATCTGATGACTAAAATAACTGTATGCAGGCAACGAACACAGGAAACGGTGTGCATAAAACCGAAATGTGGTGTATTTTTAACGATTTTTTAAGTATTAAGAAATAAAAAACAAGAGCTACAGGATAAGAATGAACAGGAATTTCCTTTGTGAATGCATTAACTGAATTGTACAATGGACCAATAAATGTTTGCATTAAAAATGAAGAAGATATTATATTTACTGAAAGGTTTTCGCAGAAATAATGAACTGAAATGATTAGTTATGAAAAATTTACCCGATAAAACAGTAGAAAGGCTGAGTCAATATCGCCGATCGTTGCTTAATTGTATAGCAACCGGGAAACAACACATTTTTTCCCATGAGATTGCCAATATTCATCACATCACACCGGTTCAGGTCAGGCGCGACATTATGTTGATAGGTTATACAGGCACTTTGCGAAAAGGGTATGATATCAAAGAATTATCGGATTTGATAGGGGAGATTATCGACACTGAAGAGGGGCAAAATGTAGCCATTGTTGGTCTTGGAAACCTGGGACGCGCCTTGGTCTCTTATCTAAATGGACAACGGTCGAAACTTCAAATTAAGGCTGTTTTTGATATTAATCCTGAAAAAACCAACCGGATGTATTCCGGAGTGCAATGCTACAATATGGATAAACTAAAGGAAGTCGTTGTCCGTGACAACATTTCCATTGGTATCATTACGACACCTGCCAATGTGGCTCAGGAAATTTCGGAACGTCTGGTCGAAGCAGGAATCAAAGGCATTTTAAATTATACTCCCAAATCCATTGATGTGCCTGATGATGTTTACCTCGAGGAATATGATATGATTACATCGCTGGAAAAAGTTGCTTTCTTTGTCAAAAAAATAATGTAACCGATTAAAACTACAGTTTGTGAAAGTATATAGAAATCTTGAAGCGATAGCGGGAATAAGGAATCCTGTCGTTACCACAGGCTCTTTCGACGGGGTGCATTTAGGCCACCGGCCATCCTTAAAAGAATCAAAAGGCTGGCCCGGGAGATTGGTGGAGAAACAGTACTCATCACGTTTGATCCACATCCGCGAAAAGTGCTCTTTCCGGAATCTGCCAGTAAAAATTTGAAACTCATCACGTCTCAAAAAGAAAAAATTTCGTTGCTCGAAAAGACCGGACTTGATATTCTGATAATCCTGCCATTTACCAAAGCCTTTTCCAGGATGAGTTCTGCTGATTTTGTGAAGAATATTCTGGTGAACCGAATCAGGGTCAAAATTGTCGTGATTGGTTTTAACCATCATTTTGGGCATAACCGCGAAGGCAACGTGGACTACTTGTATCAAATGGGTGATAAATTTGGCTTTAGGGTTGAACAAATACCGGAACAGGAATTGCATCACGAAACCATTAGTTCTACCAAAATCAGAAAGGCGCTTTCAGAGGGAAATATTCAGCAGGCTAATGCATATTTAGGGTATCGCTACCACATTAAAGGAATCCTCAGGAATATAAACATCGCCAATGATGATAACGGAAACAACTGGTATCAGATAGAAATCGAAGAAGCGTGCAAGCTTACGCCTCCCAATGGTCTGTATGTTATTTCAACCTGTTTCAAAGGTGTTCAGTACAAAGGGCTGGCAGAGATAGTCGATCAGCCTGACCATGTCAGGGTTTGTCTTCACCACAAGCAGGTTCGTGTTTGTTTTTTTGGCCTTAAAGAAAACATTCACGGACAGTTTATGGCTGTTTTGTTTGCCGGGAAACTTTATGACGACCAATATATCAAATCAAAATCCACCCGCGAGCGGGCCTTAAAAAATGCTGCAGAATCAGTTAAAGCGTTACTCTTTTGAATTCATCTCCAACCCCCATATCATTAAACTTACTTTCCTGGGAACAGGAACCAGCGTGGGCGTTCCTGTTTTGGCCTGCGATTGCCCGGTTTGTCGTTCAACCGACCCACGTGATAAAAGAACCCGGACTTCTGCTTTGCTCGAAATAAATGATAAAACCCTTGTCATTGATTGCGGACCTGATTTTAGAAACCAGATGCTGGCCAATCAGGTGATGAACCTCGATGCCATTCTTATTACACATGGACATCGCGATCATATCGCCGGATTGGATGATATCCGTGGCTATAATTATATTCTGCATAAACCTATTAATATATTTGCATCAGAAGCTGTTTTTCAGGCTCTAAACGTTGAATTTCCTTATATTTTTAAAGATACCAAGTACCTTGGTGCTCCTCAAATAAATCAACATTTTATTGATAACAAAGCTTTTACGGTTTTCGGTATTCCTGTTATGCCGGTTAAAGTAATGCACCATAAAATGGAAGTGTTTGGCTTCCGTATCTACAACCTTACCTATATCACTGATGCCAGCTTTATTGCAACTGAAGAATTGGCTAAAATAAAAGGAACTGATACGCTTGTGTTGAATGCGCTCAGAAAATCACATCATATATCTCATTTTTCTTTAAACCAGGCTTTGGAAATTATTGAGCAGATTCAACCCCGTCAGGCTTTTCTTGTCCACATGAGCCATGCTATGGGCAAACATGCTGAAGTTCAAAAAGAACTCCCCGAAAACGTTTTTCTGGCTTATGATAACCTGTCTATCGAGATCCCTGTTAAATAACCCTGCTGAATTGCTTGTCGTTTTTATAACCTTTTTGGTCAATGATTTAGAGTGTTTGGTCGCTTTTAAAATGACAAATCTGAACTAAGTCGGATATTTTTTATACCTTTGTTATTTGTATAACAATAAAACAAAAAAATATGAAATTTCATCCTGAAAAATGTCGGATTAAAGATGAAAGGATGAAACCTTTTATCGACGCTGAAGAACTTTGGGAACATCTGAACAATGCCAGACCCACCAAAAAGCAAGTTAGGGAAATCATAAAAAAATCGGTCAACAAAAACCGACTGACACTTGAAGAAACGGCCACACTTGTACAGGCTGATGATCCTGAACTTATTCACGAAATCAAAGAAGGGGCGCATGAACTGAAGGAAAAAGTTTATGGAAACCGGATTGTCTTATTTGCTCCTTTATATATAGGAAACAAATGTGTGAATAATTGTAAATATTGTGGATTTCGGGTAACTAATACAGAAGCTATCCGCAAAACCCTTTCTGACAAAGAAATTGTCAGGGAAGTGGAAGCGCTGGAGGACAACGGACAAAAGCGACTCATCCTGGTGTATGGCGAACACCCCGAATACAATGCCGATTACATCGCCCATACCGTCCGAACGGTTTATGGTGTTAAAAAAGGAAAAGGTGAAATCAGACGGGTCAATATCAACGCTGCACCTCTTGAAATTGAAGATTTTAAAAAAGTGGGCGAAGCGGAATCGGTACCTACCAGGTTTTTCAGGAAACCTATCATCCTGAAATTTATAAAGACTATCACCTTGGCGGGAAAAACGGGACTACAACTACCGGCTGGTTTCTTTGGACCGTGCGCAGGAAGCCGGACTGGACGATGTGGGTATCGGCGCTCTGTTTGGGCTTTATGACTGGCGGTTTGAGGTTATGGGCCTCGTGCGCCATACCAATCATCTTGAAGCCTGCTACAACGTGGGCCCCCATACCATTTCCTTTCCGCGAATTACGGAAGCTTCTACGATAGGAATGACTGATAAATATCTTGTTAGCGACGAAGAATTCACCCGAATTATTGCTATCCTGAGACTGGCGGTTCCCTATACCGGTCTTATCCTGACAGCGCGCGAGCCTGCCCATATCCGTAGAGAAGTAATGCGCTTTGGCGTTTCTCAAATCGATGGAGGTACCAAACTGGAGCTGGGGTCTTATTCTCAATCCATCAATGAAACCCAAAATCTCAATAAAGAACAATTTACTATCCACGACAGCCGTTCCCTGGCAGAAATTATTGATGAACTGCTCGAAACCGGTTATCTGCCGTCTTTTTGTACGGCCTGCTATCGTCTGGGGCGAACTGGTGAGCATTTTATGGAATTTTCCGTCCCGGGGTTTATAAAACGTTATTGTACCCCCAATGCTATCCTGACCCTATCGGAATATCTGGTGGATTATGCTACTCCGGAACTGCAGAAAAAAGGCTGGCAAGCCATTAACCAAAATCTGAATAACCTTGAGGAACATAAGTTTGCGAATGTCCCGGAAATCAGAAAGCGGATTAACAGAATTAAGCAGGGCGAACGTGATCTGTATTTTTAATTTGAATGGTTGGTGATGTTATTTCTCTTAAACAAGCTCTTACCGACCAAAAATAAAGATCTGACTTTCGAAACCACCATTTGTCTCATATCAATCTATGTGATATATTCATATTCGCTTTGTTTTTCCATTCCACAAACATTTTTTCCTCAGCAGGGCTTATCCCTGTTTTAACCTATACCAAATTTCAGCCTGAAAAATACTGGTGTTACGGTCAGGATTGTTTCCTTCAAAAAGAAGGGAGTTTTGAGGGGTGGTTTGCTGGTGTAGTTCCAGCTTATCATGCCAATGCATCTCATGATTAAAATTGATTTGGAGGCGGTAGATATGGTTTGTTTCAAAAAACGATTGGTTTCAAGGCTATCGCAAACCCAGTCGATATATTTGGTGTTGTTGACGTGCATATTCCGGTCAATGGTCGAATAAAGTGCCTGAAAGTAGCTTGCATTGCCTGGTTTGGGGGCAGGGAGTTTTCCGGGAATATCACTGATGGCATGTTCATTCAGCAGTTTGTCGGGGGGCATGCGTTGCGACAGGTTCCTCACCGGCCGGTGCGTTTTTCTATCCAAAACCAGCCAGACACTTGTGGCCTGCGCCAGTGCCTGCCCCTGGCTGTTGGTAAATTTAAAATCCCGTAAAGCATACAACCTATCAAAACCTTTAGGCCATGTAGTTACAAGAATGGATTGATCTACCAGGGGATAAGTTTCAATTTCAATCAATACCCGCGACAAGACCCAAAACTGGCTTTGTTCCTCCAAATCCGACAGACCGAAATGAAGGGTATTGGCGTGGCGGTGAGCCGCATTCTGCATGATGTTCAGGAAACCACTTAATTTCAGTTGGGTTTGAAAATCAACATGGTCCCATGAAATGATTTTCTCCGATTGATACACCTTGTCGTGTGGATGCTTCATAGGTTTGGATATTATTCTTTACGACTTTTGTAACGGCTTCAGAGGCTTTTTTATTTTTGCACCAGCCTATGGAAATACTTCTTTCTTTTGGAAAATGGATGCAGGAAATGCTGCGGCTACCAGATGGAGCCTGGAAACAGATGCCTGAATTTTCGGATGCGGCATCAGCCAATCCTTTTTTTACGTTCGATGAAATGGCCCGGACGATGGCTGTTTTTGCAGATGCTTTGAATGATAGCGGATTCAATCGCTTAATGGAACATATTCCCGTTTATTTTCAGGATAATCAAATGGTTACGGTTATACTTGATGCTGATAATATTTTTTCCGGCCTGAAAGAATGGGTTTATGCCGTGGGTTTGCCGTCGCCGGTTACATTCTTTATGCCCGAAAAGAATGCCGGTTTCCTGAAAGGAATCCACCATCTCTATCAGCAATATTCCGGACAGAATACGCCAGTGGTTTTCACCAAAGATACACTTTCGCAGATGGATGGCTGTTGACAAACGGGTTACGTAAACAAGAAACCGTAAAACAAAACTATTTTCAACAAAACCCCAAAACCATTCTTCGTTATCGGCATCGAAGTGTTGCTGTCCTTGACGGAAATGAAACCAGCCGTCAGTTGCAATCTCTTGCTGCCGCTGTGATGCATTTTTTTGGCCTGGCACCTTTTAGTATTTCAAAAGTTTTAGTGCCTGTCCACTATGATTTTGTGCCGCTGTTGGATGCTTTTGAATCTTTCAGGTCTTATGCCTTTCACCATCACTATGCCAGTCATTATGAGTATTATAAGTCATTGTTTTTACTCAACGGAGATGTTTTTTTCGATAACGGGGTTGTTTTATTAAAATCCGCTTCTGAAATAATTTCGCCGCCCGGTGTGTTGTATTTTGATTATAAATCTTCGGAAAACCTGCGGCAACATAGGCCAAAAAATAATCAGGAAGTTTTGGCACTTCTTAATCCATACAGCACCGGAAATAGTTTTTCTGAAACCATTGAAATGTTAGTGTTATAAGATTGTTAGAAAGTTATTTCGGTTATGTGTCAGAAGCTGTCTTTGCTATTTAAAAAGAAATTTTAATTTTATTTGCCAAACCATTTGTGATTTTGCTGAAAAGCAGTATTTTTGCAGTCCGATTTTAAGAAGAGAATAAAGAAAACAGAAATATGAAAAAAGATATTCATCCAAAAGATTACAGATTCGTGGTTTTCAAGGATATGTCAAATGGATATGCCTTTCTGAGTAAATCAACCGCTAAATCAAAAGAAACCATCAAGTGGGAAGATGGCAATGAGTATCCCTTAATCAAACTTGAAATCTCCAACACTTCACATCCGTTCTATACCGGTAAGATGAAGTTGGTTGACAGTGCCGGACGTGTTGACAAATTTAAAAACAAATACAAAAAGCATTACGAAAAAAAGAATCAATAACTTTTTTTTGGGGTATGTTAAAAAACAAAACCATCTCTGTTTTCAGAGAGGTTTTTTTGTGGCTGTACGGAATGATTTTTTATTTTTGAGCCAAAACAAGAATCATGGGAATAGTACTTTTTGATGACACAAGTCGTGACCACCTTTTACCGCTAACGTTTACCCGCCCTGTTGCTGATATTCGAATTGGCATTCTGACCATCAGAGAAAAATGGGAATATGAATTAAATGAAAAAACTTCTTCGCTGACCCAGCCCTACCTGCGCAAAAAGTTTCCGTTGGAAAAAGCTCAGGATAATATTCTGATTAACGGATCTGTATTACCCAACCCGACACTTGTAGCCCGGGTTAACCAACTGCAGCCCCGTGAAGCACTGGTTACGGATGACTACATTATCGCTATCCGCCTTACAGAGGCCGATCTTCAGGATATTGACGATACTGGTTCTGAAGATGTGAAAAAACCAACGACAGGCAGATTTCTGAGATTAATTATATAACTTTCGACCAGCCGCACATGAAAATTGAGTTTCCATGGCAGATTTTTAAATTTAACCGGGAAGCCATTGCGGATGATTTTGCACGCCTTACTAAAAATAAAAAATCACAACCCATTCCTGATTCCACTACAATAATTGGCGAAGGGCCACTGTTTGTCGCTCCGGGAGCTGTCGTTGAAGCCGCTACTATCAACACTAAGAGTGGACCTGTTTATATTGGCGAGGATGCGAGGTTATGGAAGGGACTATGATTCGCGGACCCTTTGCCTTGTGTCATCATTCCAAAACAAAATTGCTTACCAAAGTCTATGGCCCTGTAACTGTGGGGCCTTATTCTAAAATTGGGGGAGAAGTTCAGGAATCGGTTATTTTTGGCTATTCCAACAAAGCTCACGATGGCTTCATGGGAAACAGTGTGATTGGTGAATGGTGTAATCTGGGTTCTGATACCAACACTTCGAATCTGAAAAATACCTACGAACCGTACGATTGTGGGATTATCCTCAGGAATCTTTTGTGCAGACCGGCGAACAGTTTATCGGGCTGATTATGGGCGACCATTCCAAATGTGGGATTAATACCATGTTTAATACCGGAACGGTTGTGGCGTTAGTGCCAATATTTTTGGTGATGGTTTTCAACGAAATTTTGTTCCGTCTTTTTCATGGGGGGGTAAGGCTGGCTATACCAATTATAAGTTTGCCAAAGCTGTTCAGGTAGCCAAAGCAGTCTTTGCACGTCGTAATAGAACGTTTGATGATACTGAAGAAGCCCTTTTGCGTTCTGTCTTCGATTTAACCCTGAAATTCCGTCGCCATTAGTCGGAAACTGACATATTTGCATGTTTCCAGCCCCTTTATCCTGCGGCCTGCATTTGTGGCATTCGAATTGTATGAAAAATAAAGCCATGTTTTTCAGGTATTTATAAATTACGTGTCTGTTATTTTTGTTTAAACAAAGAAATATTGTTTTAAACTGCGTACTTTGGTATAGCGATTGGATTATATGGCGTTCGATTAAAAAAGGAAGAGAGATTTGATGTATAGAAAAGATAAATTGGGCTATTTAGGCGCTTCAGATAATATGGAGGGTGAATCAGAATTGCTCCCCGTTTTTCAACCGAAACAGAAGATGAAATAGAACAGGAGAATA
>LZCG01000100.1_pt1 | contig 16247 bp, 25 predicted proteins | sample 768541 | NCBI WGS metagenome assembly LZCG01 (sample SAMN05200874, study PRJNA324366) | oil field metagenome | isolation source: sample BH-FW-1 from oil reservoir | place: India: Bombay High | collected 2015-07-11
CTTTATCTTTTTGGCATATTCAATGTAGTTTTCAAAGTACTTTCTCTCCTCCTTGGCGATTTCAACGAAAACGTCAAAACTCATAGTCCATCCACCAGCTTCCTAATTTTTTTAGCCACTTCGAGCATATTTTCGAGTTCCTTTCTCTCAAATTCTGAAGGTATGTACCTCGATGTTATGTACGCATTTTCAAGATTGGAAATCCTGTCAATGTTCTCCTCCATGAATTCAACGATCTCCTTTTCTTTGCCTGCAACTTTACCAATCTCCTTCAGAAGCCTCTTGATGGAGTGTGTCTTGGGATAATCTCCTACCAGAAGAAAAAGTTTGTACTTCAGGTACAATTCAACATATTGCTGGATGTTAAATGCAGCAAGGTCATATATTGCCTGATTGATCAGCTGTTCAGCGTTTTTCAGAAACTTCTCAGCCCTCTCACGGAGGACTTCGATTTCCTCAAGTGGCATTGAGATATATTGACCTACTAACTTAAAAATGTTCGCTACTAACTTCCTTGATGACTTTATTTCGGTTTGGGGTATCAAGCTTTCGTTGATCTTTATGCCGAGACTTTCCGCTCATTCCCAGTTAGTTTACAAAATCTTCTAAACATTGATTGAAGTTCAAACCTTTTGGAGAGAAATTGCAGAACTTGCCTTGGGAGAAAATCTGACCTTTTATGACGCTTCCTATCTCCAAGCTGCTCGTGCTAACAACCTAAAGCTTGTAACCGAGAATTCTGATCTGATAAAATATCCTGAGGCTATAAGAGTCTCTCAACTGGTAAAGGAGATTTTTCGGGAGTAACCTATGCCAGGTGTGCCTGCACGCCGTCCATCAGTTCATCATTACTACAATGATAATTTTTGTCATTTTATAGAAAAATTTAAATTCTTGAAATACTATAAGCAGTATGGGGTTGCTTAGTAGTTTGTTAAGTGCCCTATTAGGAGCCATAACACCGCTTCTAGAGAGTTTTCTGGAGAGTAACCCAGAGATAGCAAGTGCGTTGGTAGGGTTGCTCTTTTGGGTAGATCAAAACGCCCCGTGGCTGGCCCAATTATTAGAAAGTATTATTTCCCTTTTGGGCATAACTTAAATTTTTTACTTTTTTACTCAATGTATTCGTCTATTCATTTCATTACCCACAGAGAAGGCCCGTGCATCTGTCTATCCAGTTTCCGCTCCAGCCTATGTTAGGTGCATTCTGTTCCATCTGGGGGAGTTCTTTTAAGACTGATATAATAACTTCCGTTATTTGATCAAGAAGCTTCGTTGTGTTGAGGGCAAAAGATAACTTTTCACTGTCATCCAATTGAGAGCGTTTACTTAACAGATAATTCAGACCAGTGCTGCCGTCTGGAGGCCCTAAGATGTTTGGAAGCTGTACAATAGATTCTGTAACAACCTCTTCAAACATACCTCTCAGTGTCGAATTTTCAAAAATCGTATTCACTATCTCATATGTGTCTTTAAACTGTATATACGTCGCAACAATAAAAGGACGATTCACTGTTGGGCCACAATTGACCACCAGCCACAAAACTTCTCGAGTGTATGGTAAAAAGTCCACGACGAAATCGTTAAAAGCTCTGTTTAAGTTAACAATATCCTGATCTGCCGGATACCTCAAGTTCCATGCCGAGAGCTCCTCTCCAACAGTTTTTATAACGTAGAGTATATTATTGAGTAAATAATTCAACCAGACGGTCATGTAATTTTCCCACCCACTTACATCGGTGAGGCCTGGATGATCCGGAACCGTTGTAACCAACATAACAAACGGATGAATCCCGTATCTATGCCCAACCATTAGTCCAACCACATGTTGATTATCTGCAATCAAACCCACAAACCCAACAACACCTAAACCTCCCTTTGGGTCATCTCCTATACCTAATATTGCTCCATGCGTGAAAGAATCTTCAGTGTTCAACCCCAGCAAGAGCTCATCAGGACCCTCGTGCTGGTTGTATGTTGTGCTCCTCATAAAATTATCTAATGATCCGTACTGATCCACAACTGCAGCGGCCAACCAGCCAAGGGCATGATCAGGTATGTTCATCTGAATGAACGGACCAATCTGTATCCTGAGAAGTAAATGCAGTTATGCTGACCGGGGTGAGGACCTTCAGGGTCACCGTAGCAGGCACCCCCTGGATCTCTACCACAAACAGGCGTGGTGTCCCCTACGGCTATACATGCACCATTCCAGTCTGTGTCAGGAGGATAATCATTGTTCTCATTTATCCCTTCTTTGTGACAGTCAGGATCGGTACAGTAGTCATCAATACCCATCTTCCACACTGTCACACTCGCTCTGTTACCGGTGAATTTCTGGACTACAGGGATAGGATAGGGTTTCAACACGGAGTTCTTATCGATGTACCAGTTTACCCTGACCCAGTCAGCTCCACCTGAGTAATACATTCTGCCTACAAGTGTGATATCGTAGTTGCCGGGAGTTATGGCAACATTTTCTGCAAGAATTGCTCTGCCAACAGCAGCCTCGTATGCGTTGCAGTTAGTCATCACGTCCTCAATCTCGGCAACAAAGTTCACTCTCCACTTGTCCGTTAAACCCTTCTCTCCCGGAACAAAGCTGAATTGAGCGATACCGCTCGAATTGGTCCAGGCTCCTCCGAGAAATACTCTCTGAGAGTCGAACTCTGCGTAGAATTTAACAGGATAATATTGTACTGGGTTACCGTTGCTTTCAACTTTGGCGTACAGGGTTATGGTGTCAAGTGTCAAAGAAGCGTCATAGTCTCTCGGATTTCCATCCCCCTTAACAACGCTCGCTGGAAGTGGGCTGGCAACGTTAACCTCTATTTCTATGTAGTCTGTTGTTGGATGGGTGTATTCAAGGGAGCCATCATCCCAATCGCGAGAATGTGTGCCTCACAGCTGGCCGTAAAACTACCGTTTATCCACTGCCAGGCTGTGCCGTATATCGTGCCTATGCTCTGCCAACCACTGCCGTCCCAGAAGTAAAGTGTGACGTGGTCACCCGAGTCTTCTGCATGTCCTCTCCACCTGACAATGACGTCTGCGTTCTGCGGAATGTTGAAATAGAAGTGATGAGTATCCTCACCACTGGAACTGAAACCACTGTTGTCAATTCTCTCAATTAGGTTGATGCCAGTTTGCGTAAAAGGTGTCCTGTCGCTATTGTAATACGGATTGGAGGGCAGATCTCTGGAGTCCCTGTGCCAAGCTTTCGGATGGGGCGAATCAGGCGTGACTTCGATCCCACCAATTGAGGAGAAATTTACAAGATACGTTTTTGCAGTTGAAATCTGAAGTATCGACACAAAAATTAGGAAGATTAAAACCAGCTTAACAAAGCCCGATTTGCCAAACATCTAAAACACCTCACATGAAAACAACCGACATGTTCTTCCCAATCTTCGCCATGGCTATAAACAACCACTTCAAAAACTCCAATGCCTCATACGTCGTCACCGGAGCAAGGCCTTCGCAGTGTTTCCAGACTGTATGCACTCGTAACCCAGTCTCCAGACATACGCTATGCCGTAATTTGCATCATAATCTCCAAATACATACGTCGCGTTTTTGGCTACCTTCTGCCATATCACCACGCTGTAGTTCATCAGAGTTTCATTGGAAGCCACTACATTTGTGAAATCACGGAAAAAGTCAGAGAAGTAATTCAAAAATCCAAAAAAGTAGTAAATTCCCTCAATTGACCTGTCAACAAGTGTATCATTCTCAGCAATAACCCTGAAAATCTCACCATTGAGAACGAACAAACTCTGCACGAACTCTATGACGTACGAAGTTGCAATCGAAACGTTTAGAGGCATCCCGATCACCCCGGAAAGTGAATCAAAAACGCTTTGAGAGCATCAGCAACAAGCATAACCAGATTCTTTGATGACTGCCAGAAGTAGTAGACAAAATCAGGGTTATCATGGACTCTCTCTGAAAGAACTCTCATGATGTAGCTCATTCCATAATTCCCCCCAGCATCACCTATCATGTACGAGGAATTGTTTGCAGCTACACTAACAACTTCTGCCAGTTTGTTCTCAAGTGTGATGTTGTGATTTATCTGCCACACAAAGCCATTTGTGCCGAAAAGAAGCTTTCTGAACCAAGTTACTGCAGCGTTTGAATAGTACCAAATCTCCCAAAACTCTGATAATCCCCTCTTGAAGTCGAGTGTTGTCTCGTTATGTCCTGTCTTCATCAGATACAAATAAAAGTCACCCATAGCTCTGAGTAAGGATGCAAGGCCTCTAAGTACCACATCCCCAAATTCGCTTGCCGTGACCATGCTATCACACAAACTCCAGCGCTTCATAATATATACACGGTGCTGTTCACCGCCCTTACTAAATTTACAGCCAGTTCCTCGCTGAACTGAGCATTGCTCGAATTCTGAAGGGCAATGTAAGAATACTTTGCAATGTAGCTCATTCCACTCTCTCCTGTAATGTTGCCGAAAAAGTAAGTAGAGTTGTCAGAAAGAGTCTGAAGCGTATCGTTAAATGCTGTCAAGAGAGTTGAATTACTGGCTGTCTCGAAAATTACCGCGCTAAAGAACTTTGTGCTCCAGGCAGCAACAGCCAGCCAGGAATTAACGAAATTCGTGTGTTCAGGAATTAGGTGTCTTGTAATTGGCTCAAGTAGCCCGTAAATGAGTATGAACAAGTCATTTATAGGTATGAGAATCCCATTCAGCGCAAATTGCTCTGCAGTGGCTATAGGCATTTTATATCACCTCAATATACTGTTAACATTTTCAAGGAGCTTCATCAGAACGTCTAACCCTTCTCTCGCTGTATTCCATAGCTTCAAAGCGAGTTCATCGTCGATTCTGGCTGATACATTCTTCATTACGAGAGACAACCCCCTTTGTCCGGTTTCATTCCCGAAAATTAACTCGGCATTAGCACCGATGTAGTTGGTCATGTTTGCAAAATGCCTCATGGCCGTTACGTTTTTAGATGCGATGTCAAAACCACCCCCTTCTCCTACAAAGGGCTTGAGGAACCAGTAACCAAAACTTGAGGCATGATAGAAAACATTCCAAAGGTCATCCGCCCTTACAGATTCCTTCAGTAAAAGCTGAAATAAACTGCTGAGAAGGTCAAGATTAGCATGAATTAGCTGAAAGATGGTCGCTGCAAGTTCCTCTCCCCCACTCATTCAGTTCTCAATTAACATTATTTTATTAAAAACTTTTCGCATTGTTAGAATTAAAAGTTATGATGAGCATCAACAGTTGCGATTTTTCTCAAATTCCTTTACCGTCCTGTAGGTTTCAACCATCTCCCTCAGATAGCCATAACCCAGCCTAATCGTGAAGTAAGTTATCGTCAATGAAAAGCACATGGTAAAAGCCGTTGGGATAGAGATAGCTCGCAAGAACCATGTAGGTGTCAGGAGAAGGAAGTAGAGGGAGGTAAAGAAGGCCATCCTTCTGAAAAACACCTTGGCGTAAACCTCGCTCATCATCTCCTGAAATCCTCTGTAAGCCTCCTTATCGCCTGAGAGCATGGCAAGCATCGAAAGCTCGTGATACTCGGCAATCTCCTCCTCTTTTCTTGCAACATCTTCGAGATAGCCTCTGAAGAATCTCCTCGCAATTATCTCCTCCAGTTTCTCCATTAGGAGAATAACTCCAAAGGAGACCAGAACAAAAAAATAGAGGTTCATGGTGGGAGCTTAATTCCGAAGAATGCGCTCAGCACATACCTCGTTCCGACATAGAGGCCAGAATGCCGAAGAGTGCAAACAGCCCATCCTGCGGGATGTACTTCTGAGTTCTCGGACCAATGTAGCTTCCGATGAAAATTCCAGCCCATCCTGCCACGATGAGGGCAACAGGTACATCACTCCCCTTGCCAGCCATCCCAGAACTGTCGATGTCTGGGTGAAGAACACTGCAAGCGTTGATGCTCCAGGCACAACGTAGAAGGGCAGGCCGAGGCTCGTCAGGAAGGGAACGAACAGAAAGCCTCCACCAATGCCTATCACTGCTGAGAACAGGCCAATGAGGAATCCGACTATGAAGGGTGCAAAGTTCTTAACTCTGAAGCTCTCACCAAAGAACTCGAATGTCGTCTCACTCAGACCAACCTTAAGATTCTTGATGCCCTCAAGCTCGTGCAGCCTTCCGCTCTCCCTCAGCTCCTTAACCTTCTGCTGGAATCTCTGTGCTGCTTCTCTTCCAGCCTTCTTTCCAGCCTTTGCCCTTGGAGTTAGCTGGTAGAACATGTAGCCCGCTATGAGGTATGTGGCGAGACCGAAAATGCCTTTGTACACAGAGGGCGCAACCTGCCCGCCAGTCCCCCAGACACCAACCTGCGCTCCAAGCACAGCTCCGAGACCGAGCGCAACTCCAGCAGGCCAAACCAGCCTTTTCTGAGTGTACCAGTTGTAGGTTGATGAGACAGCATTAAACCACGTCTGAACAGAGTTGCCCAGCCTGATTGTGTCAGTAAGATATTTGCCTGCATCGGTGTAAGACCCTATGGAAACCTTCGTGCCCTTCAACTTCTCAGCCCAGTTGCCGATTCCGAAGATTGTTATGTGCCCGAATCCAGCCATAATTCCTCCAAAGGCTCCAACAGTGGAGAAAATCCATCCAACCCAGATAAACCACAGAAAGACCATCAGGGCGTTTACGGTTATGACGTTTCCATCAATTTCCGCCCAGACAACGTCAAACACACTATCACCCCCACTCATCATCCTTTGGCTTCCTGAACAGGAGGAAGTTGCAGAGCTTGCAGACATCAAATCCTGGATACGTCTCTCCTGTTCTCGGGAAGCTCGCACCATTCTGCTGAACAGTTCTTTCGAGCAACCTCCTTACGAGCCTTTCGAAATGCTCTCCAGGTACGAAGACGTTTATCTCTCCCTGCTCCGTCTTGCCAGCAGTGTAACTTCCGCTGCACATCGGGACAACATTGATCATCTTGTTGTTGTACGTCCACACTGCCCCTCCACAAACTGCCGAGTTCATCATCAGATTTGGCTGAATTGGGTGGACATCCATTGCAGAAGCATAGTCGTTGTAGAGATGGTAGCTCTGCAAGACGTCGCAGATTATGTGTATAACGTCAGGCTCAAAGGGAGCCTTGTGCAGAGGTGCTGTTGCGAAGGCCACGAGTCCTTCTGGAAGCCTCGGCTTCGTCTGAACAAATCTCTCAGCCTGCTCTCTGCTTACAGTGTATTTAAGATGGCTCTTAATCTCATTCTCGTCGTACTCCTTCCAACCAAAGAGGTAGCGGGCGTTGCTGCAGCCAAGAGTTCTCCTCTCAGAGTAGAGCACGTCTCCCCTCTGCCTTGATGCGGCTGAAAAGTGGCAGAAGGTAAAGGGGTTGCAGGCAACGAGATACTCGTTCTCGGCCTTGAACTTCTCTGCCTCCTTCTCATCGTAGAAGAACTTCACCGCTACGGGATAGTACTTCAGCTTCAGCAAATTTCGCAGTGCAAAGACCATATCTGCTTTGCTAAGCTCTCCCTTTGCCAGCATTGCCTCTGCAAATCTGCGGTCGTCGAGCAAAAGCTCGCTATCTATTCTTGACTCTGGCATAATTTCAAGGTTGTACTGACTTTTTTAAAATTTTCGAAATTTTCCAACCATAATTTCGAAATTTTTTGAAAATTCTGAGTTTTTGCTTGCCTAAATTTTGTTTTTAAAAATTAAAGCAAATGATTTTAAAACAGCGGTTTAGGAAATAAAAAGCTTAGAAAAAATAGGTTACTAAGCGGATTTAACTCTGTTTCAAAAATTTGAAATTCGGATTTAATCGAAACACCTGCATGCCTTTGCAAAATCTTCAAAAAGCTGCCTTCCCTTGCTTAGAATGAATTCATGGTATTCTCTCATCTTCTGGCTTTCGAGAGAAAGCTTGGAGGATACAAGATAAATGTCCCTCTCCGATTTGAAGCCTTCTATTCTCCGCATCTTTATCAATCCAACCTCGCATGCTCTGCATGCAGCGATAAAGGATGTAATGGCAATTCCAATGCCACTGCTAACTGCGTTTATCTTGGAATAGAAATCGCTGACAGTATAGGCTATGTTAAGCTCGCTGAGCTTCACACCACTCGCTATCAGCGCTTTTTTGGTGCTCGTTGTGATGCCATAGTTGTCGTCCAGCATTACTATCGGATATTTTGTAATGTCTTCCACTGTGACAACAGGTTTCTCAGCAAGCTCGTGGTTTGGTGGGGTGATTAAAACGAGGTGGTCTTCGCCGAGAACATCGCAGTTTAGCCTGTCAAACTCCAAATATTCATCAAGAAGGTCTCCAGCTATTGCAAAGTCAAATTCTCCATTCAGTACGCCCCTAACACACTCGTGTGCTCCTCTGAGGGCTACATTAACCTCAAGCTGTGGGTAGGTGGCTTTCAAGAGAGTTTGAATGGCGTGCACGATGTTTAATCCAACCATTCCCGAAGCTATGGTTATCTTATCGCCCCTGAGGTTCGAAATCAGCTTTTTTGTCTCCTCAACACTGCTCAGAATTGACTTCATGTTTTTGACTGCTATCTTGCCCTCATCCGTTAGCTTCACACCGTTCGTCCCTCTTTCAAGCAGTTTTGCACCATAAAAAGACTCTATGGAGTTAATTTGAAAGCTTACCGAGCTGACAGACATTCCGAGGTTCTTCGCAGCCTTCTTCAAGCTCCCCGACTCAACGACCTCCATGAAGGTTTTCATGAAATCCAGTCTGACCATGATTCGAAATTTTTGCATTAGATTTTAAAATTTTTTGAATTTCTATTATCCGTGACAGATTGAAGCAATGCCTAAATTATTAAATAACTGATGGGGACTCTTGTCAGGTGGTTTCAAATGGAGAAGGTTAAACTGGGAATGGTCGTGGCTGAATTCAACAGAGACATTACCTACATGATGGAGATTCTCGGTAAGGAGCATGCTGAGTTTCTTGGTGCTGAGGTTAGCGAGGTAATCAGAGTTCCTGGCACCTTCGACATTCCCATCGCTGTGAAGAAAATGCTTGAAAAGGGCAGAGTGGATGCTGTTGTTGCAATTGGGTGTGTGATAGAGGGGGAGACCGAGCATGACGAAATCGTAGCGCAACATGCTGCAAGGAAAATAATGGACCTGAGCCTTGAGTACGGAAAGCCCGTTACTCTCGGCATAAGCGGGCCTGGTATGGGCAGGATTGCTGCAACCGAGAGAGTTGACTATGCCAAGAGGGCTGTTGAGGCTGCAGTCAAGCTCGTAAAGAGGCTGAAGGAGTATGATGCAGAGGGGAGCTAACCGAATTGAGGTTGTCCAGCCCTCAGCCACACTTCGAGTCTCAACAATGGCAAAGGAGCTCAAAAGAGAGGGCAAGGATGTAGTTGATATGAGCGTGGGGGAGCCAGACTTCCCCACACCAGATTTCATTGTCGAGGCTGCATACAGGGCAATGAAGGAGGGAAAGGTGTTCTACACACCAACGAAGGGTGTTCCTGAGCTTATTGATGCCATAGTTGAAAAGCTGAGAACTGAGAACGGAATTGATGTGGGGCCTGAGAACGTAATAACAACTCCCGGAGCCAAGTATGCCATTTTTGAGGCAATGATGTGCCTGCTTCAGGAAGGAGATGAGGTAATACTGCTCGACCCCTCCTGGGTTAGCTATGAGGCTTGCGTTCTGATGGCTGGAGCTAAACCCGTGTGGGTTCCGCACGAGGAGGGGTTTGAGGATGCTCCGATTGAGGACTACATAACGTCAAACACAAAGATGATTGTCATAAACACTCCGAGCAATCCTCTTGGAGTTGTTTACCCTAAGGAATTTCTGAAAAAGGTCAGGGACTTGGCGGTGGAGAAGGATTTGCTTGTGATGTCTGATGAGATTTACGAGAAGATAATCTTTGAAGGCGAGCACTACAGCCTTGCTGCCATGGACGGGATGCTTGAGAGGACGATAACCATCAACGGCTTCTCCAAGACCTACTCCATGACCGGATGGAGGCTTGGCTATGCTGCCGCTCCAGAATGGATAATCAAGCTCATGAACCGAATGCAGAGCCACTCTGTAAGCCATCCAACGTCCTTCGTTCAGTACGCTGGCGTTGCTGCCCTTAAGGGAGACCAGAGCTTCATAAAAGACATAGTGGAGGAGTTCAGGGCGAGGAGAGACATGATAATGTCGAAGCTGGACGAACTGGGCATCGCCTACGCTCCGCCGAAGGGGGCGTTCTACATATTCATGGATGTGAGAAGGGACAGCGGGGAGTTCTGCGAGGAGTTTCTGAAGAGAGAGTATGTAGCTTTAACCCCCGGGTCCGCTTTCGGTGTAGCTACAAGAGCTGGGTGAGGCTGAGCTACGCAACATCGAGAGAGAGGATAGCTGAGTTTTTGAAGAGGCTGGAGAGGTTTTTGGGTTAAACTCTTTTTTAATTGCATTGGTTTTCGTTTTCACATAAGCGTCCAAACGTCTTACAAATTATTTACCTCTCCATAACAAATTGAATCGTGGTGAATTTAATGAGTTATAGCGTTGAAATCAAACAGGTGGATAAACGGGGAAAATTTGATAGGGGTTCCATGATGTAAACTCATTCATTTAACGGTTATTACAAGCCGAGAAAAGAGCTCAACGAGAAGACGAGATGGATGAAGGAAGAGTCAAAAAAGATATTGCAAACGACTGCTTGACCCTCAAAGTCATGAGAGATACTAAAATAGCGAAAGTCTATTCCTTCAACAGAGGATTGAACGACTTGTGAGGAGGTTGCCCTATAGAGATGTTGAGACTGTATATTGGTCAACTAAGAAGTTGTTGTCAGATTCAGAGCAAATTCAGATTTACGTTTTTATTTCCAACCCTCAATTCGCTCAATTTCTTTAATCCTCTATTTTAAATCTGTAAGCTCATTCTTAATAATCACCCACACCACTTCGTAATCTATTGCAAAGTAGCCATGGATTAAGGGGTTCCTCGTTGTATTTATCCTTGATTTCATCAGGAATCTGTCTTGCCGCCTCGCCAATGATTTTCAAGGTTCCTTATAACCGCATCCACTGTTTTCTGTCTTTGACAAAATCCTCTAGAGAATAATCCTCTGTATATTCTTTAATCTTCTCAATAGCCTCAAGCATCTCTGAGAGAAAAAGCCTCCAGTCCCTCTTAGACATAAATCAAATCCTCCTCAATGCTTTTTCTCAGCAAAGACTTTTGTTTTATCGCTCCAATGGTCAAAATATCTACCTTCAAACCCAACAGCCTCTCAAGTTCGCCCCAGAGATCGAAGAGTTTAAGCCCGATAGGTCTTTCGAGTTCGACGAGTATATCCACATCGCTGACCTCCTTCTGCTCCCCACGAGCGTAAGAGCCAAATACACCTAATATGATTACACCATATTTCTTCCTAATCTCATTTTTATGTTCTGAAAGGATTTTCCTTACCTGGTCGCAAAGATGGATATACTGCTTTCCCCATACAGGGATGCCGCAAAAAAATAACCGCAATAGTGACCGACAGTCCAAGCGTGGAATTTGTGGAAACAATTTTCAGCGGAAACGTTTCATTAAAGCTTGAAAAAATTATCGCAGATGATGAGTTCGCCGGCAAAACTTTGAAGGAACTCGATCTGAGAAGGAGAATGAGTTGTATGGTTGTCGCGATCGTGCGAAACGGTGAGGTGATCCTACCGGAAGCAGATACAAAGATTGAAAAAGGTGACACCCTTTACATGATGTGCAAGGAAACCTAAGCCGATTGAAGCAGGTTACACTAAGTGCTTAAAAATCTGGAGTTTACTACTCTTAACTCTCATTAAATCACCTACAGACGAGAGCGAATTTGCCAAATCTCCAAATTAGATTAAATTAGCTAGCAAAGCCTTCTTTACTACTTCCTCGGTAATTGTTTTAAGCTCCATATAAAGTCTTCTGGATTTTCTGGAGCAAGTAGGTAGATTTTATCGGCTTTTATTAGCACAAAGTCTTTTGTTCTCTTTGCATAAACGTGTACGGTTTCACCCTCAAATCTAAAAACACCAAAATAGCCGAAAAATCCGCCTGAACCGAAAAGCCTCAACATTTTTGGTTTACTTAGGAAAGATACATCCTCTATTTGGAATAGGGAATTTCAACACTACCCAAAGTCCTCTTGATTATGATTCTATCATTTTCGAGAATAATCTTTCGTGGAGAATACAGGTAAGTTATAAACGAAACGATCAAAATAGATACAGCTATTGCAAGTATTATCGGTTCTGAAAGAAGTTCAAAATAAGCAAAAATAGCAATTGGAAGCGTAGTAATTAAAATACCTATTGTAGTAATTATTTTCGTGGTCTTGTCTGACGGTAGACTATACTCTTTTTTTGATTTTAACGATCTCCTCATATAGCTTCTCAACTCCCGGATGGGATATTACGTAATAATTTCCACTGGAGTTTATCACAACAAACTCTTCACCATCTTTTCTGAAAACTACCGCTTTAATCCCGTTTTCAAGCTTATAGTATCCCATTCTTATCTCTCCAACTCCGATTCCAAATACTCTCACTTTTGGTCTCCATTCATTGGATTTTGTTAGAAATGCTTCCGAATTGTTCAAGTCCACGATTTCATCAACAGGCCACGCTCTAATATGAAGTTTATTATCGTGTAATTCGTAACCGTACCAATCCCAGCCTGAAAGAGTATTAATGAATGTTGGGATGATGTATAACAAAGGCAGCACAATTAGAAACGCCAGAATAATGATCCGAGTCCTTTTATCTTTTGTTCGGAAAAAGCATATCCCTAAAAACAAATAAACAATAGCAGTTACAAAAAAGCAATGGGTCTTTGAGTGTGTATGTTATCATGTCTAAAGATGTTATTTTATATTCTAACATCCTCCCACTCTCTCAGTGCGTTAAAAATTTCCTCTTTTTTAGACGCTAGATATAAAAGCCTGTTTTTGTACTTCGTTCCGAGAAGATAGCAAGCTTCACATTTGTGACTGATCTCTTCATCTGACAAGTTCCATAAAATATCATGAGGCCCTCCTAGAAAAATCCACCAGAATAATACATTTCTCTGCATTCGTGTAACCATATTTTCTAGATCTTCCGTTTTTACATTTCCAATAGTAAGCATTTCTATTGCATTTGTTGAGATTACATGCCCGCAACATATGACTACTTTACCATCTGGATGAACAGTCAAAACAGCTCCAGCATCACTACAACCACTATCAACTAAATTTTTCATAGTCTTAAGCTGTTTTCCCCTTCCTATTGGTGCTATAAAATCCTCTAAAAGTTCAACAGATCCAGCCAATCCCTCTTCTTTTAATAACTTTCTTACATATTTGGTTGAGATTTCACTCTTTTTATCTTTTGTTATAGCTATTAATACCTTTAGTCCAAGTTCTATACCAGCTCTTGCAGCATTAATGATGTTACGTTCGCCCCCATATTTGATTAACCAAGGCAGATGAAAATCATCGTAACTTATATTTAGCTCTTTCAGACCATATGAATATAACTCCCATGTGGGCTTCCGCCAAGGTCCGTATTACATCCTATGGATCTCGACACACTCCCATCCGGCTTTATAGCCCACTTTAACGAGTCGTTCGGTGAGGAGTTCTCCCCAATCTAAAAATCGGGCTTTTAAGCCCAGTTAGTTACCGGGGTACACCCCTCACCGTAGTAAGCTTGACTGTAACTTATATAAGGCTTTCTGTCCCTCAGCACCGCATATACGACTGTCAGAAGCTTTCTCGCTGTTGCAACTATGGCTTTCTGGGATCCTTTTCTCTGTTTTACTCTTTCATAGAAGTTTCTGAATCTCTCATCGTTTCTTATTGCAACGAAAGCACATTGCACAAGAACCCACCTGAGAAGTTTGTTTCCTTCTTTTGTTATTTTTCCTGTTATGGTTTTGTTTCCAGACTGCCTTATCGATGGCACCAAGCCTGCATAACTGCAGAGCTTCTTTGAGTTTGGAAATCGCTTTATATCGCCTATTTCTGCGTAAATTAACAGGGCTGAGAAAAACCCTATTCCTGGAATGCTTGTTAGAAGCATTGTTTCTTCATTTTCCATACACTTCTGCCTTATTTCCCTGTCTATCTCTTTTATTTCATTCTCTATTGATGAGAGGATTCTCAGATAACGGTTAATCCAATCATTGTTTAGTGAACACAGGAATTCCCTTCCTTCTGAGGTGAATAGATTCCCATCGTACTTTATTCCATTCTTTGTCAGGATTGAATGGATTCTGTTCTTTATCGAAGTTGAAAGCTTTTTCAGTCTTATCCTTTCCCTTATTATCTCCCTCAGCTCCATTATTTCATCTGGTGGTAAGTAAGCTGTTGGTAAGAAGTTCGCTCTTGCTAAATCTGCTAATACTTTTGCATCAACTTTGTCTGTTTTCTTCTTTGATTCAGCTATAAGCTTGGTTTTGTACGGATGGGAGAGAAGGATTTTGTTGTTTTTTCTGAGCTTTCTTGCAAGGTTTATGGCTGTTGTTGTTGGCTCCAGTACAATAGTCTTGTTTCCTGGAATATCCCCAAGGTAGTTTTCGAGTTCTTCGGTTCTTACTTTCTTTTCTAAGATTACCTCTCCGCTCTCTTTCATAGCGCATACGAAGGAGAAATTCTTATGTACGTCTACGCCTACGTATATTTGGCTTCCGCCCATCTTATCCCTCCAATCTCATTTTGGTTGGGGGTATTTAAGGGCGGAAGCCCAACATGTTAATCTAAAAAGCTTTTAGCCTCTTTGTAATTACTTGCCCACCAAGCATTTGTGACCAATCTTACGGTAAATCCTATCTCAGAAGCATACTTTATGCCGAACTTTAAATGTTTAGGATATAAAGTAGGCTCACCACCGGTAAATACCACCACTTGGATTGATGGAATATTATACGCTCCATCTAAGGTTTTAGCTATGTATTCAATTTCGAGAACCTTAGTGTGCTGAGGTCCCCCATTCACAGAACAATGAGCACAGTTAAAGTTACATTTATACGAATATAAAAAAGAAATTGTATGAGGATCAAACCAATACACCCCTTTAACTAACTCCTATATCTGTCTCTACGCCAAGTTTTACGACAACAAGCACAGCTAAAGCAACAGTATGAGCCGCAGCAATGTATGCATATAACCCAAGTGCAATCGCTGCCACACATGCGGCTCCGACGGTGCAAGAAAGTATTTCTACTCCGTCTTTCTCATTTTTTCGTGTATAGGATTTTAAAATAACTTCAACAGGATCAACATCGTAATCAAGTTCAAATTCTCTCATATTACCACCTTACGGTGTTATTTCTGACTCTATTACTGCCCTTTCTATGAGAGTTGCGAATCTCTCAAGCTTTCTCAACCCTTTTGATTTTGCTTTTGATATTATTTCTCTGATTATCAATAAATCGTTCCACCCACTAGTATTTTCTGTAATGAACTCATCGTCATCTGCATAGGCAAAAACTGTGGGTTTATCGGCATAAGTGATAGAGATTAGTGGCTCAAAAACTTTGCCAGACAGTCCACGAATGATGTAAGTGTTATTTTTAACCAATTTAGTTTCACTGTTTTTCTTGGCAATTTTCGTTACGCTACTCACATATACAACCTTGTATGTCTTTTTATCAATTGTTCGAACATCCTCTATTATTGTACAGACCATCAGACCTTTGTTTTCTTCTGGCGATGCTGCTCTGGCTATGGAGACAATAGGAGTCATGCTTGCAAGACCCATTGCTGCAACAGTGCTCAATAAGAACTGTCTCCTCGAAAGTAGAAACTCTCTATTATCCTTTTGTGGTTTGGGATTTTCATCCATAAAATCTCACCTCTGTTTAGACATAGCAACTTTTGCTATATAACTTTTTTCCTAATGTCCTGATTGAGGCTGAACTTGCTCAGGCGTATGTAACTATAGCAATAGACTGATTAAGGCCGAGGTAGAAATTTACTGCGATGGGATGGATAGATGATAAGTACGTTAGAGACCTCGTAAACGAACTGTACGATTACGTACTAAAACTGCAAATATATCGGAAGAAGCTTAGGCTCGCAATTAAAGGACTCATCGTTTGGCTGTGCTTCTCTACGTTCGTTCTATTGGCATTTAGAGTACCTATCTCCCTCTCACTTTTAGTGTTTCTGCTCTTGTCGAACTGTACGATTACGTAACTAAAACTGCAAATATATCGGAAGAAGCTTAGGCTCGCAATTAAAGGACTCATCGTTTGGCTGTGCTTCTCTACGTTCGTTCTATTGGCATTTAGAGT
>LZCG01000101.1_pt1 | contig 16101 bp, 17 predicted proteins | sample 768541 | NCBI WGS metagenome assembly LZCG01 (sample SAMN05200874, study PRJNA324366) | oil field metagenome | isolation source: sample BH-FW-1 from oil reservoir | place: India: Bombay High | collected 2015-07-11
TGGCCACGGAAGCAGGGACAGAACCAAAGTAAAATCGGGAAATCCCACGTTATGATTTCATCGAGTTTGATGCCTCCCCAAACACCCAATCCGATAATCACCAGCATTTGGATACCAATACCAGAATATTTAATAAAGCTATTTGCTTTGTCCGGTTTCTGTGGGTCGTGTGTTGTCTTTTTGCTTTCTGTCATGTGCTGCGTTGCCTTCCATCTGGCAGTTGGCCGTAAAGATGGCGCCTTCTTCAATCGACAGTTTCGCCGTCATCACTTCTCCGGCTACCTGTGCCGTTGCTTTTAGTGACAAAAGTTTTGATGTCTTCACATTTGCTTTAATCTTTCCTGAGATATCAGCATTCTGACAAATGATTTCTCCTTCAACATAGCCTGTTTCACCAACGATGATTTTGCCACTGGATTGAATGCTTCCATGTAGTTTGCCATCAATTCTAAAATCACCTTCTGTTTGAATATCGCCTTTCACAGTAGTGCCCTGAGCAATCAGATTGACAGCTAGTGAGCTGTCCCCATTTAACTTAGCCATTTCCGTATTTGTATTTTTAAATAACATCCTGCACAAAGATACATATTATTCAAGTTCACCAAGCGTTGGGTAACTATCCTTTTCAAGATAAGTTTTACGGAAATAAATTATATAATCCGAAAGGTTTTTGGAACGGTAAAACACCGGGTAGTTTTCGGCGGCAATGATAAAATGCTTGTAGTCCTTTGGTGAAATATTGGCAAAGACATAATCATTGTCCGCTAAGGTATTAAAGTAGGTCATCGCTTCTGTGCTATTTTCAAAATTCGTGACGGTAATCATATGAATTTTTTATCGAATACGATGCTTGAAATTTTTAAGCCCTCTTCTTTAAAATATTTTTGTTATGATCAGACAGCCGGTATTTGGTAGCACTAACATCGACATTTTTACTATCTACCATTAAAATATAAAAATGGGGCGCATTTTTTTGGCAACATAGGCTTCTTTGGCCTTAGCAAAGCGGGCTTCTTCTTCCTGAATGCGCTTTTGTTCCTGTGTGAGGGTGTCGGCATCTTTGGCTATTTTTCTTAAGATATTTTGTGCCAATGGATATACGTCACTTTTGGGATAAGTTTTCACCAGGTCACGCAACGCTACCTGCAACGTGTCACGGTTTTCCTCCATTTTACTGATAGAAACTGCCCTGATATATTTAAAGTTTGGGGTTAATTCCGTTTCCTGATAATTGTTTAAGGCATCATCGCATATGATCTTAGCCGTAAAATAGGATTGGTTTTTAAAGGCCGACCAGGCTTCTTCATACATGCTTTCTATACGGTCTTTGCTGGCCATCAGATTTTTTAAATAATCCGGGTCTTGTAAAATCAGGCGTAGTCGCTGTCGGGATATTGCGATAAAATCGTTTGTTTGATCAGTTCGGATTTATCGGTTTCATTTAGTTCATCATATAAAACATATAACTGATAATATACCTTAACGGCATCCTGATGTTCCGGAAATCTTTCAATAAACTTTTCAAAAGCATCAACAGCCAGCGGTTTGTTCTGCAATTGAATTTTATAGATAAAACCCAGATGATATAATGCTTTGGCAATCAAACTATCAGAAGCCTGGAATTGTTCCGGTGTTTTCGGCAGATACTGAAGGTATGTTTCCCGCTTCAGGGGGTCTGTCGAAACCGCTATTGCTGCCGAATCAGCCATTGTTGAATCAGCCGCCATCATTTCTTCTTCATCGCTGCCAAAGACAGCCGCCTGTTTTTTATTGCTCAACCGCCAGTTGTCCTCTAGTTTTCTTCGTCCCCATTTTTGCAAAAACTGGTTATACCCCGAGCTTAACGCCTGTGAATTGTAAAAATACCATCCGCCGCCAGTAGCGGCCGGATTCATGTTTTGGTTGGCCCTGAAACCTCCTGGCTGCATACTCATGCCTTGTTGCTGTTCCATTTCCTGAAGGCGGGCCTGTTCTTTCTGATAAGCCTGAATCAGGGAATCAATAAAAATATTTCTTTCGTTTTCAGGCATGCTGGCAACCCGTTGCAAGCTGTCCTGGGTTTCAATGGTTTGGATGTTTTCCACAAGTTGGCCCAAAACATTTGTTTTTCGGATTATCTGGCTATAATTCGGATAGTCATAAGGAATAACCTGCACAGCAGAATCATAATATTTTTTCGCAATCGGATAATTTTGCCGGTCAAACAACAATTCAGCCAATTGCAATGATGAAGAAGCCCGTTGAAAATCATTACTTATGCTGTTGGCTACTGATTTTTCAGATAAGAAATCGCCAGGGTATCTTTTTCCTGTTTTAGGGCAATTTGGGCAAGCGCGTAATAAATCTGGTCTTTATATTCGTTGTTTTTAAAATCCTTCAGCATTTTATGGAGTTCTTCAACCATGTCATCTGCATCTCCATCTGTCACATCTGAGGCTGTGGCCAACCTGATACGGGCATTGAAACTCATTTCATAAGTAGGATTCCGTTTAATAACCTCCCGAAAATAGGAAGCCGCTTCTTCTCCCCGATCAGCTTCCTGATATAACTGGCCTAATATGAAAAGTATCCGCGTTTTGAGTTCTTTATCTTTAATCATCGGAACCGCATTGAGCAGATAAGGCACGGCGGCCTGATGGTTTTCCTGTTTCATATGCCATTCAGCAACCATCAATGGCAAATGAGAACGGGTATAGCTGTTGATTTCGCCACTGTTGCTTTCTATAATACTCTGCACCTGGTCAAATGTGGAAGATGCTCTGCCATAATAGTTGAGCTGGGTAAAAGTCCGGCCCAACCATAGCATTGCTTCAGCGCTTTCAGCGCCATCAAATTCCTGAACTATCCGTTCGAAAATCCTGCGGGCTTTGAGATACTCGTGTTTGTAAAAATGGGCTTCCCCAATCATTAACCAACTGTCATCAATCCATCTGACATATTCTTTGCCCCGAAAATTCATGGAATGGCGGTTAATCACTTTTTTTCCTTTTTCAATGGCCCTATCCATCTGAGGCGCCAGGCTTTTTCCGGTTGCCTTGTCGCCATATTTAAATATCGGAAGGATGTCTGCATAATTATCTTCTACTTTGCTGTTCAATTCGCGGAGGCCTTCCTTAAAACTTTCTCTTCCGTTCCAATAGGCATTATAGTGGGCGGTCAGGTTATGATATGCGCGGCGTGTAAAGGAATTCTTTTTTGTGGAACACCCCGGAAGCATTGTCAGGATAATGCCTGTCAATAAAAAAGACGTAAAAAATAATCGGGCTTTTTCAAAATGATCACTTTGGTTAATTAACTCACAAACTGCAAAAATATTTTATTATTCCACACCAAAGGACTTTACGGAAACATGAATTTCAAAATATGAAATACCTTTTGGGATACCCCGGGTTTAAAAAAACATTTGTTGGAATATGGCTATATTCCATTATTTTCCAATATTTTATTGTTTACACACAAACAAGGGTTAGGTTTTTTGAGTTCTCTGTATTTGGTAAAAACCAGCATTTCCCTCACCTACCCAACAGCTTTAGGTCTTTTTCTAAGAAATCGGCCTATAGTTTTCAGGATTTTGATTCCACCCTACATGCAGAGGCCTTTTTTCATCTCCGGCCAAATACAGGGTTTGTGTGGGGAAGGCAAAATCGATACCTTCTTCATTAAAGCGGCGGAAAATTTCATGATTTACCCATTCGGTAAAATCCATATATTTCCAATAATCGGGCGGGTGATACCAATAGAGAAACATAATGTTCAGGGAATCACTATTGAGTTCATTGAAGTACACCTTCGGCGGAAAGTCTTCATGCATGCCTTCGTGGTTGTCGAGAATTTCCTTCACAATATCGACGGCACGTTTAATTTTCTCAGGTGGGGTATCGTAGGTGATGGTAACATTACCTATCCGACGGATATGAGGACGTTTGCCGATATTCTGGATAGTACGGTTGGCCAGCTCGCCATTGGGAATCGAAACCAGGTGGCCTTCCAGGGTACGGATGCGGGTACTGCGCATACCGACAGCTTCCACCGGGCCGTCATGTCCATCTACCACTATTCGGTCGCCGATTTCAAACGGCCTGTCGGCAGCAATTACAAACGAACCGATAAAATGCCTGACTGTATCCTGTGCGGCCAACGCTACAGCCAAACCACCAATACCCAATCCGGCAATTACAGACGTCAGCGGCTTATCGCTCAACAACTGGAAAATCTGTACAAAAACCAGCACCAGCACAATCCCCCGTAATGTCTTGCGAATGGCTGGCGTAAACATTTTACTGAGAGAGCTTTCCTGCTTTTTCATTAACTCCTCAAACCATACACCGGGAGCATCCATCAGATAATAACCTAATAATCCAAAGGACAATATTATGAGGATAGAAGCTGTGGTTTCAGCGACCCCTATAATATTCTCTGGCAAAGTGAGAATACTTACCAGCAGCGAAATTCCAATAGAAATCAGAATGAAAATTATCGACTTGGAAATGGCATTCAACAAAGCCGAGTAAACTGGTTTTTCGTTGTTCAACACTTTCTTTGAGGCTCTCTGCAGGACATGTTTAACTATGCGGCCAACTATCCACAACAACACAGTGATCCCTGCAAATATCAGCAATTGCATCAATGGATTGCCTTTGGTTACTCCATCAAAGAAATGGTTTAATGCTTCTGACATGATTCAATGTTTCAGTTTATAAATTATTTTGTCACTTAATCTGACTTTGTTCCAACGGAATAATCCTGATAGTTTCCGGAGCCGTTTCTTCCAGTTGCTTAAGGGTTTTTATAGTCTTCTGAATCTCATTCATTTGTTGCAGTAACTTATATAATTCCGGTATTCCCCCTTCCAGTCGCTTACGTTCTTTTAGCTCGTTGCATAATTCCGTATGAGTTTCTATCAACTGCTCTGAACCTTGCTTTAGCTGGCGTGCCAGATTCTCGGTGTGGTGCAACAGACGATAGTTTCGCATAAAAATTTCATTGTAAATAGCATAATATTCATAGGGGTTAGGTTTATTATGTAGTTCTTCAAGAAACCTGCGATAGTTGATTTTTAGTAGTTCATTTTCCGGCTCAAGTTTGTAGGATAAAATTGAATCAGCGTACTGTTTTAATACCTCAGCTGTCTTTCGAACCTGTGACTTTTCATGAATTATGTGATTTCTAATCTTTTTTCCGCCTACATTGATAATGTTGCTTCGGTCGGTTTGGTTTGTGACTTGCTGCACCAAAGGTCCGAATCCAAAAAACTGACCAAAAATGCTGGCTCCTGATGAGAGGCCTTTATATAACCAAAATCCCTCCGGAGTCATCGAAAAATATTGAGTGATATAGTTGTCCATAACCATAAGCACTGAATCCAGCCCATTTCCAATGCATGTTTCTTCCTGGAATATTTTGTAAGCATTTACCAGGTTCTCAATCATCAGCGAATCAGTATCGAAAGTTCCCGGATACATTTGTACTCGATTCATTCTTACTTTGGCAGAAAAATGTTTCAGTTCCCTTGGATATTCCGGAAAACGGGCAATCGTATGGAAATAGTCACTCGCTGCTTTTTTCTGGGTCTTATGCAGTGGTGAACATGCCGTGGCTGTAAGAATTGTGGAAACTAAAAAAAACTTTATATAAAAAGATTTCATTATTTCAAACATAATCTGGTTCAAAGATACATAAAAACCAGGCTTTGTACCTAAACTGCATAAAAATCCAGCCGGATATGACATTCTCAATGTTAGCCTTTTTGCCTGCACAACAAAATTGGTAGCACATTGCGAACCTTCGCTGTCGGGCGCGGAACACGTAATAAAATACCTGGGCCAATACACCCATCGCGTGGCCATTACCCACCAGTGCATCCTGAATATTACCGATAGAAAAGTCACGTTCATCGCCAAAGATTATCGCTACAGGGCGGTTAAAAACCGGTTACCCTCGATGGTACGGAGTTCCTGCGCCGCTTTGTCCAGCACATCCTGCCAAAGAGATTTGTCAAAATCCGCAGGTTAGGCATTTACAACCACACCACAAAACGAAATCCTGCCCTGCAATTTGTAGAGTAAAAAAAGCCGGACATTGATACGATGATACGATTATCAAAAAACAACAACTGCCCGAAACCAATGCAACCCGCTTGAATTCGACACTTTGTCGGGAGAACCTATCCCTGACAGGTTGCTCCTTAGCAGAGATTGTTTCCGTTTCGGTTCAACATTGGCAAATTTCAATAAGCTTTACTATATTTGCAACTTGTCAAAAAAAGCATCCATTTACCGGCCCAATGTTTTCCGGTTTTAGTATCGGGGTTCGTATCTCTTTTTCAATTCCTTTTTCTTTATACTTTGTGTCGTACTGATGGTGTTCGTCCTGTGTTTCGGATTCTAAAAAACCGCTCAAAACATCCCGGTACCACCGCCATAGTTTTTGGGGTTCAATACACAATGCTTTAGCTATCGGAGTTGTATTGGTCTGGAGTTTGTCCAAAAGCTTCTTTTAAAAAAGAAGCAAACTCTTTGGTTGCTTTTACTCCCTGTGGATTAAAATTATAGGTGTTGCTGTAGTACTTATTCTCACCTTTGTGTTTCCAGCGTCGGCGGTACAACTTTAAATATACCGGTTTGCCTTTTAGCGGAAAACTCTGCAACTCTATTGGATTGCAAAACCCATCCAACACTATCTCTTTGGAACTTTTCATTGTAGGTGGAACTAATTCTGGCAGCTCCTCGAAAAGTATCTGGATGTATCCTTTTTTATCAACGATTTCTTTTATCTCAAAATGAAGTGTAATCTCTTCCGGGAAAAATACTCTTAACAGGTTTTTTACTTCGGCTGATGTTTCCATGCCTGAAAGGTACAAATAATTCTACAGCACCTCAAAATAATATTTAGTCCTTCTTTGCTAATATTGTGATGCCATCAGAAAATAAAGATTGACAATCCTATACAATTTTTTTACAAAACCGTCTTTGAGTTTATATTTTTCGCCACTTTCGGGGCAAACCGCCAGACCGTTGTCATCAAAATGAAGTCGGTGACCATATTCGCTCATCCAACCGACTTGCTTTGCCGGATTGCCTACCACCAATGCATAAGGTTTAACTTCTTTGGTTACAACAGCACCGGCCCCAATAAAAGCGTATGCACCAATATCATGGCCGCATACAATCGTAGCGTTGGCGCCAATGGTAGCACCTTTTTTCACCAAAGTTTGTTCATAACTGCCCCTGCGGTTTATGGCCGAACGCGGATTGGTAACATTGGTGAAAACCATTGAAGGCCCGAGAAAAACATCATCTTCACAAATAACACCTGTATAAACCGATACGTTATTTTGTACTTTAACATTTTTCCCCAGCCTAACATCGGGCGAAATAACCACATTTTGGCCAATATTACAGTTTTCTCCAAGCCTGCTTTTGGACATAATATGAGAAAAATGCCAGATTTTTGTCCCTGCTCCGATTTCACAACCTTCGTCAATAACGGCGGTTTCGTGTGCAAAAATTTTTTTGAATCCATAGCTTATATTTTATATACAACTGACCTGATATTGAAAACAAATATGCTAAAAGAATTTTTATTTAAGCGACGGTATTTTTTTCATACTAACCGATGGCCTCCATGACACCCCTGACAATTTTTTCAAGAAGCGGTTCGGTCATTTCAGTATGAATCGGTAGAGAAAACACTGATTCGGACAAATTTTCCGTTACCGGCAAGTCACCTGTTTTATAGCCAAGATGCTGATAAGCCTTTTGCAAATGGATGGGTACCGGATAGTAAACGGCTGAAGCAATCTCTTTTTGAGTGAGATGTTCCCGTATTTTATCCCGGTTTACATCGTGGACTACCAGTGTGTATTGGTGGAACACATGCGAAGAACGGGGGTGTCGTGCCGGGATTTGAAGCTGAGGTACATTTTTGAAAGCATCATCATAAAAAGCCGCTGCTTTTTGCCGGGCTTCAATATAACTGTTCAGATAACGAAGTTTCACATCCAGAATGGCCGCCTGCAATCCATCAAGCCGGCTGTTAACCCCTATATCGTCATGATAATAACGCCGGCTCATACCGTGATTGGCAATACTGCGGCATTTTCCGGCAAGACCATCATCCTGCGTTAGAATAGCCCCTCCGTCTCCAAAAGCTCCCAGATTTTTTGACGGGAAAAATGACAGGCTGCTAAGGTGGCCCATAGTTCCTGATTTTTTTGTGATGCCGTCAGAAAAAGTATAATCAGCTCCGATAGCCTGACAAGCGTCTTCAAGAATAAAAAGATGATGCTTTTCGGCCAGTGGAATCAGTTTTTCCATATCTGCATTTTGGCCAAACAAATGCACCGGAACAATAGCCCTGGTGTTGGGAGTTATCTTGCGTTCGACATCTTCAATATCGATTGTAAACGTATCAGGATACACATCCACAAATACCGGTTTGAGGCCCAGCAGGGCAATTACTTCTGCTGTGGCAATAAAAGTAAAAGACGGGGTGATGACTTCGTCGCCTGGTTTCAGCCCCAATGCCATCATAGATATTTGTAAAGCGTCAGTACCATTTCCACAGGGAATTACATGCTTTACCCCCAGATATTTTTCAAGATTTGCCTGAAATTTCTCAACAGCAGGGCTTTTAATGAACGCACTTTTAATAATCACTTCATGAATCGCATTATCTATTTCAGTTTGAATTTTCTGATACTGGCCTTTCAAATCGACCATTGGAATTTTTGACATGCTGTAGCTTTTAGGGACAAAAATAGCCATTATTCACAGAATATTTCTTTTTGTTATAAAATGGTTTTTGCTGTTTTCGGAGCCGTCAGGGACTGAGGAGTTTTTTTTACTTTTGCCGCAATACAAAGAACAGCGTATGAGAACCAGACCTTTTTTATGGATAATATTAATGCTGGCGGCTTTAAGCAGCAAAGCTCAAACCAATACAGAAAATAACGCTGTTAGTATCTTTTCTTTTGATATTTCCTATGGATTGGACCTGCCCGGTGCTGATTTGCAACAGCGGTTTGGTTTGAGCAATTCTTTAGGCGGTGGGTTCCAGTATAAATCTATCTCCAATTGGCTGGTGTCTTTCAGTGTGGATTATCTTTTTGGAAACAATATAAAGATTGCAGATGACTTGCTTGATGAGATTGCCACGCAGGAAGGATATGTGATTGATGAGGGAGGAATTTTTACGGATGTAGCCATGGAAGAATCGGGTGTGACAGTACAACTTTCGGCTGGCCGGCTTTTTCCTGTCCTGGGGCCAAATAAAAATAGTGGGCTTGTGGTGAAGGCTGGTTTTGGATACATGCGGCATCAAATTCGGTTTGGACAGACCGAGAATTCAGCGCCCCAGATTAGCGGCGACTATGCCAAAGGATATGACCGGCTTACTGACGGCCTGCAGGTTTCTGAATTCATAGGTTATCAGTATTTTGGAAATGAAAATCTGCTGAATTTTTATGTCGGCCTGGAATTTCATCAGGGTTTTACCCATCCGCTGCGTGCCTATAATTTTGATGAAATGAAGCGTCCTGAAAACAATCGAACAGACCTCCTTTCGGGCATAAAAGCCGGATGGGTCATTCCGCTGGGAAAACAAAATGCCCGAAAAATTTATTCTTATTAACCATGCAGTTGATTTACGCTACTTCTATACACTTCTATGCCTTTATGATTCGGATGGCAGCGCTATTTGGCCACAAAAAAGCTGTAAAATGGGTTGAAGGTCGCAAGAATCTTTATTCTTCCCGATTAGAGCAGATTTTTAAACAACAAAAAACAGCCTGGTTCCATTGCGCTTCTTTAGGTGAATTTGAGCAAGGCAGGCCGGTTTTAGAAGCCTTCAAAAAAAAATATCCCGATTATAAAATTCTGCTTACTTTTTTTCGCCTTCCGGATATGAGGTGCGACAAAACTATGAAGGGGCTGATGGCATTTGCTACCTTCCTGTGGATACAAAACGAAAAGTCCGGGCTTTTCTGGATTTTTTCGAGCCCAGTGTGGCTTTTTTTGTAAAATATGAATTTTGGTTCAACTATCTTAATGCCTTGAAAAAAAGAGATATACCGGTTTTTCTGATTTCAGGAATTTTCAGAAAACAACAACATTTCTTTCGTTGGTATGGCCGCTGGTTCCGAAAACAACTGGATGGGTTCACCTGTTTTTTTCTTCAAAATCAAAACTCCAAAACGCTTATCGATAGCTTTGTGCCAGGAAAATCTATTCTTTCAGGTGATACCCGTTTCGATAGGGTTGTCGAAATTGCTGCCCACACACGCCCTTTTCCGGCTGTCCGGGAATTTACTAACGGACAACTGACTTTTATTGCAGGTAGTACATGGCCTGAAGATGAAAAAGTGATACTGACAGAACTTCTAAAGAATAAACATATCAAAGTTATTCTGGCGCCTCACGAAGTGGACGAAAAACGAATTGATGTGCTAATGAAACAACTTCCCCATAATGCTGTACGATATTCCAAAATGCCTGAAGATATGGAAGATATCCAATTTTTGGTGATTGACACGATAGGAATGTTATCGCATTTGTATCAATATGCCGATATTGCTTACATAGGGGGTGGATTTGGCGCTGGAATTCATAATACCCTCGAAGCGGCTACTTTTGGCCTGCCTGTCATGTTTGGGCCTCATCATCAAAAGTTTCAGGAGGCTGATGATTTGTTACAGGCAAAAGGCGCTTTTTCTATAGCAAATGCCATTGAATTTCATCAGATTTTTAATCAGCTTGTTGAAAATGTGGAATTCAGAAAAACTATTGGGAAAAATGCCGCTGATTATGTCATAGCACAAAAAGGAGCGACCACCAAAATCATGAATATAATTCAAACCTATTTGCCTTAGGACAAAAAGGGGTTATGTCCGACCCTCACACAACCTGTGTTATATTGTGTTTTCCGTCATTTCTGGCGTAGCAGAAATTTTATGGGAGTTTTTCGGGAAAGCCGTGCAATAAAGATGAAATATCTAAATAATAAAATATTATGAATATTTGAAAAAGAATGGAACGATTGCCAAACCGCATGTATGATCACATGGATAATTTTGGGTGATGAATTTATAGATTTCTTTTTAAACAATAGGTTAATAACCATCCTATGAGAGTAGCCCCCATTTTTAAATGGGTGATCGGTAGCAGCCTAAAATGCATTTCGGGAAGTGCGCTCAAAGCGAATTTTTATGATGATTTATCGGGTTCTTTTCAATACAAAAACTGTCCGGTTTGGGATGTAGAGTTTGAGTTTTTCTTTTCCTTCTTCATCTTTATAGGATTTATATATCAGGGTATTATCCAGTCTTTCAAAACCGCCAAATGCCGCTGCATCAGAATCAAGTACAATTTTATATTTGCCTTTGGGCACTGGAACTTCATAATCGGAAAAAGAGGTTACAGGATTGAAATTAAAAACAAAAACCAATCCTGCGCGTTGTACAACAAGAATTTGATGCTGAATGTGTTCATATCGGGAAATAGGACGGGTTTCTGTCAGGTTGATATGTTTGGATACCAGTTTAATCATAGCTTTATCAAAAGCATCCAGTTGTTCATACCGGAGTAAATCATTATCAACCAGGCTCCATTGGCGGCGGGCATATTTGAAAGACCAGTTGTTACCTTCGCGGGGGAAATCAATCCATTCGGGATGTCCAAATTCATTGCCCATAAAATTCAGATATCCGCCACCTGACAGTAAAATTGTCACCATACGAATCATCTTGTGTAAAGCAATGCCGCGGTCAACCTGCAGATTTTGTGAGGCCTTGTCCATATGCCAATACATTTCTTTGTCTATCAGGCGAAAAATAATGGTTTTATCGCCGACCAGTGCTTGGTCGTGCGATTCGGCATAACTGATGGTTTTTTCTTCCGCACGTTTGTTGGACAGCTCCCACATAATTTGTCCTACATGCCAGTCTTCATCTTTTTGCTCTTTGATTAGTTTGATCCAAAAATCCGGAATTCCCATTGCAAGCCTGAAATCAAATCCCAGTCCTCCCTTTTCAACATCATAAGCCAGTCCGGGATAACCGCTCATTTCTTCAGCAACGGAAATGGCATCAGGATTTACCTCATGAATCAATTTGTTTGCCAACATAAAGTAAGTGATGGCATCTTCATCCTGATGGCCGTTAAAATAGTCATCATAATTGGTAAAAGCCTTTCCCAGTCCATGGTCGTAATAGAGCATGCTTGTAACGCCATCAAACCGAAAACCATCGCAGTGATATTCTTCAAGCCAGTATTTGATGTTGGACAATAAAAAATGCAGTACTTCATTTTCCCATAATTAAAACAAAGCGAATCCCAGGCCTGATGTTCGCGGCGTGGGCCATCATGGAAATACTGATAGGGAGTACCATCGAAAAGGCCTAAACCCTCCAGGACATTTTTTACCGAATGGGAATGAACCAGGTCTATGATAACCATAATGCCATTCTTATGCGCTTCATCTACCAGTTTTTTAAAGGCATCGGGGGTGCCAAAGCGCGACGATACAGCGAAAAAATTCGACACATGATAGCCAAAAGAACCATAATAGGGGTGTTCCTGAATAGCCATAAGCTGTAAGGTGTTGTAGCCTGATTTTTTGATTCGGGGCAAAATTTTTTCTCTGAATTCGTCAAAACTGCCGACAGATTCGGCTTCGGTAGCCATTCCTGTGTGTGCTTCATAAATAAGAGGATTTTCAGGGCGTTGGCGTTTATGGTCATATTGCCATTGGTAGTTTTTTTCCGGCTGCCAGATTTGCGCAGAAAATATTTTGGTATCTTCATCCTGCACCACTCGGGTGGCATAGGCAGGCAAGCGTTCGCCGTGGCCTCCGGGCCAATGCACAGAAAGTTTGTAAAGCATCTCATGGCTGAAATCTTTCTCCTGAAAAATACCTTCCCAAACGCCGTTTCCGATAGGTTTCAAGGCATAGTGTGGTTGTGTTTCCCAGTCGGAAAAAAAACCTGTCAGATAAATGGCTGTGGCATTGGGCGCCCATTCCCTGAAAACCCATCCTGACTTCGTACGGTGCATGCCAAAATAGTGATGGGCGTTGGCAAAATCGGTTAACCGCATGTCTCCGCTCAACAAATCATTTTCTTTTTTTATGGCGTTTTGCCTTCGGGAAGTTATTACACCCTGGTAAGGTTCGAGCCAGGGATCAATTTCCCATATCATCTGTGGTTGCATCCTGGAAGTGGTCATATTGTGACGATTTCTAATTGTATGCAAGCTAAGGTACCGGTTTTACAGATGCAAAATTTTCAAAAAACCACAATCGTTTGCATAAAGTTTTTTGCCGGCATCTCACTTCCTTAAAACCAGCTCCTGATGATTGATCGATTCCTGATGAATATTTTTAAATACGGCTGACAGAAATTCTTCGCTTAACCCGGTTTGGTGCGATTTAGCTGATAATCGATTCATGATTTGTTGCCACCGTTCTGATTGCAAAATAGTCATTTTGTGGTTTTTTTCAAAGATCCTATTTTGACTACAATACCCATCCGCCTGGCAAATAAGTCTATCAATTCATCATCTACTTCATCAATTTGTTTGCGCAGGCATTCCAAAACGGTTTGGGATTCCTTGTCATTATTTTTTTGTTGTCGCACCACCAGGTTGTTGACGATGCTGCCAAGGGCGTCGGGGGTTATCTGCTGGCGGCTGTCGCTCCAGGCTGTTTCCGGAGCGCTGTGGGTTTCTATCAGCAATCCGTCATAGTTAAGGTCAAGTGCTTTTTGCGAAAGCGGGGCTATCAGTTGGCGCCGCCCGCCCATATGACTGGGGTCGCAAAACATGGGAACATCCGGAAACTGCTGGCGAAATTCCAGTGCCAGTTGCCAGTGGGGTGGATTTCTGTAGTGTTGGTTTGCATAACTGGAGAATCCACGATGAATGGCCGCTATTTGATTGATGCCGGCTTCTTTAAATCGTTGTATGGCCCCGGCCCATAGCGCAACATCCGGGTTCACGGGGTTTTTCACCATCAGGGCAACCCTGCGTCCTCGCATAGCGTCGGCCAGTTCCTGGACTGCAAAAGGGTTGGCTGTGGTTCGGGCTCCCACCCAAAGGGTATCTACGCCATATTTCAAAGCCATGTTTACATGGCTGGCAGTAGCCACTTCGGTGACCACTTCCATATGGAGTTCCTGTTTTACGCGGCGTAGCATTTGAGCCCTTCTTCTCCAACGCCCTCAAACTGTCCGGGTTGCGTTCGGGGCTTCCATATGCCGGCTCTGAATTTTGATATTCCGAGGGCTTTCAGCGCCGACGCCGTTTCCATAACCTGTTCCTCGGTTTCCGCGCTGCAAGGGCCTGCTTATCACTGTTTTTAGCTCTAAAACAGCTTGGTATTTTTTGTTGTAGTTCCATCATGATGATTATTTTATTACTTTTTTAATTTTGTTTGATTTTTCAATTAATGTCTTCAGCTTTTGCTGATCGGATTTTTCAATGGCCTGTCTGAATTTGGCAATTTGTTTTTCGTAGTTGTCAATCACATCCAGCATGTTTTCCCGGTTCAGAAAAAATACCGGATTCCACATACTGGCAGCACTTTTGGCCAGCCTGACAGTAGAATCGAAACCTCCGCTGGCCAGTTCGAAGATGTTACGCTCGCTATGTTCTTTTTCCAGAACAGTTAATGCCAAAGCAAAAGAAGTGATGTGGGAAATATGGGAAACATAGGCAGCATGTTGGTCGTGGGCGGCGGCATCCATTTTGGTTATGTGCATCCCCAGTTGTTGAAACATTCGGGAAACGATATCAACAGCATGTTGGTCATTGTCATGGGTGTCGCAGATAATACAGGCTTTTTGACAAAACAGGCCTTCGCTGGCGGCTTGCGGACCCGAATATTCTGTTCCGGCCATGGGATGTGCGGCAACAAACTGTTCGCGGTGGGGCAATGTGTTTGCAAGCTCAATAAGTGGTTTTTTTACAGAACATACATCCGTTACTATTTGATTTGTAACCATTGGCATCACGGTTTTAAGCATTTCCATGGCCACATCGGGAGGTGTTGCTATAACGATTAATTCGCTGTTTTGAACCGCTTCATCCACCGAACAAAAGATGTCGGCCAGCTTTAACGTTTCAGCTTTTCGAATGGTTTCCTGATTTTTTCCACACCAAAGATTTTAACTTCGGGATTGGATCGTTTCAAATCAAGCGCCAGGGAACCTCCAATAAGCCCCATCCCTATGATGGCTATATGTTTGATTGTTTCCATAACTACACCTCCACACTTTGAATAGAACTCAGAACCCTTTGGGTAGCTTGGCGCATAGTGCTTTCACGTACTCCAAGGGAAATTCTGACAAACGGAGCGCCTTCTTCTCCAAAAATATGACCCGGGGCTACGAATATTCCTAAAACCTGCAACAGGTAGTTGGCAAAAGTTTCTCCGGCTGCAAATTCTTTCGGAGCTTTTGCCCACACAAACATGCCGGCCTGGTCGTAAAAGGTTGTGCAACCCAGGCGGCGCAGAAAAGCCTTTGCCAGAGAAGCATTTTTGTTGAAATGAATATTGCGGGCTTCTATCCACGAATCATCATTCATTAAAGCCGTTTCAGCAGCATACTGCAGGGGCAGGAATGTGCCGGAGCCGGTGTAGGTTTTTATATTCAGCAGGCTTTTTATAAGATCGCTGCGTCCGGCGATAGCGCCTATTCGCCATCCGGCCATATTGTAACTTTTACTCAGGGAATGAATCTCCATAACCGGTAGTTCCCCGATAGTCTGATGAAAGACGCTTACCGGTTTTTCATTTCGAATAAGACCATAAGGATTGTCGTGAACCAGGATGACCTCATGTTTTTGGCTCCATACCGTAAGTTTATCCCAAAAATTTTGGTTTGCGATAGCGCCTGTAGGCATATGGGGATAATTCAACCACATCAGTTTTGCTTCTGTAAACATTGGTTGTTCCAACTGGTCGAAATCGGGCAGCCATTGGTTGGAGGCTTTAAGCTGGTAGGGTTGAATATTGGCTCCATACATCAGGCCCGTTTGTCGGTATAGGGCATAGCCTGGATCGGGAACGAGAATGGTGTCATTTTTATCCACAAAAGCCATATTGATT
>LZCG01000102.1_pt1 | contig 16044 bp, 19 predicted proteins | sample 768541 | NCBI WGS metagenome assembly LZCG01 (sample SAMN05200874, study PRJNA324366) | oil field metagenome | isolation source: sample BH-FW-1 from oil reservoir | place: India: Bombay High | collected 2015-07-11
ATTGCAGTTTCATCCGGTAACCGACAGGTTGTGCATATTGACTTTCTGGAAGTGACCGATGACAAACCTTTCAAATAGCCCTTCCGGTCAAACGGGTTGGTACCGCTCCTGGTGTGGTTAAAGGGGGTAAAATCATGACCATGAAGCGGAAGCTTACGGTGAAAGGTTTGTTGAAAGACATCCCTGATGTGATTGAAATCGACATCAGTGAAATGGAGATTGGTGATTCTGTAAAGATCAAAGATATGTCATTTGATAATCTTATGATCGAGGAGCCCCCTACAGATGTCGTAGTTACGCTTAAATCAGCCCGCGCTGCTCAGGCTATGGCTGCTGGTGGTGAAGAAGAGGAAGAAACTGAAGAAACCTCTGAAGAAGGAAGCGAAAAAGCTTCAGAAGAATAGTTTTTTTTGGATATGAATTATATTTTTGAGTTTGTGGGGATTGTAAGCACCGGACGTGCGCAATCCCTTTTTTTATAAGTTTTTGAATCCATGCGTAAGTATTTGATTACAGGCTTGGGAAATCCGGGAACTGAATATGAAGATACCCGGCATAATGTAGGTTTTTGGGTGCTGGATGCCCTGGCCGATAAATTAGGTGTCAGCTTTAAGCAGGAGCGCTATGGCATGGTTGCCCGGGCGACCATAAAAGGACGCCCGGTATTGTTGTTGAAACCGGCTACTTTTATGAACCTTAGCGGGAAAGCCATTCGCTACTGGATGGAAAAAGAAAACATCCCTGTTAGTCAAACCCTGACCGTGGTAGATGATATAGCCTTGCCAACCGGTATGCTACGGATGAAGATAAAGGGCAGCGATGGCGGTCATAACGGACTGGCGGATATTATAGAAAAACTGCAAACTACCCGGTTTCCCCGTCTGCGTGTTGGCGTGGGAAACACATTTTCAAAAGGCAGGCAAATCGATTATGTTTTGGGTCGTTGGGATGATGATGAAGTGGAGATAATTCGCCGTAAGCTCCCCAAATCAGTTGATATGATTCAATCTTTTATTATGATTGGTCCCGACCGTACCATGAATTTATTCAATGAAAACAGCAAATTCCGGAATGGATACTGCTTCGGAAAATTCCTGAATTCCGGTATGTAAATTTTTTTCGGGCCGTTATTTTATTTTAAACGGATTCTTTTTCTGAGGACCTGCTCAATTTGGGCTATATTTATTCGGTCCTGTGCCATGCTATCCCGTTCACGAATCGTGACAGTATTATCTTCAAGAGTTTGGTGGTCAACAGTAATACAGTAGGGGGTACCGATGGCATCGTGTCGCCGGTAGCGTTTCCCGATGGTGTCTTTTTCTTCATAATGACAGTTAAACTCATATTTCAACGTGTCCATGATTTTCCGGGCTTTCTCAGGAAGGCCGTCTTTTTTTGTCAGTGGTAAAATGGCGGCTTTGATGGGAGCCAGCAGGGGCGGTATTTTTAGAACCACCCTTTCAGAGCCGTCATCAAGTTTTTCTTCTGTGTAAGCAAAAGTAAGCACACTCAGGAACATGCGATCCAATCCGATGGATGTTTCTACCACATAAGGTATGTAGCTTTCATTGGTTTCACTGTCAAAATATTGAATCTTTTTCCCCGAAAGGGTTTGATGTGCTGTCAGGTCAAAATCAGTTCGGGAATGGATGCCTTCGAGTTCTTTAAAGCCCATAGGGAATTTAAATTCAATATCGTAAGCAGCGTTGGCATAATGAGCCAGCTTATCATGCTCGTGCAGGCGGTAGTAGTCACCATCAATACCGAGGGCTTTGTGCCATGCCACACGCTGGTCTTTCCAGTAGCTGAACCATTCCATTTCGGTTCCGGGTTTTACAAAGAATTGCATCTCCATCTGTTCGAATTCGCGCATGCGGAAAATAAACTGACGGGCTACGATTTCATTTCTGAATGCTTTGCCGATTTGGGCAATTCCAAAAGGAATCTTCATCCGGCCCGATTTCTGAACATTCAGGTAGTTAACAAAAATGCCCTGGGCTGTTTCGGGTCGCAGGTAGATTTTGGCGGAACCATTATTCACCGAGCCCAGTTGTGTGTCGAACATCAGGTTAAACTGGCGTATCTCGGTCCAGTTTTTTGAACCGGAAACCGGGCAGGCAATGCCTAACTCTTCAATAAGATTTTTCAGGTCTTCAAAATTTTCTTCTTCCAGGTCTTTTACCATTCGTTTGATGATGGTATCGATCTGTTCGTTGTATTTTTGAATCTTTGGGTTTGTGGAAATAAATTGTTCTTCATTAAAATCATCGCCGAAACGTTTTTTGGCTTTTTTGATTTCTTTTTCGATTTTTCCCCTGATTTTCTCCACGTATCTTCGATTAAGACATCAGCACGGTAGCGTTTTTTGGAATCTTTGTTGTCTATCAGGGGGTCATTAAATGCCTCTAAGTGGCCAGAAGCCTTCCACACCGATGGGTGCATAAATATAGCTGCATCAAGTCCCACAATATTTTCGTGATACTGAACCATGGATTTCCACCAATAGTCCTTAATATTATTTTTTAGTTCAACGCCGTTTTGACCGTAGTCATAAACGGCACTCAAACCGTCATAAAGTTCACTGGATTGAAAAACAAACCCATACTCTTTCGCATGGGCAATAATTTTCTTGAAAAGGTCTTCGTTATTTGTTGCCATGGCGCAAAAATAGTAATGTTCAGAAATATATCGCTAAGGAAATCTAACTGGTAAAGAAATCGAAAACATTCCCCAGCGTACTTGTTTTCCCTTTGTATAACTCGCTATAGCCACAATTGGTGCAGGTTACAACAGTAAATTTTTTATTTTGAACATCAAAAATTTTGGCAAAAGCACCACCGGTTGCCCGGATCATGTCTGTTTCGTAATGGGTGCCGCCACATTTGGGACATTTGTATGGAATTTTCTGATTCATAGAATAGGTTTTTTGAGGCCGTAAAAGTAGTAATATATCTTTTTTATTACAATTGTTTTTACCGGCCTAACCAAACCAGGAGGGGTTATCACTATTCAGCATAGTGTTGCAAATTCTCTATCTTTGCCATAAATGTAAAATATGACACCTGTTTCAGTTACCATTATTACCTTAAATGAAGCGCATAATATTGGTCGTTGTATTGATTCTGTTAAGGATGTTGCTGATGAAGTGGTTGTAGTCGATTCCTTTTCATCGGATAAAACCGTTGAAATTGCCCAATTAAAAGGGGCAAAAATTTATCAGCAGGAATTTTTGGGTTATGCCCGGCAGAAAAATTTTGCGATAGCTAAAGCAATCTATCCTTTGATTCTTTCACTGGATGCTGATGAGGTTTTGAGTGATGATTTAAAAAAAAGCATTCTTGACGTGAAAAAAAATGTAACAGCTGATGCATTTACTTTCAACCGGTTCACCTGTTTTTCAGGAAAATGGATTCGTCATTCCGGATGGTATCCTGACACCAAACTGCGTTTGTGGAACCGGGAAAAAGGCCGCTGGCAGGGGGATTATGTCCACGAAAAAGTAGTAATGAATAAAGATGCTTCTATTAAACATTTGAATGGCGATTTACTACACTATTCTTTCAATTCCATTGAAGAACATATCCGCCAAATTAATGTGTTTTCTTCGTTGAAAGCGCAGGGACTTTTTCAGAAAGGGAAAAAAGCTTCGGTTTTTATGATGATTTGCAGTCCGGTATTTAAATTTGTGAGACACTATTTTTTCAATAAAGGTTTTCTGGATGGTTATTACGGATATGTTATCAGCCGCAATTCGGCTTTTTCCAACTATTTAAATTATGCCAAACTACGCGAACTTCACCGGCATAAAAAATAAAACCATCTTTTTTTAACAGTACGAAAGCCTGGGGAGGCGGCGAAAAATGGCATCTTGAAATGGCCCTGCAGCTTAAAGAAAGGGGTTACAATGTGATGGTTTTTGCCCAACCTGGCAGCGCTCTGATGGAACGGTCAAAACAAGCACAATTAACAGTGGTTCCGGTACGCGTTAACAATCTGAGTTTTTTGAATCCGGCGAAATTTTTTTCTTTTTCAGTGCTTTTCAGGAAATTTCGGCCGGATGTTTTGTTTCTGAATTTGCCCAGTGATTTGAAAACGGCGGGAATAGCCGCAAAATTGGCGCAGGTGCCCCGTATTGTATATCGCCGCGGAAGCGCTATTCCTGTAAAGAATACTTTTCTGAACCGCTATCTTTATCGTCGTGTGGCTACAGATGTTCTGGCAAATTCCAGGGCCACTAAAAATACCATACTGCAAAATAATTCCAGACTGGTAGAGCCATCTAAAATTCATGTGATTTATAATGGCATCAACCTGAAAGTTTGGGATAAAAGACATCCTGAAAAGATGGCTGTAGCAAAAGTTTCCCCTGAAAAGATGGTGATTGGCAACCTAGGCAGGCTGGTGGCTCAAAAAGGTCAGGAAGGTCTGCTGGAAGTGGCTAATCTTCTGAAGGTAGAACATCAGGCGCCTTTCCGAATGCTTATTGGCGGTTCGGGGCCACTGGAAGAGGTGCTCAACGCAAAAATAGCAGCCATGGGACTTGAACAGGACGTCGTACTGACAGGAGCTATTTCAGATAACAGGCAATTTATAGATTCCATTGATGTTTTTGTGTTAAGCTCACACTGGGAAGGCTTTGGCTATGTGCTGGCCGAAGCCATGAGCAGCAGAAAGCCGGCGGTTGGGTTTGATGTGAGTTCTAATCCCGAACTGATTCAACATGGTGTTAATGGCTTTCTGGTCCCTTACGGGGACTGGAACGCAATGGCCGAAAAAATTGTAGAAGCCTATCATAATAGAAAATCTTTGGGAGAACGGGGGAGGGCTTTGGTTGCTGAACGGTTTTCTATGGAGCAATCGGTTCGGCAGGTGATCGATGCTTTTCTTTAAGCCAAAAATAAATGGTTATCTTTGGCGTCTGCGTTTCATGTTAATCATACAGGTATGCAAGTGATAAAACCCAATACTACAGAAGACTGGCTGGTTTTAGTAAACCCAAATGCCGGAAGAAGAAAAGGAGAAAAAGACTGGGGGAGAATTGCCCGGCTTTTGGAAGAAGCCAATATTTCATTTGTTTCAGTATTTACCCAGCGAAAATTGCATGCCATTCAGCTTACCAAAAAATATATCGAAAAGCACTATCGAAAAATTATTGTTGTAGGAGGCGACGGAACGCTGAACGAGGTGATCAACGGCGTATTTTCTCAAAACCTGTATCAACCTTCCGACATTACCATTGGAATGATACCTGTAGGTACCGGCAATGACTGGTGCCGGATGTATGGCATTGAATTGGACTACTTGTCAGCCATTGAAATTATTACGCAGGGTTTTTCTTTTCAGCAGGATGCCGCTTTAGCAGAATATTATGATGACAACATGCCCCGGAAACGTTATTTTATCAACATGGCGGGGATTGGCTATGATGCATTGGTAGCCCAAAAAACAAATCGTCAAAAGGAACGAGGCCGCTCTAATCCGCTGTCCTATTTTTTGAATATTTTTTTGGGCCTTTTTCAGTGGCGGGCTGTTGACACAGTCATTATGTTTGACAGAAAGCAAATAAAAACCAATGTTTTTAGTTTGAATACGGGCATCAACCGCTACAACGGGAATGGGCTGAAACAATTGCCTTTTGCCATTCCCAACGATGGAATGCTTGATTTGACCATCATTCGCCGTATTGGCAGGTGGAAAATCATTCGTTCGGTTTTAAAGTTGTTTGATGGCTCTTTTGTTGCCTTGCCGGAAGTGAGTACTTTCAAAGCCAAAAAAATTACTATTGAATCCAATGGCAAAAACCGGCTATTTCTGGAAGTAGATGGCGAATCTATGGGTCACACCCCTTTTGCTTTTAGCATTATTCCCGAAGCTGTCAGTCTGCTGATACCACAGGACGCTTTTGCCAGAGTAGCGGGGCTCTCTCATCAGGAAGTTAATAACAACCTAAAAGGAAAAAGTGGCTGATCGTTACATTTTTTTTGATTCTTCAATCAGCGATAGCAATGCTTCGATGGCGTGTTCCTGGGGAATATTTTTTTTCACCAGTTCTTTTTTCCGATAAAGGTTTACTTTTCCTACCGCACCGCCAATGTAGCCGTAATCGGCATCAGCCATCTCTCCCGGCCCGTTAACCGTACAGCCCATCACAGCGATTTTCAGTCCTTTCAGATGTCGTGTTTTGGCTTTGACCGCTTCGAGTGTGGATTCAATATCAAAAAGGGTGCGTCCACAGGAAGGGCAGGCAATATATTCGGTTTCTGTAATGCGGCTGCGAGTGGCCTGCAAAATTTTAAAAGAGATATCCAGCATGTCGTGATTCGTGATGTGAGGATTTTCGAGCCAAAGGCCCTGTGCCAGGCCATCAAGAAAAAACGGGCCTAAAACAGTGGCTGTTTCTATAGCAAACCGCATCAGGTCGGTTTGTTCAGAATGGTATTTTAAAATAACCGGATGTTTGTGCCCGTGAGATTGTATGTGGTTGAAAAGTTCATGCAGGAATGTTTTATCTCCTTCGGCTATGATGGGTACCGGTTCGATGGGAAGTGCTGAAAAGTTATTCACTTGGTGAAACGGATAGCTGTTCCGGGTTTTTGTGTTGCGCAAAAGGAGGTTTTCGTTTGAGTCAAATCCGGCTGTTGTAAAGTCCGGAACAAGGGTTTTATCTGATGATTTTCCAACCACAACCGGCAGTGTTAGGTTGTCAAAAGCAGGATGTGGTTGTGTAGGGCGTTCCTGATAAGCCAGGTTTTCCGAAGCGGTTGACAGATAGGTTTTTTTTCTGTTCGGAAAAAGGGTTTTCACGATTTGCCGGGCTACGGGCAATTCATTTTCGGGAGGTTCAGTTAAAGAAACCCGGATGGTATCGCCAAGCCCTTCTCCCAGCAGGGTGCTGATGCCTGTTGCGGATTTGATGCGTCCTTCCAGGCCGTTGCCTGCTTCGGTAACACCAAGATGGATAGGGTAATTCAGGCCTTCGGCTTTCATTTTTTGGGCGACCAGTCGGGTAGCATGCACCATCACGCGGGTGTTTGAAGATTTCATGGAGACAACAATGTTGTGAAAATCCAATGCATTACAGATTCTCAAAAATTCCATAGCCGATTCAGCCATTCCTTCAGGGGTATCGCCAAAGCGGCTCATGATACGCTGTGAAAGCGAACCATGGTTGCTGCCAATTCGTAGCGCTGTTCCATGTTTTTTACATTGAAGAATCAATGGCTCCAGCCTTTTTTTTATGTTCTGAAGCGCAGTTTGATATTCTTTATCCGTAAAAGAAATTTTGTTTTTGTTGTAGTGTTCTACATAGTTGCCCGGATTTATCCGAACTTTTTCTACGATCGCAGCGGCGATTTCTGCAGCCCGGGGATTGAAATGAATGTCGGCAATCAGGGGGATATGCTGATAGCCTTTGTCATCTAAGCCTTTGCGGATATTTTTCAGGTTTTCGGCTTCTTTCAGGCCAGGGGCGGTTACCCTAATTAATTCGGAACCGGCCTCAATCATTTTGACCGCCTGAGCAACACCGGCTGCTGTATCCAGTGGCGATGTGTTGGTCATGGATTGCAAACGAATTGGTTGTTCGTTTCCTAACCTGAGGGATCCTATCGTTATTTCGCGGCTTTTGTAGGTTGTTTTCACAACAAGGTTGTTTTAAACAAGTTTCATATTAAATACATGTTCAAAATTACGCTTTACTGTTTCAGCAACCGCATCAAAATCGACAGGATAACCCAGTTCTTTTTCCATGGATGTAACGCCTTTGTCACGAAATCCGCAAGGATTAATATAATTAAAATAATCGAGGTTGGTGTTAATATTGAAGGCAAAGCCATGCATAGAAACAAACCGGCTTGTTTTTACGCCGATAGCGCAAATCTTTCTGGCTTTGTCAGGGTTTTGGGTGTCAATCCAGACCCCGATGGCGCCTTTTAGCGTGAGGCTGTAATACCATATTCCGAAAGGGTTAAAATGATTACCTCTTCAAGGGAAGAAATATAGCTTTTGATACCCATTTTGAAAGCTTCCAGGTCGAGGATGGGATAGCCCACCAGTTGTTGTGGGCCATGGTAGGTGATATCACCGCCCCGATCGATATGGAAATATTCGATGTGATGCTGTTGACGTATATCATCAGAAATCAGCAAGTTTGATTCAGAGCCATTTTTTCCTAATGTATAAACATGTGGATGTTGACAAAACAGTAAATATTGTTTTCCATCCAGATTCTCACCGGTTTTGGATTTCATCAGCGCATCAAATTTTTTCTTTTGAAATTCCCATGCCTCTGCGAAAGAAATGGTCTGAAGGTTTTTAAAAACAACTTCTTTATCCATTACAATATGTGTTTTTCGGCATGATAAGATGAACGTACCAAAGGAGCACTTTCTACAAAACGAAATCCTTTTTCGAGACCAATGGTTTCATATTCTTTGAATTTTTCGGGCGTCACGAATTCCTGTACCGGAATGTTGGTTTTGCCGGGTTGCATATACTGGCCAATGGTCAAAATTTCGCAACCAACAGCAAGCAGATCATCCATGGTTTCCAATATTTCCTGTTCCTGTTCGCCCAGTCCCAGCATGATGCCTGATTTTGCCCGGGCTTTACTTTTGGCAATTACTTCCAGTGTTTTCAGGCTGACATCATATTTTGCCCGACTTCTGATGCGGGGTGTAAGTCTCCTGACGGTTTCCAGATTATGTGATATCACTTCCGGGCCGGCATCCACAACCTGCTGAATCAGGGATTCTTGTCCGTTAAAATCAGGAATCAGGGTTTCAATAGTGATGTGGGGATTGTGTTTTTTTATTTGTCTGACTGTTTCGGCCCAGATAGCTGCGCCACCATCAGGAAGGTCATCGCGATCGACCGAAGTAATTACACAATGCTTAAGTCCCATCATGCGAATAGATTCGGCCACGCGTTCAGGTTCGTTATCATCAACCGGTTCTGGTTTGCCGGTTTTGACGTTACAAAACCGGCAGGCACGTGTACATATATCTCCCAATATCATAAAAGTAGCGGTCCCATTATTCCAACATTCAGAAATATTTGGACATTTGCCACTTGTGCAAATGGTATGCAGGTTATGGGTGTTTACTATTTTTTTACCTCCTGGTATGTTTTCCCTGTAGGAATTTTGGTTTTCAACCAGGTTGGTTTTCTTTTGTATTCCATAATTATTCAACAAGATTTCGGTGCAAAATTAATCTTAATTCATCAGGAAACTATCCTTTATTTGTTTTTCTAAATTTTTTTAAAAGAACAAGTAATGGGGGTTTAATGTTTTTTAAAAAGTTTAGGGGGTGTGGTTGTTGCCAAAGCATAATTTTAGCGACAGGATTTTATGCCAGGGTTTGCCAGAGGGGTTGATCCCATTGTCATCTGGCTGTCATAAGTTTTGACACAAGATGAGGATGATTTAACTTGATTGCGTATCATGTCAACCAGCGTTGTTTTTTGAGTTGACAATCGGTATATTGCTGATTTCAAGCACGATTTGGTTATGTTGAAATTTATAATCATTTTCGCATTAATCGGGCTGAGAGGCCCATCAGTATTAATAAAACCGAGCCAAACAGCGCTATCCGGCCGATAAAATCACCATATTTCACATAAAAAGTCATTTTGTTGTTCAGATTGATGTTCCCGTTGATGGCGGTTTCTTTCCAGTAAGGCGTTGCCTTTATTACATCACCACGTTGGTCAATAAAGGCAGAAATACCGGTATTGGCAGAACGTGCAATGCTTCTTCTGGTTTCGATGGCGCGCAGTGAAGCATAGGCCATATGCTGACGGTATCCGCCAGTATCGCCCCACCAACCGTCGTTGGTGATGATAAGCATAGCTTCGGCTCCGTTTTTGACAAATCCGGTAAGAAAATCACCATAAACAGATTCATAACAGATTACAGGGGCTATTTTATTTCCGGTGAAGGTATGGAAAGGTGTTCTGAGGCTATCGGTTCCGAGCGTTCCCACAGTTCCTCCCAAATCAATGGCAAAATTTTCTACATGGTTGAAAACAGATTTAAAAGGCATTTTTTCTACTCCCGGAGTGAGTTTTGATTTATGATATAACTGTAAATCGAGGTGGTTATCCATATAGATAGCCGTATTGTAGGCGTTGTAATATAGGTCTGCATCGCTGAATTTTCGGGCGGATAGCGGGAGGGGTTCATTTTGGTCGAAAATATAATAAGTGGAAGCGCCAATGATAAAAGCCTGGTTATGTTTTTCAGCCAGGTATTTTTGGAGCATCCTGATGCTTTTTCCCTGGTAGATATGGTTTTCGTAAAGCGGCCGTTCCTGGATGGCAGATTCCGGACAAACCACAAATTGTGTTGAATCGTTTGAAACACTGTCAGCTAGTTTAAAGATGTGGCTGAGAACTTCTTTGGGTGTCAGTTCATACTGTTCGGAATAGGGGTCGTTGTTGGGTTGAATAATACTGATGTTTACCGGACGGGATTCTTCCTGATAGTCAGAATAAATCTTTAAGGAACCCAATAAGGGCAACAGGATAAACAATAACCCTGAAATGGCATTGGCAAAGACCAATCGGGTGGTTGGTTCTTTAAACAGCAGTGGGGTTATGGCTTTAAAAAGTAAAATATTGACCAGCAAAATCCAGAAGGTTCCGCCAAAAACGCCGGTATATTCATACCATTGTATCCATTTTGGATAAGCGGCAAAACCATTTCCCAGGTTAAGCCAGGGCCAGCTCAGGTCCCAGTCGAGATGCAGGTATTCGAAAGCAATCCAGAGAAAGATCAGGATAAACTGACCTGAAGGATTTTTTGTGCTGACGCGAATGCGATGATAAAAATAAAAGACCAATGCCATAAGCAGGCTGTTGGTCATGACGCCATGATGCCGCCAAACAGGGTGGAATTTGTGATCCAGTAAGTCGTTAAAGCATTCCAGATAAAAAAAGCCACATAGGCCAACACAAATACACGGATTCGTGGCCAGTGGTTTCTGTAGGCGATTTCTTCTACAATGAATAACGGAATGAAAGCTATCAGTAACAGGAATGGAAATCCCCGCATCGGCCATGACAACGCAAGTAAAAGGCCGGTTGAAATGGCTAAAGCTACAGCGGTCAGACGGTTAATATTCATAATATCCTTTTAGTAAAGAAAATGGTTGTAAGGATAACGTTTTGTATGGATATTTTTCACTTCCTGATATAAAGTTTTTTTAAATTCTTCGAAATTGGTTTTTTGTTTAGCGGAGATAAAGAGTGTCGGCACCTCGTTTTTAGCCATCCAGCTTTTTTTAAGTTCATGAAGGGTATAGTTTTCAACGGTTGCCGGAGACAGGTCGTCGGTTTCTTTTTTCACATACGTGTAAGCATCTATTTTATTAAAGACATAAAGCATGGGTTTATTGTCGGCTTCTATTTCGGCAAGGGTTTTCCTGACAACGGCAATATGGTCTTCAAAATCGGGATGAGAGATGTCAATCACATGCACAATCAGGTCGGCTTCGCGCACTTCATCCAGGGTTGATTTGAATGATTCAACCAGGCTGTGGGGCAATTTACGGATAAAACCAACGGTATCGCTTATCAGAAAAGGCAGGTTTTCTATGACAAGTTTTCTGACAGTGGTGTCGAGGGTAGCAAACAATTTGTTTTCAGCAAAGACGTCAGCTTTAGTCAACTGGTTCATCAGGGTCGATTTACCCACATTGGTATAGCCGATAAGGGCTACTCTGACCATGTTGCCGCGGTTGGAACGTTGGTTGGCCATTTGTTTGTCAATGGTCTTCAATTTGGTTTTCAGTTTACTGATAATATCTCTGATGATTCTCCGGTCGGTTTCAATCTCCCGTTCGCCGGGGCCTTTGGTGCCAATACCTCCTTTTTGTTTTTGAAGGTGTGTCCACATGCCCGTCAGGCGCGGTAACAGATATTCATATTGAGCCAGTTCGACCTGTGTTTTGGCATGAGCGGTGCGTGCTCTTTTGGCAAAGATGTCCAGAATTAAACCATTTCGGTCAAGGATTTTAACGCCGGTGGCTTTTTCCAGGTTGCGTACCTGCGAAGGGCTCAGTTCGTCATCGAAAATCACTAAATCAATATCTTGTTCTTTAACATAATCTACAATCTCAGCTAATTTTCCTGAGCCGATATAAAATTTGGGGTTGGGTTTGGAGAGATTTTGCTGAAAGATTTTTTCAGGAATGGCTCCGGCGGTTTTAGCCAGAAAAGCCAGTTCGTCCAGATACTCTTCCAGTCTTTCTGCTTCTTGTTTTGATCCGGCCACGCCTATCAGTATTGCTTTTTCTTTTTTTTCTGCCGCTATGGTAGCTTTTTCCATTCAGTTTTTAAATTGAGATGCAAAATTAACAAAATTGCCTGACGCCAACGTTTTATATTCGCTGTAAATGGTTTATTTATCAGATGTTTTTTAAGATAGTATTAAAAAATGTCCGGGGTCTTATTTTGTTGAGAGGTGATAGAATATTCTGTTGTCGGCATCATCATAGATTTCATACATAATGCCCGGTGTTTTTTTTCTTTCAGAAGAAATTTACGAAGTTTCTTATAAACAATAATAGAACCGGAAAAGATACTGAAAGGATTATTGTAGGCGACATCGGCGATGATGCGTTGTTGAGCGGGGATTTTAAGCACCTGGTGGGGAAAATCCAGTTCTGAGGCCAGTTGAATATCGGCAGATGAAACGATCCATCCTGTTCTGGTTATTTGGTTATTCTTGCTGAAAGGTTGCGGAACTACAGCCAAAGCCTGATGGCTGATAATATCCCGGTCAAAAAGAATACGAAATATTTCATTTCTGATAAGGGCGGGATCGTCTTGTTGATGAACTGTTTGTACAATGGCATAAAAAGGACCGGAGTGTTTTTCTGTGATATACACGGTATTGAAGAAACCCGCATACCATAACAAACTTGCTGCAATTATCAGCAATACCAGCACAGACTGAAGCAGGGTTCGCAGGATTTTAGTCACAGGTTTAACTTTTAGAATATTTGGTTTTTTTGCTGCGTAAAATAAAATATAAGGCTATAAAAACCAACCCTATATAATTAATAAATTCCATGTCCATATTTTCCAGAACCATATGGCGGTATATCTGATGCAGGGCTGCCAGCAATATCATAAGAAAACCAAAACGTTGCATATCGCGGTAGTTTAACAGTAGGATAATCACAGATATTCCGATAAAGGCAACAAGGATGAAAATATTGGTCCACGGCCCAAAAGCGGCAAACTGGTCCGTTAAATCGATGACGAACCCGACTAAAAACAGAATTAGAGCTATTTTTAAAAGACCATGCCTGTAGTTTGTAGGAAGCGACATTATTCGAGTTTTAGAAATTTTGAGCAAGATATAAAAAAACTAAAACCAACGAATTAGAAAAAATTAAAAAAGTGTAAACTTTAAAAGTTTACACTTTTTTAAAAATAAGGATTATTAACTAAAAACTTTTAATACCGACTATTTTCCGGGCTTCTTCCAGGGTTTTAGAAGCACTGGCCCTGGCTTTTTCAGCCCCTTGTTTTACGACTTTACTCAGATAGGCCTCGTCAGCTTTGATAGCTTTGATTTTTTCTCTGAAAGGTTCTGTGAAGGCTATCATATCGGCGGCCAGTTGTTTTTTCATGTCGCCATATTTGATGGTACAATTATTATAATCGGCATCGAAAGCCGCCACCGTGTCAGGTGAAGAAACCAATTTCATCAGGGTAAAAAGATTGGCAATCTCTTCGGGTTTTTCCTGATTTTTTTCTGTTGGGCCATTATCGGTTTTGGCTTTCATGATTTTCTTTTTGATTGCCGACGGTTCGTCGGAGAGGAAAATGGCATTGCCTTCCCCTTCTGATTTGCCCATCTTTCCTGAACCATCCAGGCCGGGAACTTTCACCAGTTCCTGGCCAAAGTTGAAAGCTGACGGAATGGGAAACAGGTCGTGTTTATACATGCGGTTAAACCGCCGTGCAAAAGTCCGCATCATTTCTAGGTTTTGCTCCTGGTCTTTTCCTACCGGCACTTTTGTGGCTTTATGGATGATGACATCTGCGGCCATCAAAGTGGGATAGGTAAGCAATCCTGCGTTAACATTTTCGGGTTGCTTCCGGGCTTTTTCTTTAAAAGAAGTAACCCTTTGCAGTTCGCCGAGATAGGCATTCATGTTCAAAAGCAGGTAAAGTTCTGTGATTTCAGGAACATCACTTTGTACGTAAAGGGTGGCCTTCTCAGGGTCCAGCCCTGCGGCCAGATATTCGGCCAGGATTTGTCTGACATTTCCATGCAGGTCTTCCGGCGTGGGGTGGGTGGTCAGGGAATGATAGTCTGCAATAAAAAAGTAACAGTCATGCTCTTGTTGCATTTTTACAAAATTCCTGATAGCCCCAAAATAATTTCCCAGATGAAGGTTTCCCGTTGGCCTGATGCCACTAACTACGATATCCATAAAATAGGTTTAAAATTGTGAATTACAATTTAATTTCATCATCATTTTTGTTGAAAAAATGAAACTCCAGGAAATGATATGCGCTGTTAGGCAGTATCTTAACCCAACTTTTAAACTGCTTATACCATTTAAACTGAACCGACCAGAATAATCCACGTTTCAGATACGCATGAATGTAAGGATGAACCATTAGCGTAAGCCGTTTTTCATTCTGGTCCTGGATGAGGTATTGAATGTTTTTTTCAATTTCATCAATAAGCAGAATGCTGGATTTAGCTTCGCCGGTTCCATTACAAACGGGACATTTTTCCAAAACGTGAATATTCATTTCGGGGCGTACACGTTGACGTGTTATTTGTACCAGCCAAATTTGCTGGGTGGGAGTATGGTATGTTTTGCCGTGTCGCGTTCCATCACTTCTTGCAGATGAGAAAGTAGTTTTCGGCGATTTTCGGCCTGGTGCATGTCGATGAAATCAACAACAATAATACCCCCGATATCACGTAGCCGCAGTTGTCTTGCAATTTCTTCTGCAGCTTCCAGGTTCACTTCCAGTGCGTTTTGTTCCTGGTTGTTTTGTTTGTTTACACGATGTCCACTGTTGACATCAATAACATGAAGCGCTTCTGTGTGCTCGATGATTAAGTAGATACCACTGCGAATGGTAACAATTTTACCAAAGGAGTTTTTAATCTGTTTATCAATGTGGAAATGCTCAAAAATAGGTCTTTTACCTTTATAGAGTTTGGCTATCTCGTATTTGTCAGGCGCAATCTCTTTAAGGTATCCTTTAATATCTTCGTGAATATCAGGACTGTTAGTCCAGATATTGTTGAAAGTATCGTTAAGCATATCCCGCAATATGGCCGTTGTACGGTCGAGTTCGCTAATGATTTTTTGAGGAGCTTTAGCTGTTTTGATAGTTTTAACAGCCGCATTCCACTTGTTAACCAGATTGTTAAGGTCTGCATGAAGGTCGGCCACTTTTTTGTTTTCGGCCACTGTTCGGATGATGATGCCCATGTTTTTGGGCTTGATGCTTTTGATAAGTCTTGTAAGCCTTTTGCGTTCTTCCTTATCTTTAATTTTCTGCGAGAGAGAAATTTTGTTGGAGAACGGAACCAGCACCAGATATCGACCGGCAAAAGAAATTTCTGACGATATCCGTGGGCCTTTGGTCGAAATAGGTTCTTTGGCAACCTGTACCATGATTTGCTGACCGGGTTCTAAAACGTCATTGATTTTTCCGGTCTTGATAATGTCTTTTTCCAGCCTGAATTTTTCGATGTTCAGCTGGTTATAACGGCCTGCCATGGCCCATTTGGTAAACTTGTGCAAAGAACGAACCTGAGGCCCGAGGTCCAGGTAATGTAAAAAAGCATCTTTTTCATATCCTACATCCACAAAAGCGGCATTTAAACCAGGCATGATTTTTTTTACTTTGCCCAGATAAATGTCACCAACACCAAAACTTTGATCGTGGTAATCCTTACTTAATTCAACAAGTCTCTTATCCTCCAGTAGCGCTATGTCAACCTCTGATGGTTGAGCATCAATCACTAATTCTTTGTCCACAACATTTTAAATTTTTTAT
>LZCG01000103.1_pt1 | contig 15890 bp, 20 predicted proteins | sample 768541 | NCBI WGS metagenome assembly LZCG01 (sample SAMN05200874, study PRJNA324366) | oil field metagenome | isolation source: sample BH-FW-1 from oil reservoir | place: India: Bombay High | collected 2015-07-11
CAGCTTCAGGCTTTGGCCGCAGCATGGGCTTCGGCAACGGCCAGGGCTGCTGCATGAGCTTCTGCGTAAGCTGAGGCGACCGCCTCTGCCTGGGCCTGTACGCCGTTGCTACAGCCTCTGCCTGTGCTTGTGCCTGTGCGTATGCTGGCAGCGATCGCCGTTGCGGCGGATTCAGCTTCAGGCTTTGGCCGCAGCATGGGCTTCGGCAACGGCCAGGGCTGCTGCATGAGCTTCTGCGTAAGCTGAGGCGACCGCCTCTGCCTGGGCCTGTGCCCGCGCATAAGCTGAGGCAGCCGCCTCAGCTTGGGCGCTTGCAGAAGCATCAGCTAGAGCTGTTGCCTGTGCGGCTGCCTTTGCTGTTGCACTGGACTTTGCGACCGCCATGGCGATCGCCTCTACGACCCCGCTCACTTCAGTGTACACCGTCCCACACGGAACGGACGTCTGAATGCGTTCTGCAACAAGCTCGGCTGCGTCCTGGGCTTGGGAGTACGCCCGCGCGGAGTCATCCGCCTGGGCTTCAGCATAGGCCCTGGCCTGAGCCACGGCGTCGGCGCGTGCCTTCGCTGCAGCCATCACCTCAGCTTGCGGCTTCCGCCTCCGCCTTTGCAGTGGAGACAGCAACAGCAGCTGCCCTTGCTTGCGCTTGCGCCTCCGCCTCAGCCTCAGCCAACGCTTCTGCGATTGCCGCTGCATAGGCATCTACGTCTGCTGCAGCGGCCGCACACGCGGTAGCGCTCGCCTCGGCTTCAGCCTTGGCAGCGGCGATCGCAGTCATCACCTTCTCGATCTCTGCCTTTGCGTCCGCTTTCGCTTTGCACACGCACTCACCGAGGCGCCTGCATTGGCTTGAGCGCTTGCACAGGCTGTTGCGAATGCCTCTGCTGCTGCCTCAGCACGTGAGGCCGCTCCGGCACAGGCGCGGACACTCGCTTCTGCATTGGCCTGGGCCTTGGCACACGCCTTGGCAAGCGCTCAACCTGGGTCTCTACCGTGTTTCGGCTAAGGCTGTCGCTTGGGCTGCGGCTTGTGCCTCCGCACTCGCGGTCGCCGCCTGACTTACAAGAGACCTTACATCTAGCGAATCTAACAGATCCTGTGCCTTAACAGCGATCGCTTGAGCTTGGGATGAGGCTTGTGCTGCTGCTTGCGCAGCGGCTTGTGCCATCGCAACGACATCGGGGAAGACCGGTGTGGGCTCCTCCTGGGCCATTCCCCCTGTTACCAGAAGGAGGATGACCCCCAACAATACAACAAATACCCTTCTTCGTTTCACGAGTGCCTCCTTAATCGGTTTTATTTGCGTCTAACCCTTGTTTACTTTTTCACCTCCTTAGAAACAAAGGTGTCCACCAAGTTCGTTACGGGCAGTTCGAACAGCACGGCCACCGAAAGGTAGGCCCGCAACAGTCCGACAACTCCTTCAGCAAGACCAGGCTTGTTCTGCAGTAGCAGTTTGTGGTGATCGTCGCTGTCTCGTTGCACCGGTTACAGTTCCACCACCCACCCCAGCATCCATAGCAACTGCAGGGATCGTATAGCCTGAAGGAACGGGATAGAGTCCCGACCGACGTATCGACATAGAGCATGTACTCCCCTGCAGGGACGGCCATCCCTGTGGAATCGATCTGTGTCCAGCTCCCTTGCCAGAGCGAGGCAGCGACCGGCGCATCATGAACCACAGTGTAGATCGTCTGCCCCGAGGAGTTGGCGATATGCCAGCCGAGGACCTGGGTCTCACTGCAGGTGCACTGACAGCAGCAGCCCCACCACCAACCGCTCGATTCGTCCTCGACCTTGAAGAGGACTGTCTCTCCCACCCTATACCGTCCGCTCCAAGTACTGTAACTCGTCGTCGCCTCTCCGACGACAGCCGCCATCATCAACAACGCCAACAACACGATGCTTCCTCGCATCCACCAACGTTTCACATCTCTCACCTCCGAGTTCTGATTGTTCAATATACACCCAAACGACCTATGGGTGTCAAGGATTGCGCAAAAACGCGCTTTTGAGAATGCGAAACTCTTATCTGCTGCACCATACGGGTGCTGTGAGAGGAGGGGCAACCTGTGGTCGATCGCCGCGAACTGCTGCGCCAGGAGTACGTCGCCCGCATCAACATGTGGCCGACTACATCCACACCCATTTAACGGGGATCCTCGCCTGGGTGCCCTTGCGAAGGGAACCAGCTTCTCCTCGTACCGCTTCCACCAGCTCCCTCTTCCCAGCTTCGCCCCCCGATACACCACAGGGAGTGGCTTCTGTCGTTCCACCGCGAGACCGCGCTACAGCCAGTTCAAAAGCTAGGCAGCTTCATAGGCGGACTCTCGGGGGGTGTAGTAGAAAAACTTACTACATCCCCCGAGGAGGCCAGGGCTCGGTGTCATCTCAGCGTCCTTGAGCGTTCTCAGCGGTAAACAAATACGGGAGTCTGTACGAACAACCTCGCTTGTCGCTCGTTCACTCATCCAGTATGGTATGCTGGCACAGCTAACTTTCAGGGTTCAATCGGGAGGAGTAAATAACCCCGCAGCAAGTTGCGGGGTATTCAGCGGAGGTCTTCGATGATGGACAAGGCCGAGATTCGAAGGCTTGTCTTTGAGGTTCTGCGCCGTGAGTCGCAGACGCACTTGAATTCTGTTGAATACCAGGTACGGGAACTGGCAAAGGAGTATCAGCGCCACGACGCCCTGAAGCTCCAGGAGATCATCTGGGAGCTCCTCGTGCAGGGGGTACTCGCCCCAGGGAAGAACTCTCTCAATCTGAACCTCCCCTTCTTCCACGTGACCGAATACGGTGAGGAGTGCCTCGAGACCGATACCCTACTGTTGCATGACCCGGACGGGTACGTGCGCTACCTTGAAGAGACTGTCGCTGCGCCGCTCGATGAGATCGTGCTCACCTACGCTCACGCCGCGCAGAAGGGGTTCCTCTCCGGGAACTACTTGGCAACAATGAGCCTCCTCGCCGACGCCGGGAGTATGTGCATCGATATGGTCGCCGACCTGCTCGGAAAGGCGCAGGGCCAGCATCTAGCCAAGGAGGAGCGGCCGACGCGTGCAGAAGTGGAGCGCATTCGTTCTTATCTTCCCTCGCTAGACCTGAGTGATGAACTGCGGGAGGAAGCTGATCTACACCTGCGGGGCCTGGAGAACCTGATCGCCCACACCCGCAATGAGCACGATCGACCGCGCGCGGTGTGTATTACCCATCGGACAGCACAGAGCGCGCTCCTCGTCTTCCCTCAATACGTCCGTACAACCTACCTTCTGATATCCAAGATCAAAGATCGTAGTAGAGCGTAAACCCGTGCGGGTGCGGGCGCAGTGCCACGGCTTCCTGCTCAGCGCGCTTTACACAGGACCAGTGCTTTATGTCCTTCTCAGAGAAGACATCGCCGACTAGCAGATACTCGTGATCCTCGCTGAGTGCAGCAAGCGCCTCTTCCAGGCTGCGCGCAGTATCCTGCCCGCGTGTCTTTTCTTCCGGCAACGCACCATCATAGGGGCCCATCCCCAGTTTCATCGCGTCCAATCCTCGCACGATCCCATCAATTCCAGCAAGGAGAATCGCCGCATAGGCAAGGTAGGGATTGCAGGTGGCATCGAGTGTGCGCAGCTCGATACGCGTGTCGCTTCCCTTGGCGTATGCTGGAATGCGGATCGCCGCGCTACGATTGGCCTTCCCGTAAATGAAGTGAACCGGCGCCTCGTAGCCGGGAACAAGGCGGCGATATGAATTGGTCGACGGATTGGTGAAGGCCATCAGGCTCTTGCCATGCGTCAGGATCCCTCCGATGTAGCAGCGAGCAGTCTCGGATAGCCCGTTTTCCCCAGAAAAGATGTTCGCGCCATCCTTGCGGAGGAGCTGATGTAAATGCATCCCACTCCCGGCCTCGGAGAATAGTGGCTTAGGAGGAATGTGGCGGTGAGGCCTTCTTCATCTGCAACGTTGCGCACGATGCTCTTTGTCATGAGAGTGACGTCGGCCATTCGCAAGAGCGGGGCAAACTCGATCTCGATCTCTTGCTGTCCAAAGGCGCCAACCTCGTGGTGATGGTACTTGACTGAGATCCGCGCCTCTTCAAGCTGGCGGCAGATCTCGTTTCTGAGGAAGAACAACCTGTCCTGCGGCATCGGAGCGTGATAAGCTGAAGTGCCTGAGGTCTTCACACCGGCCCGGTCACAGTGTTCACGCCCCTCGAACGGGACGATCTCGGCGCAGATACGCCCGGTCCCGCTTTCAAAGAGCGCATCATCAAAGACATAGAACTCAAACTCCGGGCTGACAATCGCCTCATCAGCTATCCCTGATTCAGTCAAGTAATCCACCGCATGTTGAGAGATCCGGGATGAGGACCATATCACTGCCAGCTATCTTGCGGTAGCCGTAGTTTGAACCATCGAACCCGACCCCTTTTTCGAGGAGATCCTCTGTGAATCTTGCAGCCGGTATCGAGATGTGGCGGAAGTTGCCGACGAGATCGACAACACGAAAGTCTATAAACTGGATCTGGTCTGCCTCGGTGCGTTCCCGCAGCGTCTCATATTCCTCCATTGTCCCTCCTCTGTGATACGCAATCAGCTCTCTTACTGTACTTCTCGTGCGCTTTACGTTTCAAAACTTGTATTTTGTTACGCATATCGTTATACTACCGATAGAGCGATGTGTCAAGGGTGGTTCATGAAGCAATGAAGTATACCGACCTGGACGTAGTGGACAAGAAGATCGTTTCCCTGTTGCGTATCGATGGTAGAATGTCCTTCCGCAAGATTGCCAGTGAATTGGGCGTTTCCGAGGGCATGATAAGGCAGCGTGTGCGCAAGCTGGTGAATACATCATTCATACGCATATGTGCCATCGGCGATCCGCTGAAACTTGGCGTTCCTGTTCTCGCAGCCATTCTCCTGAAAGTCAAGCCTAGCGCTGTAGAACAGGTATCAGACCGACTCGCGCAACTGCCTAACGTCCGATATGTCGCCCTTGGAGTGGGTGCACACGACATAATCATAGAGTCCTTACACCGCGATACGGCTGACTTGCACAGTTTTCTTAGCAACGTTATCGGAGGCATGTCAGACGTCATTTCAGCTGAAACTTTCCAAGCCGTGCGAATAAAGAAGAGTATTTGGGATTGGGATATCCCCTCAGATGAAAAGGAACTAACCTGTAACTGCGATAACAAAGGAGGTGATACAGCCGGAGAAGAGTGGACAATATGAGGCTTGTAGTTTATGAGTTCATAGTTTTAAAGGAGGTATCAAATGCTAAAGCGGACTTTGGGGTTCTTGGTGCTTGTGGCGGCGATACTTGGTACAAGCCTTGTCGGTTTGTCCCAAAGTTATGGCGGAACACTTACTGCAGCAATCTCTGCAGATCCGGTAGGTTTCGACCCTCATAAAACGTCTGCATACTCAAGCTTTGAAGTTCTTGAGAACGTTTATGACACACTGGTCAGTGTGGGAGACGATCTTAGACCGATCCCAGCCCTTGCCAAGACATGGGCGACATCCGAGGATGGCCTTACATGGACGTTCAACCTTCGTGAAAATGTGACTTTCCATAATGGAGACCCACTAACCGCACAGGATGTCAAGTACTCCCTGGAGCGCATCATGGACCCGGATACTGGTTCAGGCGCAGCCTGGCGATTGGCGGCTGTAGACAGCATCACCGCACCGGACGAGTACACAGTTGTAATAAAACTCAAATACCCATATCCCGGTCTCTTGACCAAGCTGGGTGGCTACAAAGGGATGGCAATAGTGGACAAGAAGACCGTCGATGATGGCACAATAAATACACATCCAGTTGGCACAGGTCCGTTCATGTTTGTGGAGTACATCCCCGGCGACCGAGTTGTACTAAAGAAGAACCCCGCATACTGGCAAGATGGGAAGCCATACCTAGATAAAATAGTATATCGAATAATACCTGATGAGACAGTACGTGTTACTAGTTTACTAACGGGGGAAGTTGACTGGATAGATTCCGTTCCGCCTCAGCGGATTTCTGAGCTGCAGGACAATCCGTCCATCGTGGTGGGGCAGACCAGCGGCACGTCATACTGGTACATCGGAGTCAACCTGAAGCACTCCCCTCTTGGGGACAAGCGTGTGCGCCGCGCCATTGCCTTTACGATCAATCGTGAAGAGGTCGCGGCTGCGGCAAAGTGGGAGGCTGCTACCCCCAATGATGGACCAATACCAAGCAGCAGTTTCTACTACGCTGACATTCATCCGTTCCTCGGAAATGAAAGCCTAGATAAGGCGAAAGAACTGATGAAGGAAGCCGGTTACCCTGATGGGTTCAAAGCCGACATCATGGTTACCAACTTCTATCCGGAAACTGTGCGTTCAGCGCTTGCATTGCAATCGGAGATTAAGGCGCTTGGTATTGAGCTCGAAGTTCGTGTCCTGGAGTGGGGCACTTGGTTACAGGAAGAAGGCGCGGGAAACTTCGATCTGTACGTCCTCGGTTGGATCGGAAATCTTGATCCGGACGACTACTTCTATGCACAGCATCACACTGGAGAAGTCTTCAACTTCACGGGCTATTCTAACCCAGAAGTTGATAGTCTGCTGGATCAGGGAAGACAGGCAACCGATCCTGAGAAGCGATTCGAGATCTATAAGCAAGTTCAAGACTTGATCATCAATGACGCGCCATACATATATCTGTACATTCCCAAAGTCGTACAGGCATGGCAGCCTTCAGTACAGGGGTATGTTACGCGCTCGGATGAGGCAGTTAGATTCGTTGACACCTTCATCAAGAATTGATCAACTCTGTATGAAGAGTCGCGCGTGGGCGAAGGGCAGTTCCCTTTGCCCCGCGCTCCTAGTAATGGAGAAATAGTATGGGTCCATACCTAATGAGACGTCTGGGTACTACGCTGATTGTCATGATTGGCATATCATTCGCAGTGTTCTTGATCGTTCATCTCATTCCAGGAGATCCCGCGCACATAATGCTTGGCATCAATGCTAATCAAGACCAAGTTGAAGCTCTACGCAAACAGCTCGGCCTCGATAGGTCACTGCTTACACAGTATGGATACTGGGTCTGGAACGCAGTGCAAGGGAAGCTAGGATCCAGCATCCTTACTGGACGACCAGTCTCTCAGGCACTCGCCGAAAGGGTGCCTGTAACACTCAGCCTTGCCAGCGCGGCCCTTCTCATCGCTATCTTGATCTCTTTGCCAGCAGGCATTCTTGCCGCAGTCAAACGCGAAACTTGGCCCTCATATGCGATTACGATAGCTAGCCAAATCGGAGTTGCAATACCGGACTTCTGGCTAGGAATACTCTTGATTCTATTATTTTCATTAAGGTTAGGATTACTGCCTTCGTTTGGGTACGTTTCGCTATCAAGAGGAGTCGTCCCGTGGGCTGCTCATCTAATGCTCCCTGCAATGTCTCTTGGATTAATCAATGCCTCTCTCATTACTCGATTCGTGCGTTCAGCAATGATCGAAGTGTTGGGAGAAGACTACATAAGCGTTGCACGTGCCAAAGGGTTGACTGAACGAGTAGTCGTAGTGCGCCACGCCCTCCGCAACGCGCTGATTCCAGTGGTTACAGTGGTCGGACTACAACTTGGTTCTCTAATCAGTGGGGTTGTTGTCATCGAAGTGGTTTTTGCGTTGCCAGGGCTGGGACGACTGGCGTTTGATGCTGTTACTCGCCGCGATTATCCTATGCTCCAGGGAGCTGTCCTTGTAGTCGCTCTTTCTTTTGCAGTGGTAAATCTTCTTGTTGATTTTTTATATGGGTACATAGATCCTAGAGTGAGATATTAGGGATGTTCTCTATTCAAAAGAGTAAGTATAGGATGTATTGGACCTTGTTCAAACGCAATCGTGTCGCAATGATTGGATCCTCTCTCATCGCCATTGTTCTCCTCGCTGCCACGATCGGCCCGCTAGTAATGCCAATCAGTCCGCTTTCCATATCTATCCATGATCGCCTGATGGCACCAAACTCAACACATCTGTTCGGTACAGACTCGTACGGGAGGGACATTCTGAGTCGTGTTCTCTGCGGAACTCGTGTGTCGCTTCTTGTAAGCTTCTCGTCGGTAGCTTTCTCCCTATTCCTGGGAACTGCACTTGGTGTTCTTTCCGGGTACTATGGGGGATGGGTAGACGAGGTAATCATGCGACTGATGGACATCCTGCTGGCGTTTCCCGCCGTGCTCCTAGCAATTTCGATTATTGCCATCCTTGGACCGGGAACACAAAACGCAATTATCGCCATTGGTATAGTGTACACACCAATCTTTGCTAGGGTCGCTCGAGGGAGTGTACTACAGGTACGTCAGCTGGACTATGTGCAGGCAGCCATAGCCGTCGGCGCATCTCAGTTTCGCATAATGCTGCGACATCTCATACCAAACTCGCTTGCGCCGATCATCGTAGAAACCTCGGTCAGCCTTGGTTTTGCAATCTTGTCAGAATCGGCGTTAAGCTTCCTAGGTCTGGGAACACAACCTCCTAACCCTAGTCTAGGGATAATGCTCAGTGATGGACGTGCGTTCATAAGCAGTGCTCCGTGGTTGGCTCTATTCCCCGGCATGATGATTATGATCTCTGTCCTAGGCTTTAACTTACTTGGAGACGGGTTGCGCGATATAATTGACCCGAAATTACGGGAATGAATTACCTTGATTAGAAGATGACACACTATTCTTGCAACACTAGTTTATATAGGCAGGAAGATGGGGTGCTCTGTACGACCTTCTCAATCGTAGGCTACGATCCAGCGACCGGTGCCCTGGGCGTCGCGGTCGCATCGAAAGCATTTGCTGTCGGTGCTTTGGTGCCATGGGTTCAGCCTGGGGTGGGAGCGATTACTACACAAGCCTACACCTCAACACATTATGCTCCAGAGGCTTGCAGCTCCTCTCTCAAGGAGTAGACCCCAAGACAGCTCTTCACAGCATACTGGAAGACGATCCGCTGTCTGCAAAACGCCAGATTGGAATGGTAGATGCTACCGGGAGGACCTCAGCTTATACAGGCAAAGAGTGTCTACCACATGCTTTGCATATCCAAGACAATTGCGTGTCTTGCCAAGGAAATCTTCTTGTCTCACCTAAGGTCGTAGAGGCTATGGCAGACGCTTTTGTACGGTCCTCAGGACAACTTGAAAGTCGACTCTTGTTGGCCTTGAAGACTGGCCAGCGGTATGGTGGAGATCGCAGGGGTCGTCAGTCAGCGGCTCTTCTCGTACATGTTCCGAACGGCGTATCCACTCACCAAGGAATGATAGATCTGCGAGTTGACGACCACGAATGTCCCATCCGTGAGTTAGAGCGCCTACTGGGGCTTTACTACCTGTACTACACCCCCCTGAAGATCATGATCTTCTTCCAATAGACGCTAGCACTACCAGGAGGATAAAGAAACTTCTGCAACACGAGCAAGGCCATATTGGAGATACAAGTGGCGCCCTTACTACAGAGGACATCCAGTTGCTCGAACATCTGCTGTGGAAAGAAAACCTTACGGCAAGGCTTGGTGCTGGAACAATCGACAGACGGCAGTTGGAACACCTGGAACAAGTCATAAGCCGCCCCAAGTGCGGGGAGTCTTCTTGATAGAAGGGGCCTCTCACTCCCAATGGATCCGCAAGTTTTCCCAAGAAAACCCGTCTCGGGCCATCTCTTGCAGGAACATATGCTATCTTATCAGATACATAAAGTATTGTCTACTTGCTGAAACGCGTTGCGCAGTGGCTTCTCCCCAGTCTCCCTGTTCAAGAGTGCAGGTTTTTCGCCGCAACAAACGACAGCCCCGCTTTGGTGAGTGCTGCGGCAGTGCGGTTCAACGCATCGTGTTTATCGAGGTAGTTCCGCTCGAGTGCTGGCATCAACCCTTTGGCCTCGATCTCCTCCTTCGGAAGGAAGTACTCCAGAATGTCAGAGGGGTGCTCGCGGGCCACGTCGACCTCCGGCCCGGCTCCTTCGTGTTTGGCGGAGATGTTCGCCACGTGATCGGCCAGCTCTAGCAACTCCGCAGTGCGATCGTACGGCTGGATCACGATCGACTTATACGTCTCCGTGATGTGGTGTTCGAAGCGGACGACGTTCTCGAACCCAAGAGCTCTGCGCAACGGAGCGGTCGCCTCGATCGTCGCGTTGTTGACGGAGTTCGACCAGTTGAACCCGATGAGCGAGGTCGTCCCGTCCTCACGTGCGAACAGCTTCGCCCCGATCAGGTCCAGAGTGCGGCATAAGGGTTGTCGTTCCCCATGTAGACCGAGATCTTGAACTCGATATCCACTCCCAGCTTATGCAGGAAGTAGCTGAGGAGGACCGTCCCTGGATTGATATTCAGCACCTGTTTAATCCCGTAAGTGGTATAGTAGTGAAGGAACTCATCGACCCAATCGAGCGCGTGCTCGTTCGGCTCCCCGATCCCGCCGAAGTAGCCGGTGATCGTCTCCGGTCCACCAAGGTGCACGTTCGATCCATCGGTCCCCTTGGTGTCTAGGTCTCTACGTAGCTCGCCCCGACGATCTGCATCGCTGCGGCGACGGCCAGGGTGTCCCCATTGTCGGCGACCTGTTCTTTCATATTGCGGACGCGGATGAACCGTCCGGGCATCAGCTCGCCGTTACGGATCGCCTGTCTCGCCTCACTGATCAACCACGGAAAGAACTGCAGGGCGCTGATCTCCAGGGTGACGGCAAAATCCTCTTGGAAGTTCATCTCATCCGCCTCGGGCCCAAGGATCTTGCGGCGATAGTTCGCGATGGAGATGAACGCTCCTTTGTCCCGCTCCTCAATGAGCCACTTCACATCAGCGAGGTAAGGGGAGTTCTCCGCTTCAAGGCGGGAGAGGAGGTTCTCCAATCGGCGCGCCTCGCGCGCCTTTCGGTTGATCTCCTCCGGTCCGCCGTAACGCTCGACGATCTCGAGGAAGCGGTTGATCACCTCGTTGGTCGGATCGAGGATGAAGTTATTGATCGCTCGTACGTGATCCTCGCCGATTCTTAGCCGGTTGCGCAGTTCACTCATCGCTAAAGCCCTCCTGTGCTGGTTCACTCGTATTCCTTGATCAGGGCCTGGAACTTCTCGCCCTCGCCCTTTAGCATGTGATAGCAGTGTTCATCAGCCGGGAATCTCCCCGCCTTGACGTCCTCGATGTAGGCACGCATCGCACCTGTCACCACCTCGGCGACGTTGGCGTACTTCTTGACGAACTTGGGGGTGAACGCCTGAAACTGACCGATGAGATCGGAGACGATGAGGAGCTGCCCGTCGCAGTACGGCCCCGCGCCGATGCTCAAGACCGGAATGGAGAGCTTCTTAGTGATGAATCCGGCCACCTCCGGGGGGACAGCCTCAAGGAGCAGGAGCTGCGCCCCGGCCTCTTCGATCGCCAGGGCATCCTCGATCACGAGCCGCGCCGAGGCGACCGTACGCCCCTGTGCCTTGTGTCCTCCGAGCTGCCCTGAGCTCTGCGGAGTGAGGCCGATATGACCGCAGACGACGATCCCTGCGTCGAGGATCGCTCTTATCCGGCTGATGACCCGTTTCCCGCCCTCCAGCTTGACCGCGTCGACCCCCGCTTCCTTCAAGAACCGCCCAGCGTTCGCCACTGCGACCTCATCGCTCTGCTGGTAACTCATAAATGGCATATCTCCGAGCACGAATGCGGTCGGAGCGGCGCGTCGCACCGCTTCTGAGTGGACGATGCACTGATCCATCGTCACCGGCACGGTCCCTTCGTAGCCGTAGACACACATCCCCAGGGAGTCCCCGACGAGGATCATCTCCAACCCCGCCGCCTCAGCGAACTGTGCGGTGGGGTAGTCGTAGGCGGTGAGCCACGAGATCTTCTCTCCCCGCGCTTTCATTGCGTACAGATCAAGGATCGTGATCTTCTTGCGCTTCTTCTCCATGTCCATGAATCGCTCCTCCTTTGATCGATAGAACTTCTGTCCTATATAGACCGATGTTAGAATATAGATGCGGGCTGGAGGAAATCGAGCCCCATCTCTCGGAGCAAGAGAACAAGACGGCACAGAGGGAGACCCATCACGTTGAAGAAATCCCCACTGATCCGCTCGACGAAGGCGGCCGCTCCCCCCTGAATCGCGTACCCCCCTGCCTTGTCCGTGTACTCGTCGCTATCGAGGTACGCTTCGATCTCCCTCTCCAAGAGTGGACGGAATCGGACGAGCGTCGTCTCGCACGCTTGCCGGTCCTCTCCGGTCTCGGTGGAGAATACGTACAACCCGGTGAGGACGCGGTGCTCCCGCCCGCTCAGTCGTTTGAGCATCTCCTGTGCCTCGGCGCGAGAACGAGGCTTTCCCAGGATCTCACCATCGAGCTCGACGATCGTGTCCGCACCGATGACGATCCCTTCCTGGCGCTGTGCCACTTCCCGGGCCTTATCGCGAGCAAGGGTAAGGACCTGCTCTTCCGGCGTGCCGCTCGCCACCTCTTTAATGCGGCTGGGAACAACGATGAAGTCGGATGTGATCTTCAAGAGCAGTTCGATCCGCCGCGGCGAGCTTGAGGCAAGGACAATGGGCATGCGCAACTCCCTTAAGATCGAGGAAGGTCGGAGTTTGTGGCAGGTCTACTCACCGGCACCACCGGGGAAGGTTACACCGGACGTGCCGTAATAGACGGTGAACGGAAGAGCGGTGTTGATCCTCCCTGGGAGCCGGATCACACCGGCGACCACCGCACCGGGTTCGACCCGACGGCCGCGCAGGAAGCCTGTGGTTAACTCGACGAACGACGCATCGCTGAAGAAGACGTAGTTGGTCCCCAACTGCTGAATGTAGAAGTTCCAGGGAGTGAAGGCCGCTCCCGTCGGAGAAAGGGCCCACACCATCACCGCACCGGTCGTGACAAGCGGTGCCAGGCTCGATAAAAGATCGTCCCCCAGTGCGCTATCGTAGATCCCCTCCTCCAGGCGGACGAGGAGGAGCCGGAGTTCCTCGCCCCGGCCCGCAATGATGAGTGTTCCCACAAGATCCTGAGGAAGAGCAAGGAGATCGGCGATCGCCGCTGCGGAGAACTCGCCCTGTGTCAGGGCCTCCGCAAGGTCGGTGATCTGTCCCGGCGGCGAGATCTCTACCGGAGGATGGGAGGGGGTAGCAGCCGGAGACGGTGGGAGGGTCGCCGTCGGTTGAGCGAGCTCAAAGCGAACACTCTCTCCCTGATAACTCACCCAAAAGGGGCGCTCGATGTCGATATGGTCTCCCATCACCAGGATCCCTTCGCTCCCCGAGCCGTAGGAGGATCCTCCCGGGTTGGACCGAAACCGGCCGTCGAGGAACCCAGGGGTGATTTCGACCCAGTCGCTTCTCGTGGGGGTGAACGCAGGAGCCCCCTCCTGTTCGATAACGACCTGCTCCGGGAAGAATGGGAAGGCATCGACAACCTGTTTGACCGTAGGGTTAACGTACAGCGCGTTCCTCCCCATATAGGGAGAAAGGTTCTCCCGCAGAGTCGGCGCGATCCGGCTGGAGAACGCGCGCTCGTCGACAGCGACGATGAAGATCCCCAGCTCAGTCCCGCCGACGTCAATGGTCAGTTCGTTGAACAGGTCAGGATCGAGACCGGTCTTGGAAGCAATCTGCTCATGAGACCCGGCGAGAACACCGAGCCCCGTGAGCAGAAAGAGAAGAAGACAGACCCCTACCCAACCGGCTAAGGTTTTTCGCATTACATTTCATCCCTTCGCAGCCGATGGCGCTTACGTTATAAACCACCTGTGAACTACAAACTAGCAGGGCCTCCGCACCAGAAGCCAGAGAATGCGAAAATCCAAAATGCCCAGAAGAAGGACAAAAGGAGCCAAGCCTCTAGAGTCATAGTTCACCTCCTTGACGGCTTCACTATAGCACAGGCCGAAAGAAAAGGCAAGCGGAGAAGGAGGTCTTCCGGCTTGAGAGGGTGACAATCACCTCAAGATTCGCTAAGAGACGCGAGAAAGACGATCGCTCGTCTTGCGAAGGTGCCGGACGTTCACCTCTTGACAACGGCGATTAACCGTGTATAGTAGAGATTGATATGATCGTGGCAAGAGGGTTTGAGAGAAAGAGCATGCGTATGACCGCCCTTTCCGCGGCCCTTTGCTTCGTTTCGCACGTTATTCTGTTCGTGCCCGCCTGTTTCTAGCGACAACTAAGCGCTAGAGCACGGTGGGCGAGAAGACTACAGGCATGCCTGTGGTCTTATTTTTTTTCGGCCGCAACCAATCGGTCGAAAAAGGAGGTGAGCGTTCTATAAGAGGCTGCTGGAACTATCAGGAAAACACGTTCTCTAAGGAGGTTAATGTGCGACGAATTTCGGTTTATCCGTTGGTGGTTGGACTAGTTTTGGGATTGACGGTCACTGCTGTTGCGGCAGAGACGATCAAGATCGGCGCCCTCATGGCACTCACCGGTGCGTTGGCTCCCTACGGTCCACCGATCGCAAACGGGGCACAGCTGGCGGTCGATGAGATCAACGCAGCGGGAGGGGTACTGGGTAAGGAGTTGGAGCTGGTGATACGGGATACAGCGACCTCGCCCGATGTCGGACGCGATGCCGCAAGCAAGCTGGTGGAACTCGACAAGGTCCCGGCGATCGTCGGAGCCCTCTCCAGTGGGGTGACCATCGCTGCATCGAGTATCACGATCCCAGCGGAGGTCGTGCTGATCTCGCCTGCATCGACCTCGCCCGACATCCCCGCATTGAACGATGATGACTACGTCTTCCGTACGGTCGTCTCAGATGAGGTGCAAGGTATCGTCATGGCACGATTGGCACTGATGCTGAATTACAGCACCGTCTCGGTGGTCTACGTCAACAACTCGTACGGTAAGGGGCTGGCCGAGGTCTTCAAAGCAACCTTTGAGCGCTACGGCGGTACGGTCCCAGCGATGGTCGCCTATGAGGAGAACAAACCCTCCTACCGTGGTGAGGTGGATAAGGCCATATCACCGGAGCCGGATGCAATCTTCATGGTCAGTTATCCCGTGGACGGGAACAAACAGATCGTGGAGGCCGTTGAAGCAGGCTACCAGGGTGATTTCCTCTTCTCAGACGGGATGAAGGGAGAGGGTGTGGCCCCGGGACCGGCCTGTCAATCGGCTGGATCACCTGGCCCCATTGAAGGCGCCTACGGCACAGTGGCTGCCGCCGGCTTCAATACAGACGCGTTCGATGCAGCGTTCAACGCGGCGTTCGAGCCGAGTACCATCCCTACAACTACCAGCTACGATGCGGCGATGTTGATCGCCCTGGCGATGGTCAGGGCGGGAGAGGCTACCGGCCCGGCGATTCGCGACAACCTGCGCGCGGTCGCCAATCCTCCCGGAGAGGAGATCTTCTACGGGGAGTGGGAGAAGGCTGTCTCACTCCTGAATCAAGGTAAGGAGATCAACTACCAAGGGGTCTCTGGCGTAGTCGACTTCAAGGATACCGGCGACGTTGGCGGGGAGATCCTGATCTGGAAGATCGAGGGATGCCGGGTTATCTCGATCATGACCGTTCCCGGCTAGTTGCGAATAACAGACGAAAGCATCCTTTAACCCTCCTATTTCGGGGGCTGCCTGATCAGGCGGCCCCCCTTTTTTCTGATGCTTGCTTTCAGCTCTCAGCTCTCAGCCGTCAGCTCTCAGCCGTCAGATCATCAATACTTCCCACCCCATAAGCATTCAACCACTAATCCCCGCCTTGCTCTAGAACCTAGAACCTCGCACACAGAACTATTCACCATTCACCATTTACGAGACGGGGCATTTGAATGCCCCGTCTCGGGAGAGCGGGGATGAAAAATGCTTGCTGCCGAAGGGAGCACAGTTTGTAGTACAGTGGAGGTATGGCGACAAAGAGAGGGAGCCACTGTGTGTACGACACGAAGTATCACCTGGTGT
>LZCG01000104.1_pt1 | contig 15882 bp, 17 predicted proteins | sample 768541 | NCBI WGS metagenome assembly LZCG01 (sample SAMN05200874, study PRJNA324366) | oil field metagenome | isolation source: sample BH-FW-1 from oil reservoir | place: India: Bombay High | collected 2015-07-11
GCATGATTTCATAAAATAATTTTTGCTCCAGTTGACTATTCATCCGCTTTTCAATCTGATTCTAAATCTTCATCGGTAAACTTTTAGACCTTCTACGATATAAAATTGAGAACCTGATGATTTCCTTTCGGGATTTACATTATTTCCCTGACGTGCAGCTGCCAAAGCACCTCTTTTGTGGATTAAAGCTTTATTAATCTCGGCATCAATTTGATATCCCGGACCACCGTTTCCCAGCCGTTTATCCGCCGGGGCATTTTTTGATTCCGGGTCACCGCCCTGAATCATAAATTTATCAATGACCCGATGGAATAACAAACTGTCGTAAAATCCCTCTTCAACAAGCTTCACAAAGTTATCCCGGTGTTTTGGGGTTTCATTGTATAGTTTGACTTTCATGTTGCCAAACTTTGTTTTAATCAATACCCTTGTCTGGGGCTCATCCTGTTTTGGATTGTTACATGAAAAGGCAACCATGGCCACAACAACCACTAACAATAATTTTTTCATAAATATAGTTTTCTGTTTCAATTCAATTTGTGATTCAGAGAACTGCAAAAATAGGAGGAATACATGGATTTTGAAAACTCCATTAAGAAAAAGGTTGTTAAATTTTGACTATGAGTTATTTATTTTTTTATTGTAACATTCTCTGCAAAGCGGCTGATAGCTATCAGTTTCCCCAATCAATATCTGCTTGTCTTCATGTACTTTTCTAAAGGAAAATTGAGCCAGGGCACCGCATTCTATGCAGATAGCATGCACTTTGGTCACAAAATCAGCAATGGCCATCAGATAAGGCATGGGTCCAAACGGATTTCCTTTAAAATCCATATCAAGGCCGGCAACAATCACCCTGACACCATTATTGGCCAACTGGTTACAAATATCAGGAAGCCCCATATCAAAAAATTGGGCTTCATCAATTCCAATTACATCTACATCGCTGGTCATCAACAACAATTGTGAAGAACTTTCAACAGGGATAGCATTAAGTGCATTTTTGTCGTGGGAAACGACATCACTATCATCATATCTTTTATCTATATGAGGTTTAAACATTTCGGTTTTCAGGTTGGCAATCCGGGCTCTTTTCATGCGTCTTATCAATTCTTCTGTTTTGCCAGAAAACATAGAGCCGGCTATTACTTCGACAGAACCAGCCCGGGATACATGCTGGTGATTTTTTCGATAAACATAAATACCTGTTCGGTTGATTATTTCTAATTTAGCAACTCAATAGCAAATTTACGGAAAACCATTACATTTTTGGAAATAAGATGATGAAAACAGCGCAGAAAGAACAAATCCAAACACAGGCAAAAAACTCAACGCAGCCATACAAACTTATCTTGAGGCTGATAATGACTTACAAACCATCGAAAAAGATTTAATTTTACATTATCTGAGAATTTTATACGATCAAATTCGCCACATTGAAACTGATGAAGATACCGATTACAAACGACCTGACAATTTTCCAAAAGAAATCTCCCCGGAACGGGAAACCGAAGCGACCATAACCACCACCATAACTGAAGACAAAGAGAATGAGGAAATTAACAAGCTTCAAAGGCAACTAAAAGAAATGAAGGAAAAGTTTGCTTTGCTTCAGCAGGAACCTACAAACACAGAATTAAAAGATAATGGGACTGACAAACATATAAATCCTGATGTAAGTTTTGATAATGGAACCTTAATAATGCGGCTAAAGAGACAAAATCAGAAGTTGAAGAAAAATCAAAAAATTCTTTAGCAGAATCGTTTGAAGACCAAAAAGATTCTGTTAATGACGTAATGTCTCAAAAATCCATGATAGCAGCATCGCCGATACCTTCTCAAAAAACCGAATCAAAGACCTGAAATCAGTCATCGACATTAATCAGAAATTTTTGTTTATCAATGATTTATTTGATGGGAATGCCGATGATTACAGGAGGACTATTGAAGCCATTAACAATGCCGGCAAATTTGATGACATAATTGACCTGCTTAATCAAATGCGCAGGAAATACAACTGGCTCAAAAAAGAGGAGACGTTCAGAATTTTTAATGACTTGATTCACAGGAAATTCTAAATTTAAATTTAAACATCTGACAGCCATATCAAATGATGACAGCCACACTATATCTGATTCCCACTCCGATTGGAAATATGGAAGACATGACTTTCAGGGCTATCCGTATCCTGAAAGAAGTAAAAACAATATTGGCTGAAGATACCCGGGTCAGCGGTAAGCTCCTCAAACATTATGGTATCAGCGGGAATATGCAATCATACCACCAACATAATGAACATCAGGTTACTCCCCAATTGACAGAACGCCTGCTCTCCGGAGAATCGATGGCACTCATCACGGATGCCGGCACTCCGGGGATATCTGATCCCGGATTTCTGATTGTCAGGGAAGCCATTAAAGCAGGTATAAAAATTGAGACCCTCCCGGGCGCTACAGCGTTTATTCCGGCACTGGTAGGTTCTGGGCTGCCCTCAGATCGGTTTGTTTTTGAAGGTTTTCTGCCTCCAAAAAAAGGCAGGACATCACGGCTAACAAAACTCGCTGAAATTGAATACACCGTCATTCTTTACGAATCGCCCCACAGACTCATAAAAACCTTAGACCAGCTTCAGGAATATTTTGGAAAAGAACGTCAGGTTTGTGTGTGCCGCGAAATCAGCAAACTACACGAAGAATATATCCGGGGAACACTAATGACTGTTTCTGATCATTTTAGGCGAAAAGGTATAAAAGGAGAGATTGTTATTATCGTGGAAGGTAAAAAATAATGCTACTTTTTACGGACATCAAGCTTCTTATTTAAACAAATCATTAACTGAATAACCTCCTTCAGATGTTGCTATCGTATTGAAATAGTTATTGATAACGGTTTTGGCACAATTTTGTATTATTTAAGATAAATTAACACAGAAAACATCTGGGATAGTCGCAATTTTTCGAATTTTGCACGCGAAAACACGGAAATGAAATTATTCATACAAAAGTAGTTTTCTCATAATAGTTAGTAGTTTTAGTTAGTTCGTTCATTTAGGGGGCATCAGCCCCCTTTTCTATTTAAATACCTGCATGTTATGCAAATTGGCATACACGCCGTTTTGTTGTAGTAATTCATTGTGTCTTCCTCTTTCTACAATTTTTCCCTCATCCATCACTACAATCTCATCAGCATTTTTAATGGTTGACAGTCTATGGGCAATGATAATGGCCGTTCGGTTCGACATTAATTTTTCAATAGCATCCTGAACATAGGCTTCCGATTCCGTATCGAGGGCAGAAGTAGCCTCATCAAGAATCAAAATCGACGGGTTTTTTAAAACCGCCCTGGCAATGCTGATACGTTGTCGCTGACCGCCCGAGAGTTTTGAACCCCGATCGCCCACAAGGGTTTGATAGCCTGCTTCTGTTTCTACAATAAAACGATGGGCGTTGGCAATTTTTGCCGCTTGTATGACCTGCTTTTCTGAAATGTTTTCGATACCAAATGAGATATTATTGTAAATGGTATCGTTAAACAGGATTGATTCCTGCGAAACAATTCCCAGCTGATCGCGCAAAACCCGGATATCCATATGCCGGATATCCAAACCATCCATTAGAATAGCGCCGCTGTTCACATCCCAAAACCGCGGCAGCAAATTGGCTACTGTTGTTTTTCCGGCACCTGACTGGCCAACCAGCGCTATGGTTTTGCCCTTTTCGATGGTTAAGTTAAAATGGTCTAAAACTTTTTTATCACCATAACTAAACCCTACATCCCGATATTCAATAGTCTTTTGAAAGCCGTTGAAGAAAACCGGATGGGAAATATTTTTGATGGTAACGGGGGCACTTAACAACCATTTAATCCGGTCATAGCTGGCCAGTCCACGCTGGATGTCATAATAAGAATTGCTGAACTGTTTGGCTGGCGAAATAATCTGCGAAAAGATAACCAGGTAGGTAATGAATGACTGGGGAGCCAATGTCGTCGTATGATTTAAAACCATATTGCCCCCATAAAACATAACCACAACTATCACAATAGTTGATAAATATTCGCTTACCGGGCTGGCCAGGTCTTTACGCCGCCATACTTTATTCATCAACCGGTAATAATCCTCATTTTCCTTTTTAAAAGAATTCTTGAATTTTTCTTCAGCATTAAAACCTTTGATAATCATCAATCCAAACAACGATTCCTCAATCAACGAAAGAATATATCCTAACTTATTTTGACTTCTGGTTGATTTTCGCCGCAAAGATTTTCCGATACGACCAATTACAAAGCCTGTTACCGGCAACATCAAAACCACAAACAAAGTCAGATGGGCGTTCATGAAAATAAGGGTAACAAAATAAATAACAATGGTTATGGGCGCTTTTATCCCATCTTTTATAGCGCGCATTACCGATGTTTCTATTTCTGTCACATCACTGGTCATCCGGGAAATGATATCCCCTTTTCGTTCTTCTGTAAAAAAACCCAGCTCCTGCTTAAGGATTTTTTCATACATCATATTGCGCACATCCCTGACCACACCATTCCGGATAGGTGCCAACAGGTAATTTCCCAGGTAAGTAAAAGATGTTTTCAAAAGAACAAAAATAACCACTAAGGTGCTCACCATTCCCAGCGCATAAGACTGTCCGTTATTTGTTATGATTTGTGTCAGATAATAATTAAAATTATTGAAAAGAACCTCTTTGGAAAAAGCAAACGGCATAAGCTCCGTTACCATAGGCTGCGTGCCAAACAGGATTCCAAGGAATGGAATAGCCATGGTAAAAGAAAAAAGTGAAAACAACGTACCCAATGTTGTAGAAAGGATACTAAGGCTCATTTTCCCCCAATAAGGGTTAAAAAAACCCATATATTTTCGGATATTTTCCAGTTTTCCCATGAATAAAAATTTTTTCAAAGGTAGATTTTTTTAGATGATATGACACGATTGTTGCAAACAGCAATAACCCGAACAGCAACCGAAAATACTATCTTTGTGTTCTGAATAAAAACATATCTGATGAAAAAAGCCGGACAATTTGCAGTGTATCTTTTATTTCGGTTTATTGTTATACTTTTCGCACCGATTCCTTTCAGATGGTTACACTTCAAAGCAGATGCCATTGGATTTTTGTTTTTTCATGGAATAGGCTACCGAAAAAAAGTAGTTTTACAAAATCTTCGCAATTCTTTTCCTGAAAAATCTCAAAAAGAAATTTTAAACATTGCTAAAAAATTCTATCGCCATCTTGGGGATATCATCATCGAAAGCATCAAAGGGTTTAGCATGTCGAAAAAACAATTCCGACAACGTCATAAACTGCTTAAAAACCCTGAAACTGATGAATTATTCGAAAGTAATAAAAATATCATGATGGTGTTGGCCCACTACAACAACTGGGAATGGGGAAATATGTCCGGGGCTCTTCAACTCAACTCAGATGTTATGATTCTTTACAAGCCCCTCTCCAATCCATTCCTGGATAAATACATGAAGAAAGGTCGGGAACGATTTGGTACAGAACTCATACCGATTGAAAACATTGCCCGTGCCTTTAATAAAAAGAAAGGCGGCAAATTTTACAGTATATTAGTAGCCGACCAAAGTCCGGGAAATGCAAGAGGTGCAGTTTGGCTTAATTTTCTAAATCAGGATACCGCTACACTGAGAGGCCCCGAGGTGCTGGCCAGGAAATATGATATGCCGGTCGTTTATCTCAACATCCAAAAAAAGAAACGTGGTTATTATGAAATTATACCACAATTGATTACCAAAAATCCAAAAGAAACATCGGAACATGAAATCACAAAAAGGTTTATGAAAATGCTTGAAAAAAATATCTGCGAACACCCTGAATACTGGTTGTGGTCGCACCGCAGGTGGAAGAAAAAACGCAAAAATCCTGAATATGAATAAAAACAGAATCACCCGACTTTTTGGCATCCGCTACCCAATCATACAGGGCGGCATGATATGGAACAGTGGCTGGCGCCTTGCAGCCGCTGTAAGCAATGCTGGCGGCCTTGGTTTAATCGGAGCCGGTTCTATGTATCCGGAAGTTTTAGAGAACACATCCGAAAATGCCGGGCTGCCACACAAAAACCCTTTGGCGTTAATCTGCCGCTCATCTATCCTCAGATTCAGGACTTGATTGATATTGTGTTGGAAGAAAAAGTCCCCATTGTATTTACTTCTGCCGGGCATCCCAAAAAATATACCCCGCTGTTAAAAAGTAAAAATATTATTGTAGCCCATGTGGTAGCCAACCTGAAAGGAGCCTTGAAATGTGTTCAAAACGATGTTGACGCTGTTGTGGCAGAAGGTTTTGAAGCTGGCGGGCATAACGGATTGGAAGAAACCACCACGATGGTGTTGATACCCCTGCTACGAAAGCATCTGGATGTGCCCCTGATTGCTGCAGGAGGCATTGGCAACGGGAATGCCATGCTGGCTGCCATGGCGTTGGGAGCTGACGGTGTCCAGGTGGGTAGCCGTTTTGCAGCTTCTGTTGAATCTTCCTCGCATGTTGCATACAAAAAAGCTATTACTGATGCTTCAGACGGGGATACAAGTATCATCCTGAAAAAGGTCATCCCTGTAAGGCTGATAAAAAATAAATTTTACCAAACAATTTCAGAAATGGAAAGCCATGGGGCTACTGCCGAAGAACTGAAAGCTTTGTTGGGACGTGCAAGAGCCAAAAAAGGAATGTTTGAGGGAGATCGTGAGGAAGGAGAACTTGAAGTGGGACAAGTTAGTGCTTATATCGACCAAATCCTTTCAGTTGATGACATTATGGAACAAATGATCTCTTCTTATAATCAGGCCTTGCAACAACTTGAAAAAATGCCTAAATGGGAAAGTTGATTCAGCTTAATAAAACCTATTTACATTATCAGTTTATCGGGAAAACGAACCCTGACAAACCATTCATTGTGTTTTTACATGAAGGGCTGGGAAGTATTCCCCAATGGAAAGACTTTCCCAAAAAACTCTGCGAAAAAACCCAACTTCCGGGTCTGGTTTACGAACGCGAAGGCTATGGCAAATCAAAACCAGCTACACCCCAACGGCAAGACCATTTTCTTTTACACGAAGCCGTTGATGTCTTACCTGAGCTCCTGGAAAAACTTCAATTAAGTCAACAACCACATTATATTTTCGGCCACAGCGATGGTGGCTCTATCGCCTTGTTATATGCTTCATCCCGCCCTGTCGGACTGCGAGCCTTGGTATGCGAAGCCCCGCATGTGGTTTTGGAGCCCGCTTCAACCAAAGGCATTAAACGAACCAAAACAGCTTATCTGAACGGAATTATCAAAAAAGGACTTGACCAATACCATCGGCCACATACCGATAACGTAGTGCTTTCGTGGACAGATTACTGGTTGCAGGAGGGTGTGAAAGACTGGAATATGCTTTCGCATCTGGAAAAAATTGAAACCCCGGTATTTTTTATCCAGGGCGATAAAGATATGTTTGGCACTTTCAGACAGGCCGATGAAATTAAAAAACGGGTTAAAGGGCCATATCGGGAGTTGCTGCTCACAGATTGCGGTCATATGCCTCATTTTGAAAAACAGGAAAAGGTGCTGGCAGAAACAGCCGCATTTTTTAGTGATGTTTAGCCGCCATTTTTAAAAGGCTACTATATCATAAATCTACAACCTTAGGTATCAAAACTTGTGAAAATACCTTTGATAATCCGATAATTTAAGAGATTTTATTCTGATGTCTATAGCTTTTTAAAAGCTATACCATAACATTTTACGGATTAAATAAACAAAAAACTATAGATTGTGGTCAAATTGAAAAGAATACGTATATATTTGTGTAAATCAAAAACGCATCACAACTTATGGAACTATCAACCATTAAATTGTCTTATCAGGACAATATTTCAATCATTACATTAAGCAGACCAAAGGCACTCAATGCGCTGAATTCCAGATTTTTTCACGAGATGCATGAAGCATTAAATGAATTAGAAAAAAATGAAAAAGTTCGTGTTTTGGTCATCACAGGAGAAGGAAAAGCTTTTGCCGCCGGGGCTGATATTGCCGAAATGGCCCATATGGACAAACGGCAGGGAACGGATTTTTCTTTGCTGGGACAAGAAGTGTTTGCACGTTTGGAAAACTTTCGCACACCTGTCATTGCTGCCGTAAACGGCTATGCCCTGGGCGGGGGGTGTGAACTGGCGGCTGCCTGCGATTTTCGAATTGCCAGTTCAAAAGCCCTGTTCGGTCAGCCGGAAGTGAAACTGGGCTGATTCCCGGATATGCCGGAACACAGCGTCTCCCACGTCTTATCGGCACCGCCAATGCCCTTTACCTGCTCCTTACGGGAGAGAATATCGACGCTGATCGCGCCAAAGAAATCGGCCTGGTTCAGATGGTTACCGATGCCGACAATTTGATGATAAAAGTTATGGATATTGCCGCTACCATCTCTGCACAGGGGCCGAAAGCCATTAGTATGGTTAAGAAAACCCTTCGTCAGGGATTGGCCAAAGACTTTGTTTCGGCACAGAAACTCGAAGCAGAACGATTTGGAAGCTTATTTAAAACAGAAGAAACCACCGAAGGTATCAGTGCCTTCCTGGAAAAAGAAAACCTAACTGGTAAAAATCAACACTATGGAGTATGAAAACAAACTAAAAGACGTTTCAGTTTTAGGCGCTGCCGGTAAAATGGGCAGTGGTATCCTGCTGCTTACGGCAGTGGAAATGACCAACCTTAGCCTGAAATCTGAAAATCGATCACAAACTTTCGTTGTCCATGCCATTGACATGAACTATGAAAGTTTGAAAGGGCTGATGAATTATGTCAGGACACAGGCAACTAAAATTGCCGAAAAAAACATTGTTGCTTTGCGAAAAGCCTATCAGGAACGAAAAGACCTGGTTGAAAATCAAGACATCATTCGCCAATATGTCAATGATGTCACTGATATGGTAAAACCTTCCGCCCGGCTGGAGGACGCCTACGATTCAGAATTGGTCTTTGAGGCCGTAAATGAAAACCCCGATTTGAAAATGAAACTGTTTTCCCAAATCAATGGAAACAGTTCAACAAAGCCATGGTTTTTGACCAATACCAGCTCCATTCCCATTAAATCTCTTAATGAAAAAACAGGTCTGGAAGGTCGAATTATTGGTTTTCATTTCTACAATCCGCCAGCTGTACAGAAACTGGTGGAAATCATTCCCGCAAAAGCTACAATTGAACCATTAAAAGAATTTGCTTTTGCCTATGCCAAAGCCCTGCGAAAAGTAGTGGTGGTTTCAAACGACGTAGCAGGTTTTATTGGCAACGGTCATTTCATGCGCGATGCCCTTTTTGGTATTCGTCAGGCAGAGCAGTTAGCCCAAAAAATGCCGTTGCATGAAGCCGTTTATCAGGTCAATAAAGTCACACAAGATTTTTTGATTCGACCTATGGGAATTTTTCAACTTATTGATTATGTCGGGATTGATGTGATGAGGTATATTCTTTCGGTAATGAATCCGCATTTTGAGGAATCCCTTTACAGTGTTTTACTGGACAACCTGTTTGATGCTGGCATTAAAGGCGGACAAAACCCTGATGGTTCTCAGAAAGACGGATTCCTGAAATATGAGAAAAACAAACCTGTGGCGACTTACAGTCTGGAAAAAAATACTTATATACCTTTTGATAATTTTTCTGAAAAGGCAGACAAGGAGATGGGCGCATTGCCAACAGAATGGGTTCCCTGGAAAGCTGTTATCAAAGACCAAAACAAAGACCGATTGCTGGAAACTTACTTTAAAGCATTACACCAAAGCGATTCTTTGGGTGCTGGCATGGCCATCAGCTATGGCCGTAATTCCAAAGCCATTGGAAAACAGTTAGTAGATAGTGGCGTAGCCCAATCGGATGAAGATGTTAACACCGTTTTAATGACCGGATTTTTCCACGCTTACGGCCCCATAAATTCATATTTTGATTCACCAAAAATTAATATCATGCGACGAAAAATATATATGACAGCGGGATACAACACCATTTCACTGGGTACAGGGCGAAAAGAATTTCATCCCAAAAAGCCACGGCCCGGCATTGAGCACTACATGGAAGAAGCCGGAAAAGCTACGATAGAAAAATTAGGAGGAGCCGTCCATATTGACGAAAGTGTTGTGGGAAATTTTATGGCTCCCCGCTATAACAAGCAAGGCCACTTGGGGGCTTTCATGCCCATGATTGACGAACAACTCCGTTATAAACCCAGCCTGAGTGTAGAAGCCGCCTGCTCTTCAGGAGGTATGGCACTGATATCGGGGATGAAATCCATTTTAAGCGAAACGGCCGATGTGGTTTTGGCACTGGGTGTAGAAGTACAAAACTCCATGAAAGCAGTTTATGGCGCCGATGTTTTGGCAGGAGCCGGATGGTATCAGAAAGAAAAATGGTCATGCCCATTTTTTCCGGGTACAATTCAGTGACCGGGCCGGGGCTTATTTTGAAAAATATGGACGCGACAAAGCCCGTCGTGCTTTTGCCCGGTGGTATAAAAATGCCATTGAAAACGCCAGACGTTGCGAAACCGCACAAGAATTTCACAATACCCATCCCGACCCTGAAGGCCTGGCCTATAGCACAGAACCCACACCAAAATTTGTTCCCAACCTAACGGTTTTTGATTCATCAAAAGTATCAGATGGGGCTTCTGCTATCGGCATCCTGTCGGAGGAAGGGCTCCAAAAAACCGGTATTCCAAAAGACCAGGTAGTTGAAATTGCCGGCTATGGTCATACTGTTGGCGACCTTTCGGCCGACCCTGACGATCCTACGAGGCTCGACACTATGCAGCAAGCTGTAAAACAGGCTTTTAAAAATGCCGGTATCACTAAAAATGATGTTGCTACCGTTGAACTTCACGATTGTTTCAGCATTGCCGCCGTATTGGGCGTTGAAGCTATTGGATTTGCCAATCCCGGTGAAGGAACCGATTTCATTCTTGACGGGCACACTGCCCATGACGGGAAGGTGCCTTTCAACACCACAGGCGGTCTCATCGGTTGGGGACATCCTACAGGGGCCACAGGAGTGCACATGGCTGTAACTATCTGGGAACAACTGACCGGCAATGCCGGTAAAGCCCAAATCCGTGTTCCAAATGATCGCCCATATGGCTTGTCCGTAAATATGGGAGGTGACGATAAAACTGTTGTCGCCATTGTTTACAAAAAAATGAGTTAGTTCTTTTGTTGAATACAATTCAGGCGGCACACCGGTATGGGGGAGTCGCCTGACTTTTTTTATCTGAAAGTTATTTTTGACGCAAGTTTTTTCCTTTTTTATTGTCAAAATAAAAATACCCGGATTGCAGAAACAGCAGTTAGAAGCCATCAGAAACGGAGATCAAAACGCATTTAAGTCTCTTGTTAACACACATAAAGACCGAGTGCTGAATACCTGTTTTTCATTTGTAAAAAACAAAGAAGATGCACAGGATTTGGCACAGGATGTTTTTGTTGAAGCCTTTCAATCTATCCATAAATTTCGCGGAGAAGCCCAAGTCTCTACCTGGCTATACCGAATTGCTGTCAATAAATCTATCAATTTCCTGAAAAAGCAGCAACGCTATCAATTTGTGTCTGATTATACTCAGGTCGCTTCAAAAAATTTTCACGAACAAGATGCTGGTATAATTTCGGAAAACGAGGAAAGACAAAGAATTCTGATGCAAGCTATAAATGCACTTCCTGAAAATCAAAGAATTGCTTTTACACTGCATAAACTTGACGGAAAGGCATATAAAGAAATTACTCAGATTATGAAACTTTCCTTATTTTCGGTTGAATCTTTAATACACCGGGCAAAACAAAATTTACAAAAAAAACTGATAACTTATTATAAACAAGAATAAACGCAAGTTTTTAGATCATATATTGTCAAAAGAATAAACAGAGAAACGCATGAACTGTCATGAATTTGAAAAACATATCATCGACTATCTGGAAGGGAACCTGCCTGATGGAAAAGGGCAGGAAATGGCTCAGCATTTAAAAGAATGCGATGCCTGCAACACCCTTTACAGTCAGGTAGCCGCTACCTATCGGGCATTTGATGAAGCGCTTGTGTTAAAAACAGACAGTGGCTTTACAGAAGAAGTGATGCAAAAAACCAGAGCCTTGCATCCGGTGAAAACCATTAAAATGGCAAAAATTATTCAATATGCCGCAGCAGCGATTATCCTGCTGTTTGTAAGTTTGTCAGGAGGTATTATGATCGGTACCCAATTACATCAAAAAAATATGAATACCGAAACAACGCAGGAAACAGCTTACTATAACACATTAGCTACCAGTTTCTATCTCAGAACTAATGATGCCCAATCTTTTGAATCTTACTTAATTGAGCAACCATGAACCGAAAAACGCAAACCATCATTATTTGGGCAGCCATAGCCATTACGCTGATAAATCTGGCCTCACTGGGCACCATCCTCTATTTATCATCACAAAATTCTTCCTTGCCGGAAAATAACAGAGAGGATTTTCGGCAGGAAATAGAAAAACGGCCCTTAGTAAGGCAAAGACATGTAAACCGGGATGCTATGTTGCTTGATTCGGCCCGTAGAGTATTTCATCAGAAAATCAGGGAATCGCAGCTTCAACTTAAAAGAAACCAATCGCTGTTTATGCAGGAACTCATGCGCGACAATCCCGACACCATCGTATTAGATTCCTTATCAGAGGAAGCCGGCAGCATTCATACGGAAATTAAAAAAAACATGGCAAGGGTTTTTTACGAGCTTAATCAAAATGCCGATAGCGCAGAACGCTCCCGGCTGAAAAGATTTTATAAACGATTTATTTTTGACATCCCTCAGCATCCCGATGAGCGACCACACTACAGACATCATCAAAGACATGGCCACACAGATAGACCGGGAAAAGCACCTTTTTAGGTGCTTTTTGGTTAAGTGTGCGCAAGTTTTCTGTTGGTTGTCTGTCTAATTACAAACACTTAAAAAAATATTATGAAAAAGAAAATTTTAATTATTGGCCTCATCCTGGGATTTATTTCAACAGGAAGCCTAATGGCACAACGCGGTGCCGGCAGAATGATGCAGGCGCAACAACCCGACCAACCAAGGTTCATGGAGCGCATTCCTGATTTGACAGAGCAGCAGGAAGAAAAAATCATTTCATTAAGGGAAGAACATTTCAAAAACATGCAGGAACTGCGTGATGATATGGCCACCCTGCATACTGAGCTGTATGACCTGACCTCCGGGGCAGATTATGACACCAAAGCCGCAATGAAAAAAATCGATGCCATTACCAATCTGCAGAATAAAATCATGAAAGAACGTCAAAATCATCGTGATGCTGTACGCAATCAACTGACCGACAAGCAAAAAGTATTCTTCGACCAGCATTGGGGGTTGAGAATGCAAGGCAAAAAAGGCAGGGTTGGTCGCGGGTATCACAAACCCGGCTTTAGACCTGGTAATGGATATGGACCCTGTTGGGATATCGATTAAATATTCACCAAGCAATTCGCTAAAAAGCCTGCATAAAAAAAGCAGGCTTTTTTTTATAAGTTCCGCAGTAATACTTCTTCTATAGCCGGTGCATCAAATGGCTTGGCAATAAAATCGTTCATGCCTACAAGGGTATAAGTTTTCTGGTCTTCCTTCGATGTTTTTGCCGTACAGGCAATGATAGGAACCGACTGGTTTAGTTCATTTCGAATGATACGCGTTGCTTCAATTCCATCCATTTTGGGCATCATGATATCCATTAACACCACATCATAGCTGTTCTCCTTAAGTTTTTCGATTGCCATGAGACCGTTTGAAGCAATCTCGCATTCAATTCCCATACTGTTCAGAATTTTAGCACCTACCAACTGGTTAATCTTATTGTCCTCAACCAACAATACTTTCAGGCCTTCAAATGAATCATCATGTGCCGACTGAAGCGATTGCGATTCTGAAGATGAATCGGCCCCTTTTTCAAACCGTAATTCAAACGAAATAATGGTTCCCTTTGGTTTGTTGGGCAATATTTCAAGTTTACCACCCAGATTTTTCACCAAATTTTCGGAAATAAATAACCCGATCCCACTGCTTCATTCGTTTTTTTAAGGTGATGCTCAGGAAATATTAATTTCTCTTTGACGTGGGATTCCATTTCAAAAGGCAGCCCCATTCCGTCATCTTCAACAGAAAACCGGAGAAGTTGTGACGTTTCTGTATCATCACGGACATGAACACGAATACCGGAACGTCCCTGCGCATTGAACTTAATGGCATTGTCTATCAAATTTAAAATAATGCGTTGCAAAGAGGCATATGGAATTTTCAGGTTTTGAGCAACTCTCTTATCCACATGTGTATAGAGTGAAATATTATTTTCCCTGGCTTTGTAAACGAACATGCCGCTAATTTTATCAAGTAACTGACTGATATTATGCGTTGAAACTGTTTCTTTTTGAGGTTTTTCTTTGATTTTTTTAAAAACAAACAGGTTGTCGAGCAACAAAGTCAGGTTTCCGGCAGAAAATTCCAGTTTATCAAGCAAACCTTTCTGCTCCGGGTCTAAAGATGTTTCACGCATCAGCGACAACAAACCATTGATAGCGTGTACTGGTGTACGCATTTCATGATTGGTATTGGCCATAAAATGGTTATAGGCATAAATCATAGACTTTTTACCAGCTTTAGACAATATGTTTTGAATCGGAAATAAATCATTAAAATGTTCACTATCAAGAGATTCTTCAGCTATATTTTTCTTTTGCAAACCTTTAGAAAATATCTGCCCGACAAAAATCAACAATTTAACCATATCGTCTGTAAAAGTTGTTTTCTTTTGAACAAAATCAAAACCAGCAAAACCCATGACACCATCAGGAGCTGTCATGGGAACAACTACAACCGATTTAATCTGTTGTCGTTGAAGGGTTTTTTTCTCAACCTCTGCCTCCGGAGGCAACTTGGCCACATCGGGAATTATAATACTTTCGTAATTTTCAATTTTTTGATTCCACCACGGGAAAACAGATTTTGATAATTTTTGCAGGGTTTCTTTTTCACAGGTTATGCCCTCGTAACACCATTCGTAGGTATTGCTCATCAACTCTTCGTCATATTCGAATATATAGCTTCTGTCGGCTTTGGTATATTGACCAATCTGAGCCAGGCTGGTATGAAGTTTTTCATCAATTGTAGTTTGGTCGGAATGAATAAAAGAACTGCTGATTTCCAGTAACAAATCCTCGAAATCAAGCCTTTCCTGAAGCTGGCGCTCAGTTTGCTTTCTGCGGATGGTTTCGTGAAGTAAATCGCGGTGATCGATACAACCATGAATTGATTTGGCAAATTGTCTGAAAACTTTCGATAGTTTGCTCATTTCCTGTTCTGTCCAGGCATAATGCGGAGCAAATTGGTATAATTTAACAAACCCAAGATCAGCCAGTTTAAAGAGAACATAAATACCTTTATGGATACCCGTTTCGGTAATAAACCAGGCATACTCCGGATCCAAATACGAGCATGATAGATAACTGTGGTGCTTCAATTGTTTTACCAGCCAGTTATCATCAGCTATTTTTTGCTGTGTTTGCCGGAATTTTGGACTGGCATAAACTAATTGGTAACCATCAGATTTCTGGTTTTCGGGCAGATAATCAGCATGCAGCCAAAGAGAAAAAATATCCACCTGGAGCCGTGACATCAGAACCCGGGAAAAATATCTGACATTTTCCTCCAAATCAACAGAATGTCCAATGGCCAGCGATAACTCGTAAAGCATAGACACATCCCTGCATCAAACCGGTGATTATCATTCTCAGGTATCATGGCAGCGGTTATAATTGATTGATTATTAATTTCAACAAAACCAG
>LZCG01000105.1_pt1 | contig 15835 bp, 17 predicted proteins | sample 768541 | NCBI WGS metagenome assembly LZCG01 (sample SAMN05200874, study PRJNA324366) | oil field metagenome | isolation source: sample BH-FW-1 from oil reservoir | place: India: Bombay High | collected 2015-07-11
CTGACGCTCCATTTATTGATTTTTCTTCATGCAAAGGGAAATGCCATGGTATAAATAATAATTGAGCATCACTTAATAATGGTTTGAATTTTTTTATCTCACGACCTTTAATTAACGGTTTTAATACTACTGCATTTTCAAATTCTACATTATTTGACAACACAAATGCAGGGTCATAACCAGTAGTAACACCTCGTTTAATTTCAACACCATCAATATCTTTAATTTTTTGTCCAAGCTCCTCAACTCTATTCTTAATTTTCAATTCATTGCTTTCTAAAAAATTCCATTCTTTTTCATTTAAGAGGTTTTGTTTGAATTGTTTGCTTTTTTCAATACGTTTATTAAACTCTTTTCTCCACTCTTTTTCTTTGTAAAACTCAGATAATTGAATTTTGTTCTTGATTTGGTTTATATTTGAGATATTCATTACAGTACTTGAAACCAAGACTTTTTCAAATATTTCAACTTGTTCAAAGTTGATAATAGTATTGATTCTATGCTTTAGGAGATATTTTCTTAGAAATTTCCCATATCCTGTATTGAAAAATTTATTTGTTGAAATAAAAGATAGATTACCATTATGATGAAGAATTTTTAGACCTTTTTCAAAAAAGTAAACACTCAAATCAGCAGAACCTGAATAAACTTCGTATATTTTTTTCAAAATTAATTGCAATGTGCTTCAGTTTTTTATGTTCTACATACGGTGGATTCCCAATCACCACATCAAACCCTCCTTTTCCCTTCCAAACCTCATGGAAAAAAAAAGTTTAAAATCAAAATCAATTTTATACCCTACCATTTCAGAAACAAACTGCAATTGCTCCTGTATCTTGGTATCAATTATTTGTTTTTGGTCCTGTTTCTTTTCCTTATCTGTGATATGAAAATAGGCTGTTGTTAAATTTTCAATTTCCCTGGCTAATGCATCGTTAATTGCGGTACCGTCAGGAATATTAATCAAGGAATTTCCCTGTACAATTTTGTATTCAAGGTTGGGCAAAGGTTCAATGGTATCTATCCGTTCTTCGTCCACTACCATTGAAAGCCATAAACGCAGTTTGGCAATTTCCACTGCTCCGGCATCAATGTCCACACCGTAAATAGAGTTTTGTATGGCGTTGGATTTAAAGCGGTAGGCACTGCGCTGAGTATCCCAATCATCCTGATTGGGCAAGGTGTTCCAATCATCCTGATTGGGCAAGGTGTTCCAATCATCCTGATTGGGTAAGGTATTCAAATCATCCTGATTGGGCAGATTTTTCAAGCTGGAAGCTTGAAACACTTTGGACACTTTAGGATTATCTTTAATATATTGCCGTATTTTATGCAATTGTTTTTCGCTTCTGATAATATGATCGAATGATTCGTGCATCCATACCTGCCCGGAATTTCCTGTTATTTTATTTATTTGATTGGCTGTGAACGACTTCCATGAATGGGTTATTTTATCCAAAGTCCAATCTCCTTTGGGAATAACTATAACATGCACATGGTTAGGCATAACAGTAAATTCATCAAGGAAATAGCGTTTACCTTCGAAATGTTTTAAAGCATTTTCAACAAGTTCTTTTATTTCAGGTTGAGCTAAAACACAAGAACCATAACCGTTATCAAGCAATTCATCATAGCGTTTTGAAAAAAGTTTATAATATTCAATTCTTGCTTGTTTAGGAAGTTTTTTTAGTTCTGATGTATCCTTAATTTTATAACGTGATAACCAGTTTTCGCGGTCTCTTTTTATTTTGGCTTTTGCACTGTCAGGAATAGAATCGGCTAAACGGAAAGTTACAAAATAGGCAACGCCTTTCTGACTCCAGTGCGGAAGGTCTCTTTCGTGAATTTCGGTTTCAGCATTTTTGTCGAAGTATATTGTGTCCCAATCATCCTGATTGGGAAGTGTATTCCTTTCATCCTGATTAGTTTTTTCCAAGCTGGAAGCTTTGGTTACATTTCCCAAGCTGGAAGCTTGAGGTACATTGCTTAAGCTGGAAGGTTGGGACACTATGAATGGGGTTAATAGTTTTCTGAGCTTTACAATTTCATTCATTATACCTACCGGAAACGCACCGGAGCCTACCGCCGGGTCGCAGATTTTTATGTTTTCAAGGGCTTTGTCAATAGCATTGGCATGTTGTTTTATGCTATCTGGTATTTTCTGATTTTTGGCTGTATTTTTTAATTTTCCTTCAGCAACAGCTATATCTTTATCGATAATATGTTCGCCGTAATGAATGAAAGTTTCGAGGTCGGTTTTCCAATCATCCTCGTTGGATATTCCCAGGCTGGAAGCCTGGGACACTAAAAAATAAAGCAAACTTTGCTGTGCCATGTAATGCACAATTTCACGAGGTGTATAAAAAGCTCCTTTGCTTTTCCGTTCAGTTACATCAAGCATTCGTTCAAATACTTTACCCAGCATTTCGGGTCGATGGCAACTTCGGTTTCCAGAGGTTCATCTTCTTTTACCGTAAAATTGTACAGATCGAAAACATCCAGAATTCCGGTTCCTTCTTCATTGTGTCCCAAGTGTCCCAAACTTCCAGTTTGGGAACTCAAACTGGAAGTTTGGGATTGGGAAACCATACCCAGGCTGGAAGCCTGGGACACTATGGTGGAAAAAATCTCATTCGGGATAACAATGTCGGTTTTTTGCCAATCGTAAAATTCAATAGGGTCGAATAACCCACCATTAAGAAACGGGATGCGGGTTTTAAAACGTTCGTAGTAATCGGTTACCCGTTTTTTACTCAGGGCATCATAAAACAAGTATTCAAGATAATCGTTAAAAAAGTTTTCGCCTGGCTTTACTTTGTTAAACAGACTACGCAAAAAGTTTTTATCTCCTTCACCATATTTTTCCTTTTCTTGAAGACCCAGCCAGCCTTTTTTCTGCAGGAAATACAAAAAAACGATTTGCCCGAGCAGTTTTTGGAGAAATTCAGGATGCTGATGTTTTTACTTTCAAATTCTTCTTTGACTGTTATTATCTTTTCTTTACAATTTTTTCAATCTCATCAACCAGGTTAAACAACAGGGCTTTGTATTTTTCATAAAACTCATCTGAAACCGCTTCAATGCTAAAGGCATCTTCAATATCGGAAAGGCTGGGAGCGTGGTCGTTTTTCAGCAAGTCAATTAACTGGCGTTGGGCGGTATGACTTTTGCCGGATTCACCCACCATAAATGATGAACGTTTTGCAGGCGTCAGTTCATCCTTTTTCTTTTCGAGGCTGTACTGCATTTTAATAAACGAGAACCGCCATTCGCTTGATTTCTCGGTTGTAAAAGCTACCAATGCAGCATCTTTACCTTTATCGTTCAAATACCATCGTACAAAATTACGTTGTGTACTGCGGGCATAATCGATGGAATTGTCACGCTTTAACTTTACAATTAAAACATCAATGAGGTTTCCATCTTCATCCTCGTATTTGCCCAGGCGTTCGTATGAAGCAATAAAATTCTCAAAAGCTTTTGGAATGTTATAACCCGTGCGCAGAAACTCTGCCTTTTGCATGTTTTTCAGCAGGTTGCGTATAAAATAACTGAATTTATCTTTATCGAAAGGATTTTCGAAAACTTCGGTGATGATATTTTTAGCTTCGTATAGTTTCATATTTTGCGACTACTTTATTAAATACTCAGATAGAATCACTTCTTTGGGGATACTCATTGATAGGTCTTTTGCTGATGCAGTGTGATTGAAAAATTGTTCCGGCAAGTTCCGTTTAATGGCAGCAAGAATTTTCATCGGATTGGTTTCATCTTTTATTTCTGTAAAAATTCGTTTTGCCACGGTTTTTGGCATTGCACCTTCATCGAGCATGTCCCTCACTTTTGCGAGATATTCATCTTCTGTATCAGTGAATCCATTATAGCGTTTTATTTCTTTTGCATTCAGGATTTTCCTGATTCTTGTTGCATTATCCCTGCCTCTTTTTTTGGTGCTTTCTTCCACTTCTTCTTTTTCAAGCAAATCAATTTCAATTTGGGCTTTATTGCTCTTGAGAAGTTCGTAAAAATCTTTATGAATTTTTTGTCCCGGTGTTTTTTCAGAAGCCTCAAAAAGTTTTGCAGTAGTCAAAAAATCGAGTTCGGTATTTTGTGATTCACTTGCCAGATAAAACTTTTCGAGTTTTCCTTTTCGGAAATAGGTAACCAAAGCATTTTCATCCAGTTTATAAGCAACATTGGCTTTTCTCGCAACTCTGGCTTTACGGGGCAAATTTTTAATTTGGGCAAATAATTCTCTGTCGTTATCTCTGATATCTTCAATAACCCGAAGGTATTTTAATTCGCTTTCCTCACCGTCCTCGTCTCCGGTAATAAACTTTTTAGAAGTCAATTTATTGAAAAGTTCAAACGACTTTATTTCTTCTCCGTCAGTGAGCAGCTTGGCATCGTTTCCCAGCATTTCAATAAAATAATTGATTTTAGCTATGGCAGATTCTTTCAATTTTATAATGTCGTTTGCTTCTTCAGTTGGGAAAAAGTTGTATGTATAAATTTTGTTGAATGGTGTGTCCACCCGGTTAATCCTACCCACTCGTTGAATCATCCGGGTTGGGTTCCATGGAATATCGTAGTTGATAACCACATTGGAACGGTGCAGGTTAATCCCCTCTGACAGAACTTCTGTTGTTACAATGATTCGGTAATTGTCTTTTGGATTTCTTGCTTTAGCATCGAAATTAGCGATAACGGTTTTTAGTTCTTTTTCAGATGAACCCCCGTGATAAATCAACACTTTGTCGTTCAGCCTGGTTTTAAGATTTTCGGAAAGATATTCGGCAGTTTCTTTTGATTCAGTGAATATGATGAGTTTACTTTTCTGTAAAACTTTTTGTTCGTTAATTTTTTCAATAAAGCTATCCAGTTTTGGGTCGTAGTTGATATTTTTCCAAAGTCCTTCAATTGTTTTTAGCGTTTTTAAATCTGATTCAATATCCGATCTTAACTGAGGAGTAAAATCATTTTTTCCATACTCTTCTGCTTTTTCGTCATCAATCAATTTTTGAATAGCATCGTAATTTTCTGCCAAAAAGAAATCCATAATTTTTTGCCAGTGTTTTTTACTAACATAAACTTTTCCTTTGTTGTATGCTGCAAGAAAATTTTCATACGATTTGATAAAACGTGCCAATGTTTTTTAAAAGCAAAAAAGCTGCTTTCCAATCGTTTGATAAGCAATATTTTCATAAAACCACCCATGTTGCGCTGACTGGTTTTCTCAAAATCTGATAGCTCTTCCTTTAAATAAAGCAGCGGGGTATATCTTGAATATTTGAATTGTTTCTCATCTGTGATTAAAGCAATTGTCTTGATGAAGATATTATTTAAAATTGCATCAAGTTTATAAAAAATAGGTTCCGGTGGATTTACAACAGGAAATTTCAGTCCCTGATTTTTAAGGTCATCCTTAAAATAGGTATCAATTTCTTTTCTGGTTCTGCGAACCATAATGTGTTTTAATACTTTATCCCGAATTTGAACTGCATTATCTTTCACAATATCCATGTACGCATCGTAATCGTCTTTTCTATCCAGGTTTTTCAATCTACGTTGAAGAGAACCAAAAAAGCTTTCAAGATTTTTGATTCCGGGAATTGTACTATTCTTGCCTTTTTGGAATAATTTTATCTGTGATAGGATATCTAAAGGAGAATTATTAAGTGGGGTGGCTGTAATCAGAATTACTTTTTTCCCCCGACAAATGGCAGAAAGATTTTCGTAGCTTACATTATTTTCATTTCTGAATTTGTGCGCTTCATCTATAAAAACATTATCGTATCGTTCTGTTCCACGTTCAATTATTTTATCAAGCTTTCCGATGGATTCAAATTCAGCAGCTATCTTAAAGTCATGAAATACATTTGGCCATGAATTCGGATTATCTTTCGTTAACAATGCAGGAGAAGCAATTACTAAATTTCTGCCGGGCAATTGGTTTGCTAATAATGTAGCCATATAAGTTTTTCCCAAACCAACAACATCAGCTAAAAATACACCACCATACTCATCGATGATTTTTTTGCATTTGTTATTGCTTGTTCCTGATACTTCAATTTCATAAATCCTTCAGGGATGTTCTGGTAAAATAGATTCGGGTCGAGGCTTAAATCTGTTTTGAAATACTCATACAAAAGTTTCAGGTAAATCTGATAGGGTGTGATATTCTCGTTTAAATGGGTTTTCGTCTGCACTGTATCAACATAATAATCTGAAATATCGACAGCTTGTTCCCAAAGCAATTCAAATTTTTCCAATGCAAATTTTACATCCTGACTATTTTTCAGCTGAACATTAAATTCATAATTGGCAACCAACCCCGATTCAGAAAAATTACTTGAACCAGTAATTACGTTTCCAAAATCTCTGTCATCCTTAAAATAGCGACTTATATAAACTTTGGCATGTAGGTCATGGCTTGGATGTGCTTTAATTTCAATTTTTCCTGATTTTACATATTCAATGAATTTGTAAATTCCTTCCTCTACTTCCTGAGTATCTTCGCTTTTTTCAATTTCATCAATTACTTTTTCGCCAATTATTTCTTTTGTTCTGGTATGAGTTTCAAAATCAAGTTTTCCCTGTGTTTTGCTTGTTTCAATTATTTGAAAAATCTTTTTGTCAATATCAAGTCCAACCAGTATCCTGATTTTTTCAATTTTCTCAAATGATTTATACAATTGATGAAATCCACTTATTCTAAAATAGCCGACAAGAATATCAAAAAATTCAACGGTCTTTAAAACTGATTTAAATCTATCCAGAAGGGAATCTTCCGAATCGTTCGTAAAGAATGTTAAATCAGTGTATTTAGTTTCTATATCCATTCAAATCTTTTGGTTTTATTAAAAATATCAAAAATAGCTTTTTTTGGTGTGCTGGCAAAAAATCAAGTGTGCTACAGGTGGGTGGCCATATCTTGTCATTTTAATATTCATTATCAGCTTTTCGTTTCAGTTCTTTTTGAACCTGGTACACAACTTAACAATAACATGACATCATTCAACTTATAAAAATGAATCAGGCGATTTAAACACGCAATGATGTACTGAAATAAAAGTAGTGTGACAAAACAAATTTAAAGTTTTTGTGTTATGCTACTAACATTGTTATTAAATAATCACAAAAACAGAAGTTATGAATGATTTACGGGTAAATATTAAAGCCAGTAGCGAAAATCCTACTAAAACTATAGTGAAAGCCAGGGGATTTAACATGATAATTGATGAACCCCGGAACTTTGGCGGCACCAATGAAGGGGCCAATCCGCTGGAATATATGCTGGGTGCTTTGGGTGGATGTTTGAATGTGGTAGGTCACATGGTAGCCCGGGAAATGGGGTTTGCGCTTCACAGTTTGGAGATTGAGCTGCGCGGCAATATGTTCCCGGCCCGTTTTATGGGACACCCAACGGAAGAGCGGGCGGGTTTCCGGGACATAGAAGTAACTGTTCATGTGGACGCTGATGCAGACAGTGAAACCCTGGACCGATGGGTGGAAGCTGTCGAAGATCGCTGTCCGGTTAGTGATAACCTTAGAAATGCCACGCCCCTTCGGATTATTGCCAAAAGAACTGTTCCGGTTAATCAGAATTAACGAACCAGGAAACCGGAGATATGGAGATATGGAAGCACCGGGGCTTTTGCCCCGGTGTGTTTTTATCAGGGGTTTGGTTTAAAGTTATCCAGATGTTTAAGTCGTTGAACTAATGAGGGATGCGTGTAGTGGATGAATACAACTGCAGGATGTGGATTGAAATGACTCAGGCTGTTGACAGATAATTTTTTTAAGGCTTCCTGCAATGGGTTTGCTCCATAATGGATAGCAGCAAAACGGTCGGCTTCATATTCATGTTTTCTGCTGATATAGTTCATTCCAATACCTAACAGGGTACTCACCGGACTGTAAAGAAGGCCATAAACCAAAATTCCCAGGTGAAAAGAGGGTTGTTCAGCTCCCAAAACCCGGGCAAAATACTGAGGCCAGACTGAATTTTTATCAATAAAAACAGAGAGGATAAACAGCATGATAAATGACTGAATTCCCGAAAGTAGAACGTTTATTTTGGTATGTTGTTTTTTATAATGACCAATTTCATGCGCCAGAACGGCTACCAATTCTTCTGTAGTATGGTCTTTAATGAGGGTGTCGAACAACACAATTTTTTTCTGTCGACCCAGTCCGCTAAAGAAAGCATTGGCTTTCGAGGTTCTTTTGGAGCTATCCATCACATAAATATTGGCTAACCGGAAGTCTGTTTTTTTAGCAAAAGTTTCAATTTCTGTTCTTAAATCTCCCGATTCCAGCGGGGTAAGTTTATTGAAAAGCGGCAGAATGGTTGAGGTATAAAACATAGTCAGAAAAACAGAGAACAACATGATGACAATCCAGGCTATAATCCAGAACCAACTGCCAGTAGCTTCATAAATCCATACCACCAATGCCAGCAGGCCGCCACCCAAAACGGCAGCTACCAGCCAGCTTTTTATTTTATCGATAAAAAAAGTGCGGTAAGTGGTTTTGTTGAACCCAAACCGTTCTTCAATCACAAAAGTCTGATACCATTGGAAAGGCAGGTCAGTATGTCGGCGGTCAGCGCAGGATGCCAAAGAAAAGAAGGGCTTTGATAACAGGCTGGTTGGTAATGGTTCCTGCCAATGTGTCCACCCACGCAAAACCATGGCATGTTAGCATCAGCAGCATGGCGGCCAGCGAAAGGGTGGAAACCAGCGAAGAAAACCGCTGATTGGTTATGAAATAGGATTTCGATTCATTAAATTTCTCCTGTGTAACGGTTTCGGTCAGCACTTTTGGAATACCATACTTCCATTGTTTGCCATTGAGCCAGTCGAGATATTGCTCAAAAATAAAATCCAGCACCAGGATTGCTGTGATTATCCACCATATTGTTGTTACCATTTCATTCTGCATTTAAATGTATCCTTTCCATTTGTAAGCAACATATCCCATCCATTCATGAATCAGCAGATGCCATTGATAAAAAGTGATTACATCAGGGATAAAAAGATTTTCAAAATTATAAGGTCTGTTGTGCGGTACTATTTTATCAGTACCATAAACATCAACCGGCATGCCTGCTTTCTCAAAACATTTCAGGGCCCGTTTCACATGGATAGCGAGGTAATGAGCAATGCTGACTGGATTTCCGGATGATTATCTAAAAGACGTTTGGTAAAAACAGCATTTTGATACGTGTTGCGGGAGTCGGTTTCTGTCAGAATATCCGATTCAGGCACACCAATGCGCAACAAATATTTTTGATTGATTTGGCTTCGTTTTTCCACGGATATAACAGATGTCCGCTGCCTCCTGAAATGAGGATTTGTTTTATTTTGCCCTGTCTGTAAAGCTTGTAAGCTTGTGTAAACCTGCCGGGAACCTGTTTGAAAACAACCCGGTCTGTCGGCTGGTCGTACTCGGCTATCCATCCTCCCAAAACAATGCCCACATCATAAACAGAATCCACCTGTGTAATCCCTTCCATTTCCCAGGAATCAAGGAAAACTGATAAGACCGTGTTGTTGGTAAAAATATAGAATATCCCTAATAAGATTATCAGCAGAATGCGTTTGATGCGCGGCTTTTTTACCAGCAGCGCAGCCACTATCAGCATAAAGATCCAGCCAATGGGAACCAGTAAGTAGGATATTATTTTCGATAAAGTAAAAAACATCAATAAGTTCCGTTATATTTTCTTATAAACCATTCTATTGTAAAAATAAACAGGATCAGGATGAGCCACCAGGTTGCCGGATGATAGGGCTGAAATGTCTGGATTGGGTTTGCATGGGCTTAACATTTTTCTTTAGAAGGCTGTCCTGAAGCCGGGACAGGTCTTTTGGTTTTATGGCTATTCCCTGGTGTTTTTTTGCAAGTTGTTTTAACAAATCATGATTGGCCACCAGATTACGGGATTCCAGGGCATAGGGTGCTATAATAAATTTTCCCCGGTCGCGGTATGTGGTGTCGTTCCAGGTTGTCTGCGCTTCAAAAGAATAATTTCCCGGAGGAAACAAACCTGCATTTAAATGATAAATCCCGTCTTTTTTGTCAAACAGAAAAGCATATATTTCCTTTTTTCCGTTAGAGATGTCAATTTTCACATCCGGAATATTAATTTTTCATAGGAAGGGTTAAACAATATTGCCTCTAAGTCAACCGGTTCATTCTCAAAGTAGCGGTTTTTATGGGTAACACGGAATAATCGTTTGTCTTTTTCAGTAGTCAGATATTGGGCCATAGCGTTACAAAGTCGTCAAACTGTTTATGGCTTTCGTGTTTCATATAGGCAACCATCCGCCACCGCCAGATTCCTGTTCCCAACAAAAAACCTGTCCGGTTTTTATCAGTATTCACAAAGTAGAGCAGGGGATTGGTGGTTTTTACAGAGCCGATTTGTTGATATAAAGCTACCTGATTCCCGGATGGTTGCTTAAATATGCCCATAGGCGTTTGCAGGGGGCCTACAAATGACAACAACTCCGGCACCACTTCAGATACGTTAAACAGGCTGAACTCCGGATTCCATAGTGGCAAGGCTTCTTCGGTATGTTTTCCGGTAGGCTGAAAAGAAAAAATTTGATAGTGCCGATCCAAAGCTGCCAAGTCAGATGAAAGACCTGTTATCCACAGTTTAGGTTTTGACAAGTTTATTATTTGATTTACAAACTGTTCCGACTGATGGGCTATTGGTAACTGATGGAGGACAATCAGGTCATAATCCTGAAAGTCATGTTGTTTTGAGCTAATCAGCCGGGTTGTCACCTGATATTGCTTCTGACTGTGCAGTGCTGATTTCAATGCAAACAGATCAGGGTGGGGCGCCGCAGCCAAAATCAGCACTTTTTTGGGCTCAGAAACCACCTCCACATAGAAAGTCTGCTGATTATTGCGGGTGTTTTCTTCATCTTGCAGCGGTTCGATACGAACATGGTAGGTTTGAATCCCTTTTCCTTTTGCTTTAAGAAAAAAATGCTTTTTGAAAGACGTCTGTCGGGCATCAAGATACAGTGGCAGTGTTTTTATCAGGGTATCCTGATGGAAAATGCTAAGCGTGGTTTTAGCGCCTTTTGCCAGTTGTCCCATACCCAGAATTTCCACCTGAAATTCATTTCCGGAATAGATTTCTCTATTGGCTGACACTTTTAAAATGCGGAGGTCTATGCCGGGCCGTGCATTGCCCAGCATCACGGTGTGAAGTGTCACACCAGGTTGCCAGTCAGCATATAACGGATTTTCGCCCCGATTGATGATGCCGTCGGAGAAAATCACTACCGATTGCAGGTTTTCCTGTCTGTAATTTTCGTTAAGATGTTTTATCAGTAAGCTCATGTCTGAGGCTTTAGCATCAAAGCGCAGTGAATCAATCGTTTTTCCGATGGTATCCCCAAAGGTCAAAGGGATTACGTGATATTTGTCTTTTAGTGAGTGGTGAGTGATGTTAATGATTCGGCAGAAATACCGAATTCATCCGGATTTTGTCCCACAGATTCAGAGTTATCAACGGCCAGTATCACAGCTGGTTTTTTTATCTGACGATGCTGTTTCATCACCATCGGCGACAGCAATAAAAAGGCTGTCATGGCTACCCCTGTTGTTCTCAATGTGAACAACAAAATGGTCAGGGCTTTATTGAAAGATGGTTTTTTTCTGTAAAGATAAACCGTTGATGCATAAGCTATTCCGGCCAACAAACAAAGCAGCCAATACCAAACCGGAAATTCTGTAAAAAGATGCATATACGCTGTTTTTTTAAGAAAATCAGAACAGTTGTCTGAAAAAGTTTAAAGATGTCCGGAAAATTTTTTCAAAAACCCGCCAGAATATAAAAACCCTTTTTTCCGGACAACCTTTTGTGGCTTTATCAGGTGCTCATTCCGCCACAAACATGAATAACCTGGCCGGTTACATACGATGACAAATCAGAAGCCAGGAATACAGCGGTTTTGGCAACATCTTCGGGAGTGCCTCCCGTCGGAGGGGGATTTTTGTGCCCATTCTTTTCTGACTTCTTCGGGTAATTTTTTGGTCATCTCCGTTTCAATATATCCCGGTGCAATGGCATTGGCCCTGATATTTCTGGAACCTAATTCCTGGGCAATAGATTTGGTAAAACCAATCATGCCTGCCTTAGAAGCAGCATAATTGGCTTGTCCGGCATTTCCATTGACGCCCACCACACTACTCATATTAATAATACTACCCTGCGGTTTTCAGCATATGGGGCTGAATGGCTTTGGTCAGGTTAAAGACAGATTTCAGATTGACCGTCAGAACCGCATCCCAATCTCCTTCCGACATCCGCATCAGCAGGTTGTCTTTGGTGATGCCGGCATTGTTTACCAGCGTATCAATCCGTTCAAAATCCTCAAGAATTTCGTTAACAACGCGTTCACTATCTTTAAACGAACTGGCGTCAGACGCATAACCCTTACCTTTTACACCCAGCGCAGCCAATTCTTTTTCAAGCGATTCGGCTGATTCGTCATAGCGCAGATCTGTAAAAGCAACATTGGCACCATGTTTAGCAAATTCAAGTGCCAAAGCCCGGCCAATGCCTCGTGAGGCGCCGGTTATTAAAGCGGTTTTTCCTTCAAGTAATTTCATGTTGGCAAAATTTAAATTTCAGCAAAGATAAAAAAACCACTGTAGGGTAGTTTGGCCCTTTTAGCTGGCTGCAAATATTATTTTGATGTAGCTAAGAAAAAAAATTCTGTCTCTTGAACCATTAATATCTGATAAAATAATTTAGATCTCTCCCTCCGGTCGGAACAACGAGGCTTTCAGCGTATTGTTGAAAGAGAGGGGTTTGCCCCCTGGCAATGTAACAAGCTGTCATTACGACCAATCAAATCAAAAAATTGTTTCACAAAACATGATGACAACGATGAATTAGTATCAAAGGAAATTATTCTTTTAAAATACAGCACTTGTAATAATATCATCTGTACTAAAAGGTGTGTCAGACAGTTTTGGCTTTTTGTCTTAACATTTCAACATTATTATGACAATTTTTGGTCGGTTTTTCGCATTATTTTAAAAAGAAATTATTTTGAAAAATATTCGTTCTTTGCAAGTAGAAGCGTTTTTAAAAAATTTAAACAGCCAAAAAAGAATGAAGAAAGTTAATAATTATTACCTTATTTTTTTCAGTTTTTCTTAACTCCTGCGATGTATTGACACAAATGGACGAAATGTCCCGCTTTTCAAAGTGTGATTTTCAGATAGATAATGTTGATAATTTTGAAGTTGCGGGTATTCGGATGGATGATAAAAAAACATTTGCCGATTTTAATTTTTCACAGGCGGCACAGTTGACTATGGCGTTGGCCCGGGAGGAACTGGATGCAGAAATTACAGTTCATTTAAAAGCTACCAATCCCAATTCTGCCAAAGCATCGATGAATGCGCTTTCGTGGATTTTATTACTGGATGGTCAGGAAATGGCTTCCGGATTGCTTGACCGGTATATAGAAATTCCGGCCAACGGAGGTACGACAGACATTCCGGTCAGCATAGGATTTGACCTAAAGAAGCTTTTTACCGGCCAGTCAGGCAACGCTTTGATGAACCTGGTTTCCAATATAATGGGGCAAGGACAAGAGCCTTCTAACTTAAGCATGAAACTAAAACCTTCGATTCGGGTAGGCTCACAAAGCCTTGCCTATCCCGGCTTTATCACTATAAAAAATACGGTCGGAAAATAGTTCCTGAAAGTATCTATTTTTGTAAATCAGTCCGGCAGTATAAAACGGCAGGTAGTTCCTTCGTTTGGAATACTTTCAATGTGAAGGGTGCCTCCTTGTTTTTCAATAAACGATTTACAAATAGAAAGTCCCAGTCCGGTTCCTTTTTCCTGTTGGGTACCCACGTGGCTAATGATTTGGTTGGGATCAAGGATATTCGTTAAATCTTCTTGTGTGATACCAATGCCACTATCAATAACATCTATCTCTACCCCGTCATCTGTTTTTTTGGCGGTAAGATGTATGGTGCCTCCATCAGGGGTAAATTTAATAGCATTGGTAATAAAATTTCTATAGATAGCAGAAAGCATATGTTGGTCAGCCAAAACAGTTAGATTTTCGGGAATGGTATTATGTACAGAAATATGTTTTGAAAGTAGATTCTGTTTGTAGAGTAATAATATTTGGTTTGCCATATCAAAAAGCTCAATAGTTTCTCTATTGACTGATATCTCTTCGGTTTGCGTACGAGCCCAGTCGAGCAGGTTTTCTACCAGCGTCAGGCTACGGGTTGCGATCTGATTAAATTTTCGCATAACTTCTTTTGAACTTTCCGAATCAAATTCTTCTTCCTCATCTGCAAGGATTTCTGTGTAGGATACTATCGTGCTGACAGGGCTCTTCAGGTCGTGGGCAATCACCCTAAAGAGGGTGTCTTTGGTATGAATTAATTGTGTAAGTTGTTGGTTTTTATCCGAGAGTTTTCTGTTGAGTTTGTTTTTCAGGTAATTGTTTCGGAACAGTAATAAAGCCATAAGGATAGTGGCTACAATAATGATAATATAGATGGTGACCATTAATTCTTTATGTGCAAGTAATTCTTCTTTTAGTCTGTTTTCCTGTTCGAGTTTTTTATTTTGAGCTTCCTGTCTTTTTAGTCTCAGGTAGTTGATTTGGTTATTTTTAGTTTCATTGAAAATACTGTCGCTGTAGGCCTTGTGCTCTAATAAATAAGTATAAGCGCTGTCCCATTGCTTTTGTTGGGCATAGCTGTCAGCAAGAATTTTTGTGGCTCTTTGAATGTCCCATTTGGCATTCAGTTCGAGTGCCATATTCAGGGCTTTATGGCCATGCCATATACTTTGGCGAACTTTCCCCATCTTTTTATAAGCCAGCGCCAAACCTGAGTGGGCAAAACTAATTTCCCATTTATTGTGATAATCTTTTGCATCTGTAATCATAGAAAAATAAGTAATCGCTAATCCATATTCTTTTTTCAGAACATAACTTTCTCCAATCTGATTTATAATACGGAAAAGATATGCATCAAGCCATAAGCCTTTGATTTTTGTATAGCCCGATTGTCCCACAGTAATGGAGGAATCCAACAGGTTCATAGCCTGATAGGTGATAGCCATGTTAAACATGTTGATTACTTCCATTAGACTATCATTCAAACTGCGGGCAATTTTAAGGGAGCGTTGGTGGTTTTTGAGAGATGATTCATAGTCTTTCTGCATATTTTGAATCATTCCAATATTGTTTAAACCCACTGCAATACCTCGTTTGTGATCCATAACTTCAAAAATCTTTAGTGATTTCATGAAAGCTTCTAATGCGAAATCATATTCCCCCATTACATATCGGGTGCCGCCAATGCGACTGTAGCTGCGGGCAACATTTTCCTGGTCTCCGATTTCACGGGCCATGGTTAAGGCCTGGTTGAAATAATAGATACTCGAGTCCGGATTGTTATATTTAATTGATTCACCCAAATCTATGGTAGTTTTTATGAATTGCCGGGTGACTGAGTCGGATTGCGTTCTATGCCCTTTCCCGGGAATAGAATCCGTATGTAGATCAAATTGGGCAACAGCAGGAAACATCAGCTGAATAAAAAAAACAGAACGGCAATTTTCAAGGCACGATTAAGATAAAGAAGATGCTGTGTGTTTTCTTTTAGACATAGGCAGTATTATTTCATCACCCGAACCTTGGCCCCCCAGCTCGATCGATGCGTTCTATGCCCTTTCCCGGGAATAGAATCCGTATGTAGATCAAATTGGGCAACAGCAGGAAACATCAGCTGAATAAAAAAAACAGAACGGCAATTT
>LZCG01000106.1_pt1 | contig 15793 bp, 26 predicted proteins | sample 768541 | NCBI WGS metagenome assembly LZCG01 (sample SAMN05200874, study PRJNA324366) | oil field metagenome | isolation source: sample BH-FW-1 from oil reservoir | place: India: Bombay High | collected 2015-07-11
TTTAAAATAGCGTTTTCGTTTATCGACTTTTTTATATTTATAATTAAATACCAAAATGGTTGTTTCGACCGGTTTACCGAAATAGTGCTCTAGTTTTTCGATGTTTTTTAAATCCTGTGCTTCCCTGATAATGATAACCCTGTAGGGCGCTGCTGCGGGATACTGACGGGCTGTACTTGCAATCTGGTCTTCTGTGACATCTTTTCCGTACAAGACTTGCTGATTGAAACCTTTTTCGTTTTCATCCAGAACCGTTGCTTCCAGTTTCTTGGTAATACGGTCAATATAAAAAGATTCATCCCCAAAAAGAAAGTAAACAGGATAGTAAATTTTTTGTCAATTTCATTAACAATGCTTTGGAAATCACGCATAGGAAACGGTTTTATTCGTCATAATCAAATTTCAGGTGTTTTACTGTGTGGCCGCTTGTGATAAGTTGTTCAAGCGAATCAATGCCTATTTGAATATGTGTATCTACAAAGTTACGGGTTACAATGCGGTCTTTTTCTTCTGTTTTTACACCACTTGAAATCATGGGTTGGTCGGAAACCAAAAGCAATGCACCAGTTGGGATATGATTAGCAAAACCCACCGAAAAAATAGTGGCTGTTTCCATATCGATGGCCATGGCCTGATTTTTTTTAAATATTCCTTAAATTCAACATCGTGTTCCCAAACCCTGCGGTTCGTGGTATAAACCACACCTGTCCAGTAATCACGATTGTTTTCTCTGATAGCTGTCGAGATGGCTTTTTGCAGGTTAAATGCGGGCAGCGCCGGAACTTCAATAGGAAAGTAGTCGTTGGAAGTCCCTTCACCGCGAATAGCTGCAATGGGTAAAATCAGATCGCCCAGATCATTTTTCTTTTTTAATCCGCCGCATTTGCCGAGAAACAGACAGGCTTTTGGTTTTTTTGCACTTAATAAATCCATGACTGTAGCCGCATTGGGACTTCCCATACCAAATTGAATAATGGTAATATGGCCTGATGTGGCACTGGGCATGGGGCGGTCAAGCCCGCGAATTTCCACGCCATACTTATCGGCAAACTTTTGTAGATAGTTGCTGAAATTGGTCAGGAGAATGTATTCTCCAATTTCTTCTAAAGGAGTGCCCGTGTAGCGGTATAGCCAGTTGCTGACAATTTCGGATTTTGTTTCCATCCTTTTTGGGCAAATTTAGGCAATTTCAAAGACCTGGAATGATGAAATCTCCATTTGTGTTTTTTCTCAAACGGGTTTACTTTTTATAAGTTTTGGTATCAATACTTTTACGGTATGGTTTGTTCTGCCAAATCGCAAACCACATAATTTTTTATATTTTCGGCATTTAAAACGGTTTGGATTAGACATGCAGCAATTAAATTTTCCGGCATACGATTTCAGGATTACCGACAGGGATGGAAAGGCTTCTATTTTTGATTTTGTCAGAAAGAAATACCTGGTGCTGACACCGGAAGAATGGGTGCGGCAACATGCTATGCGGTTTTTGGCAGAAACAGGTCATGTGCCTCAAAATCTTATGGTTGTGGAAAAGGCTTTTAAAGTTGGCCGCATTACCAAACGTTTTGATGGGGCTGTTTTTGATCGACAGGGACGGTTGCTGATGTTGGTAGAGTGTAAAGCGCCCAATGTCCTGATTAACCAAAAAGCAATTGACCAGGCTTTCCGGTATAACCTGGCCTTAAAAGCTGGATATTTGTTCATTACAAATGGGTTGAAGCATTTTATGCTGAAAATTGACTATGAAAACCATCAATATGAATATTTAGAGGGGCTACCTGATTATGAGACAATGCTGCAATCCCACTGCAAATAAATTGAATTGAAAATTCGCAGTGTAAATCAGAAATAAACAAAAAAAATTATACATTTGCAGAGGTCATATGAAAACAATCACAAGTTAATTATACAAAAAATATTCAGATGAATAAGACATTAAAAATCACTATTCAAGTTGTTTTGACCGTGGTCATTTTGTTTTTGGCCTATGAGGTTTATGAAAGTGTCATGAAACCAGTACGGTTTAAAAAAGAGGTGAAAATACGCCATGATAAAGTCGTTCAAAATTTAAAGGATATTCGCTCAGCAGAGCTGGCTTATAAAACGATCTATGATAGCTATACCAGTTCTTTTGATTCCCTGATTTCCTTTATTCAGGATGGGGAAATACCGGTGGTAAAAATCATGCCCGATCCCAATGATACCACTTTCACCAAAACCATAACAGATACAATTTCTTTTGTTCGGGTTGGGGATTCGTTGTTTGGAAGAAGGCCCGATTTTAATCTCAATAGATTGCCATATGTTCCTTATTCCCAGAATGAAATGTTTGAAATCGCCGCTGATACCATCCAAAAAGGCGGGGTTGAAGTCAGCGTTATTGAAGTGAAAGCACACTATAATGTTTTCCTTCATGATCTTGATGAGCAGCTGGTCATTAACAAAATCAAAAGCCTGGAAGATATTGATAAATATCCCGGACTGAAGTTTGGTTCATTAACAGAACCTTCTACCGACGGTAACTGGGAATAATGCCTTAAGAATGAATGAAAAGATAAAGCCCGAAAGGCAATATCAGGATACATCATTAGATTTTTATTCACCGGAAAAATATGTTTTGTCCATTCAGTTTTCACTGAATGGACTTTCTTTTTCGTTGCTTGACAGCGACAGAAAAAAGTTTACCGGCTTGGCAGATTATAACTTTCCCGGAGTTGACACGCCTATCAAATATTGTCATAAACTGGATGAATTTTTTGGTCAGAATGACTGGCTGAAAGGAAATTTTAAGGAAACTTATCTCCTGTTGGAAACCCCCAAAGCTACCCTTATCCCTGACCCATTGTATGAAGAGAGTGAAAAAGACCTGTTTCTTCGGTTTAACCATCCCGTGTCTTCATACGAACAAACAGCAGCCGATTATCTTAGCAATGTGGAAGCCTATCAAATATATACGTTGCCCGATTGCCTGAAATACCGGCTCGATAATAATTTTAAGCGTAAAAAGATTTTTCATTTCTCTACGCCATTGATTGAAAGTTTGCTGATTAACAATAAAAATTCGTTCATCGATAACAAGTTGTTTGTGCATGTCAGGGCAACCTACATGGATATTATTTTATTTAAAGGACAAGGCCTGAGGTTTTTTAATTCATTTTATTACACCACACCCGAAGATTTTATTTACTACATTATGTTTGTTGTGGAACAACTCGGGCTTAATCCCGAAGACCTGCAGCTTCAGTTTTTGGGCCATATGGATGAATTTTCTGACGCATTTAGTGTGGCTGGTAAATATATCAGAAACATTGGATTTGAACCCCGTACTTCCATGTTTGGATACAGCTATCTTTTTGATAAACTACCAGCTCATCAGTATTATAATCTTTTTAATGTGAATATATGCGGATTATAGGCGGCGTTTATAAAAACAGAAGGTTTACAGCACCCCAAAAACTTTCCGTAAGACCCACTACCGATAAAACCAAAGAAAGTATTTTTAATATTCTTTCAAATTATTTTGATTTTGAGGATTTATCGGTGATGGATTTGTTTAGCGGTACCGGCAGTATGGCATTTGAATTTGCTTCACGCGAATGTCGTTTGGTGTTGGCTGTGGAGAAAAATCCGGATGCCAATCGTTTTATCAGAGAGCAGGGGCAGGCCTGGGGAATGCACAACCTCCGGACGCTGAAAGCCGATGTGTTTAAGTTTTTGGAAGCCGATGGAGACAGCATGTATGATGTTATTTTTGCAGACCCGCCTTACGATTTGGAACTAATTGAATCTTTACCTGATTTGATTCTTGAAAACCATTGGCTGACACCCGGCGGATGGTTTATCCTTGAACATGCCCGGACATTAGACTTCAGTCAGCATCCTTCCCTGTCAGACAGCCGAAAATATGGCCGTACGCGTTTGTCGGTTTTTAAATCCGAAGAAGCAGCAAGTTAATCTATCTTTATGCCTTTCGGTATGAAAGGGGTTACATCGCCACCATGCCGGTAAATGTCCCTTACTACCGATGAGTTTACAGCCGTATGCTCCGGTTCAGTAAGCAGAAAAATGGTTTCAATATCCGGATACATTTGCCGGTTTACCTGGCCGATACTTCGCTCAAATTCAAAATCGGCCGATGTTCTTAATCCTCTCAGAATATAATTGGCCTTTTTTTGCCGGCAATAATCAACGGTGAGGCCGGTGTAACTGTCAATAATGATATTGTCGTAAGATTCAAAAACTTTTTTAAGCCAATCGATGCGCTGTTCCAATGGGAAGACATGTTGTTTTATGCTGTTTTGCCCAATAGCTACAATCAGCTTGTCAAAAAGCGGTGCCCCTCTTTTTATAATCGATTCATGACCAATGGTAATAGGATCAAAAGAACCCGGAAATACAGCTATTTTCATGATAAATTTATTTTCTTAAGCGAACTTAAAACTTTTTTTATATTCCATAGAAATTTAGCCGATTTTATTATTCCGGCATAAACGAAACCAGCCGGGCCAGTGTGGGATAACTTTTTTTCAAATATCCTCTTGCTAGTGCTTTAGATACCCAAATGGCTTGCGTAATGTCTTCTTCCAATTGCGGGGTGAGCTGTTGTTTTCCTTTTGCAAACATCCTGAACCAATGGGTTTTTTTTAGGCAAATACGGTTATTTCTTTCATACATATGCCAGGTGTTGCAGAGTTTTTCGATGATTGTCATATCCTGCAAGCCAGTTTCTTCTGACACTTCCCTGACAGCAGCTTCCTGCGTATTCTCGTGGTGCTCCATCTTGCCTTTGGGTAAATCCCACATCTCCCAACGCTTAATCAGCAACCATTCGTCCTGGTCGTTTTCAACCAATCCCCCGGCGGCTTCCACATGATGGAAAAAAGAACTGAATAATTCCAGCCCTTTTTTGGCTTCTGATGCCTGGCAAATGCAGCGCCTCGAATCGTTGTCTTTCATAAACTGACGAATAAGATTCCAGTGGTTCTCGTTGTTCTCAAAGTCGATAAAATAATCTGCTTTTGAGTTGGACAACGCCTCCCGACAAACAGGAAAACTTTATCTAAATAAAAAACTTCATACATTTGTTTCATGATTCATTCAAAAGATATGGCAGCAAAAACAGCTGCCGGTTTGTTGCAAATTAAGGCAATAAAATTGAGTAAAACCACCCCTTTTCAGTGGGCTTCAGGATGGCAAGCACCCATTTATTGCGATAATCGAAAAACCCTTTCCTATCCTGACATCAGAAACAACCTGTTGGAAGGGTTCCTGGCAATTATACGGGAGCATTTTCCGGACGCCAATTACATAGCCGGTGTTGCAACCGGCGGAATTCCCCTGGGAATTCTGGTAGCTGACCGGTTGGAGCTGCCTTTTGTTTATGTCAGAAGCGCTAAAAAAGAACACGGACTTCAAAATCAGGTGGAAGGTGTTTTAAACCAGCAGGCAAAAGTGGTGGTTATCGAAGACCTGATTTCTACCGGCAAAAGCAGCCTCAACGCTGTGGAGGCATTGCAATCGCTGGGAGCGTGTGTGTTGGGTATGGCGGCTATTTTTACCTATGGTTTTAAAATAGCTGAAGAAAATTTTGCTGACCAAAACTGTAAACTCTTTACCCTTTCCGACTATAGACATTTGCTGCCAGTGGCACTTGAGCAAAACTATATTGATGAAGATGATTTGACCTCCCTGACGGAATGGCGAAATAATCCGGCTGATTGGAAAGCTACTTCATAAAAATTTGATTTCTTTAAAATCAAATGCGCTTGTTTTGCCTTCTTTGTTCTTAACCTCTAAATGGCCATAGGGTGAAATGCCGGTGATCATTCCCTGAAACACCTGTCTTCCGGCCTGGTATGAATGCCATGAGCCCTTCTGGTATAAAGCTGACAGATAAGCCTCTTTTAGCCATGCATCATTTCTTTGGTCAATTTCAGCCATGTGGTTTAGCAGCACCTGATGGAAGTTGTTTAACAGGATTTTTAAATCATAGTCTTTTCCGCTAAGCATTTTCATGGATACAGGTTGGGGAATATTTTTGCTAAAAACAATTTGGTTTACATTTAGTCCTACACCGATGATGCTGTTTTGAATATGTTCTCCCTGAAGGATATTGGAAATAAGTATGCCGGCAATTTTTTTCTTGTTTGCGAGTACGTCATTGGGCCATTTTATCTGAATATTTGCCATACCTTCATCTTCAAGTAGTTTTTTTATTGATAAGGATACAGCCATATTTAATACGAACTGTTTTTCTGCTTTTAAGCCTCTGGGTTTATAAAACATGGAAAGAAGCAGGTTTTTGGCGTAATCACTTTCCCATCGGTTGGTGCCCATTCCGTGGCCTTTTGACTGAAACCAGGTATTAATGACCATGCCGGACGAAAATAAATTTTTATTTTTCATCATAAAATCATTAGTCGAAGGCAATTGTGCATACCGGATTATAGTCGGTTTCGTTTTCATATTTTATCAGGCTTTGAAAAGACAAAAATAGAACAAATGTCTGTTCGGTGTGTTAAATGCGTCATTATGGCAGTTTTTGGTGGAATAGACAAAAGGATTAATTTGCCAGCGTAAAGTTAAAATGAACGGCTTAATTTTCACTACTTTTGTGTGTAAATTAAAAATAGCTCACGTGAATAAAAAAGAGGAAAAAGAACTTAAAACGTTGAATGTCTTGATAGAAGCTCTACGGGATAAAAAAGCAGAAGATATTGTTTTGATTGATTTATCACATACAGAAAATGCTGTAACAGACTATTTTGTAATAACAAATGGGACTTCTGACCGGCATGTGAATGCCCTGGCCGATACGGTACTTGATAGGCTGGAGGAACAACTCGACCTGGACCCCTGGCATAAGGAAGGAATGGAAAATAAGGAATGGATTTTGTTAGATTACATAGACATCGTCGTACATATCTTTCAGGCAGAAACAAGAGCATTCTATCAGATTGAAGAGTTGTGGGCTGATGCAGAAATAACATATATTAATGAATAGAAAATATGCAGAAAATAATTCTGAAAAAAATACAAAAACAACCCCTAAATCGGGTAAAAACAGTGGTAAGAACATGAAACCTAAATTCAATTTTTATTGGATTTATGGTATCATCATTTTGGTGTTTCTTGCGTTTAATTTTCTGAATTGGGGTTCAGGCCCTCAGGAAACCAATTGGGGAGACTTAAAAGAGATGCTTCGTAGCCAGGAAGTAAAAAAACTGGTACTGGTAAATAAAGAATATGCTGAAATATTCCTTACAGAAGAGGCTCTGAAACAGGAAAAGTATAAAGATGTCCAGCCCGGAACAAGTACCTTTGGTGAATCGCAACCCCAATATGTTTATACCATAGGAAGTGTGGACAAATTTTATGAACAGGTCGAAGAGGCGCAAAAAGGGTTAGATAATCCTATTTTTATCAATAATGAAAAACGGTCGGACTGGACTGGCCAAATTCTTGGCTGGATTATTCCTTTTCTACTCCTTATCGGGGTTTGGTTCTTCTTTATGCGAATGATGAGCCGTGGAGGCCCGGGTGGCGGCCAGATTTTTAATATCGGCAAAAGCAAAGCCCAGCTTTTTGATAAAGAAAATACGGTAACCGTTGATTTTCACGATGTGGCAGGACTTGATGAGGCCAAGATTGAGGTGATGGAGATTGTTGATTTTCTTAAAAGCCTGAAAATATACAAACCTTGGGGGTAAGATTCCTAAAGGAGCATTGCTTGTAGGCCCTCCGGGAACGGGTAAAACCTTGCTTGCACGTGCCGTAGCCGGAGAAGCCGGCGTGCCGTTCTTTAGTATTTCCGGTTCCGATTTCGTTGAGATGTTCGTGGGTGTTGGCGCTTCACGGGTTCGCGATCTTTTCAAGCAGGCCAAAGAAAAAGCCCCGTGTATTGTTTTTATTGACGAAATTGATGCCATTGGCCGCATGAGGGGCAAAAACGCTATGACCGGAGCCAATGATGAAAGAGAAAATACGCTTAACCAGCTGCTTACCGAAATGGATGGGTTTGCTCCCAATGCCGGAGTAATTATTCTGGCTGCTACCAACCGGGCTGATGTGCTCGACAAAGCGCTGATGCGTGCCGGTCGTTTCGACCGGCAAATCCATGTGGAACTGCCCGACCTGGTAGGTCGAAAAGCTATTTTTGAAGTGCATACCAAACCCCTGAAACTGGGTGGTGATGTGGATATTGAATTCCTGGCCAAACAAACACCTGGATTCTCTGGTGCCGATATTGCCAATGTTTCCAATGAAGCGGCGTTAATTGCCGCCCGAAAAAGCCATAAAGCCATTACCAAACAAGATTTTATGGATGCCGTTGACCGGATTATCGGAGGACTTGAGAAGAAAAGTAAAATTATCTCTGCTGAAGAGAAAAAAACCATTGCCTATCACGAATCAGCCATGCTGCAGTTAGCTGGCTTTTGGAACACGCTTCTCCGCTGGTGAAAGTAACCATTGTCCCGCGTGGAAAATCACTGGGAGCTGCCTGGTATCTGCCGGAAGAACGCCAGATAACTACTTTTGAGCAAATGCTCGATGAATTAACGGCAGCCCTTGGCGGTAGAGCTTCCGAAGAAATTAACTTTGGAAAGATTTCTACAGGAGCCCTTAATGACCTGGAAAAAGTAACCAAACAAGCCTATGCCATGGTGGCTTATTTTGGATTGAATAAGCGTATTGGAAATATAAGTTATTATGATTCTACGGGACAACAGGAATACAGCTTTCATAAACCCTACAGCGAGCGGACCGCCGAAGCTATTGATGAAGAGGTACATAAGCTTGTTGAAATGGCCTACGAAAGAGCTAAAAAACTGTTGACTGAAAATCAGGAGAAAGTTGATCAGCTTGCGCGTAAACTGCTGGAACATGAAGTTATCTTTTCAGATGACCTGGAGGCTATTTTTGGAAAACGTGCCGGAACTGCCAGGCACGAACTTCCTTCACGAAGGGATTTAAATCCCGATGAAGCTAAAACATCTACACCCTCTGATAATGGTTCTGAATCACAAACTGCTGATGAACAGGCTGATGAAAAGGAAAGTAATGATTCCCTGTCATAAAAGTACCAACAAGGCGTAATTATGGAAGACAATTGGGCTCAAATCTATGAATCGCCTCACCGCATTGAAGTTGAGATATTGAAAGGCATGCTTGCCGAACATGATATCGAAGCTGTTATTTTGGACAAAAAAGATTCCGTCTATCACTTTGGAAGTGTACAGTTATATGTTCGCGTCGAGCAGGCCTTTGAGGCCCGACAACTTATTGAAAAACATGCTGAAAAATAATCTTTTTGTCAGGTCGCTAACCGGATTTTTTTATGTCGCTGCTGTAGTTGGAGCCATATTGTTAAGTCCGGTTACATCGGCCTTGCTGTTTTTGGTGATAGCTGTCCTGGCCATGCTTTGAATTTTTGAAGGCTTTCAAGGGACAGGCAAGACCTGATATGTTTTTTTCTGTTATGACGGGCGTCCTTATTTATCTGATTATTTCACTGGTTGTATTTCATGTTTTGTCTCCAACATATTTGTCGCTCAGCTTGATTCCTGTTGTATCAATTTTTATTTATGAACTTTACAGAAATGAAAAGAACCCATTTCTGAATATTGGAATTACCCTGATTGCCAGCGTTTATGTTGTGCTGCCGCTGAGCCTGTTAAACAGTATTTATGCCTTTGGTATGTTGATAGAAGGGCCTTCCCATCAGTTTATTCTAGCTTTTTTTATCCTTAACTGGGTCAATGACAGCATGGCCTATCTGATTGGAAAATGGCTGGGGCGCACCAGGCTGTTTCCACGTGTCTCACCACAAAAAACGTGGGAAGGATTTGCGGGCGGTTTGTTGTTTACATGGTTGGCAGCATGGTTATTAAGTTTGTGTTATACCGGAATTGATTTAAACTTTTGGTTTCTTTTTGCTTCTATTATTGTTATCTTTGCAACTTTAGGCGATTTGGTTGAATCTTTGCTGAAAAGAGACTTCAATCTAAAAGACACAGGAAGCATCCTGCCAGGACATGGGGGTATGCTCGATCGATTTGACGGGGTTTTATTAAGTTCGTTGATGATTTTTTTATTTTTAAATTTTTTTATTGGTAACGGCTAATGCATATTCATAAATTTGGTTTCACGGTCGCATTAAAAGCACTTGTCTTTTTTCATGGTAATAGATATTATTATCGGTATCCTTATTCCTATGCCCGAAGAGCTGCTGGCTGCGATTACTTTGGCGACATTTTTTTTTCTGGGTTGCCATTATTTTATTTTTTCGGGTGCCCCGAAGGCCTTTCCAAAGTCATCCCGACAATGGTATTGTTTGTCCGGCCGATGGAAAAGTTGTCGTGATTGAAAAAACACAAGAAAATGAATATTTCCAGGATGAACGTTTGCAGGTGTCCATTTATATGTCTTTGTTAAATGTGCATGTCAACTGGTTTCCCATTGCGGGCATGGTTAAATATGTGAAATATCATACAGGGAAATATCTGGTGGCTTTTCATCCAAAATCCAGCGAATTAAATGAAAGAAATTCTGTAGTCATCGAAAATCAATATGGTGCTGTTCTTATGCGCCAGATTGCAGGATTTGTAGCCCGTAAAATATTATGCTTTGTGAAAGCAGGCGAATCATTCGAAATCGGAAGCCAGGTCGGATTGATAAAATTCGGCTCCCGGGTAGATTTGTTTTTGCCGTTGGATACCCGTTTAAATGTTAAACTCAACCAAAAGGTCAGAGCCGGAAAAACCCTGATTGGGAGCTTTTAAACCTGATTATAAAATTTTTTCTATTTCCCGCAATTGTCCTACTTCGTAGGTTGGTTCAATGCCATTTTTATTTCCATAGTAATTGACATAAATCTGGTCGATTCCTACCTGCATGGCGCCTTTGATGTCTGCTTCCGGGTCGTCGCCAATCATGACTACTTCCGGAGCTTCGGCTGCTATTTTTTGGAGAGCAAATTGAAAAATCTGCGCTGCGGGCTTTTTACTTCCGGCCATTTCTGATGTGATTACCTGGTCAAAATACGCTGCCATGCCTGAATTCTTAAGTTTTGAAAACTGCACCTCGTTAAATCCGTTAGTCAGGATATGCAGCCGGTAGCCAGGTTTGAGATATTCGAGAATTTCAATGGCATGCGGAAACAATAACGTTTTGGTTGGACTTATTTTCAAATAGTCTGTTCCTATGTCTTCGGCAGTTTTTGAATCATCTACACCAAAATATTTCAGGGTTCGGTAAAAACGTTCCGTCTTCAGGTATGCTTTTGTGATTTTTTCTTCTTTATACTGATACCACAAGTCTTTATTAATGGCCCGATAGGTTCCAAGGAATTGTCTGAAATCACCCACACCTTTTTCTGATAAGGCATATTTATCATAAATCTCTCTCAATGTGGCTTCTGAGTTTTGCTCAAAATCCCATAGCGTTCTGTCAAGGTCAAAGAGTATATCTGTGTATTTTTTCATGGCTGATTTTTTGTGTGGCAAAATTAATTAATTACCCCTACTAATGAGCGATCTTGTTTTCTTTCTTGCTTTTCAATTTCCGGCATGTTAAGTTTGTAATATTAATTTAATATCATTTTAAAATGGAAAAAGAAAAGTCTTACAGAGGTGTAAACGGTTATTTAATGACGCTTTTGGTGTTGGTAGTAGTAGTGTTTTCCGTGGTGGCTGCATTCAGATTTCATATGTTTTCGCTGCTGGTGATAACTCTTGTTGGTATCTTTCTTTTGTTTGGATTTGTAATTGTTAACCCTAACGAATCCAGTGTGTTGGTTTTGTTTGGAAAATATCAGGGCACCATCAGGAAAAATGGATTCTTTTGGGTAAATCCTTTTTTGGTAAAGCGAAAAATATCGCTACGGGCGCGGAATCTTGACAGCGAACCTGTGAAGGTAAATGATAAAGTGGGAAATCCAGTGTTGATAGGAGTAGTGATGGTATGGCGGGTAGAAAATACCTACAGAGCCGTTTTTGAAGTGGATGATTTTCTGCATTTTGTGGATATTCAGACCGAGGCTGCGGTCAGAAAACTGGCAGGCCATTATCCGTATGATAATTTTAATGATACCGAAGCAGAAATCACCCTGCGTGATGGAGGCGAGGAAGTAAACCGAAAACTGGAATCCGAATTGGTTGATAGGCTTGCGATTGCGGGAATCCATGTTTATGAAGCCCGCATCAATTATCTGGCTTACGCTTCAGAGATTGCTGGTGCAATGCTGAAGCGTCAGCAGGCAGCTGCCATTGTAGCGGCACGTCGAAAAATTGTTGATGGTGCCGTAGGATGGTAGAAATGGCCCTGGATGAACTTTCCAAAAAAGAGATTATAAAGCTGGATGAGGATAAGAAAGCCACTATGGTCAGTAACCTGATGGTGGTTTTATGTTCTGAGAAAGACACAACTCCGGTGATTAATACCGGTTCGTTATACCAATAATATTTTAGTTATAGATTGCTTGCAGGATGGGAAAAAAGAACTTTGTGTTACGATTGACCCCTGATACTTACAAAGCCTTGGAAAAGTGGGCCAATGATGAATTTAGAAGTGTTAATGGACAAATAGAATGGATTATTGACCGGGCTTTGACAGAAGCCCGCCGCCATCCCCGGAAAAAGCAGGGCGGGAACGCACTGAATAAATAGTGTTTTTGATGAATGGCCTTGCTTACTAATATTTTTTTTATGGGAAAGGTGTATTGCCTGTCTGACCGGTTTTTTTGGTTGGGCAGATGTTCCGGCCTGTGCAAAATTTGTAGTTCATTTTTCCCGTTTCCCTGTCCGTCAGCAAAATTTGTAACTTTGTCGGCCTGAATGGAACAGGAGAGGTATCGATATTATACATTGCCTAACGGCATCCGGATTGTTCATAAGGAGGTACTGTCGCCGGTAGCCCATGTAGGGTGATGGTTAATGCAGGAAGCCGCGATGAAACAGAAGAAGAGCACGGGTTGGCACATTTTATAGAACATACTTTTTTTAAAGGGACCCAAAAACGAAAAGCCTTTCATGTGATTAGCCGGCTTGATAAAGTCGGCGCAGAACTCAATGCTTTCACCAGCAAAGAAGATACCATGATTTATGCTTCTTTTATGAAGGAATATTATAAACGCGCCCTCGAATTGCTGTCTGACATTGTTTTCCATTCTGTTTTTCCCAGCCATGAGTTGCAAAAAGAAAAAGATGTAATTCTTGATGAAATTGATTCCTATAAAGAGGAGCCTGCAGAGATGATTTTCGACCAGTTTGAAAGTGAGCTTTTTTCAGGTCATCCGTTAGGAAGGAATATTTTAGGGCCGAAAAAAAATATCAGAAAATTTTCCCGTAGGCATGTGATGGATTTTCTTCGCCAAAATTATCATACTGACCAGATTGTGATTTCTTCTGTCGGAAATTTAGCTTTCGATAAATTTCTGAGTTGGGTCAGACAGTTTTTCGGCGATATTCCCTCTTCCATCCGAAAAACCGAACGTGTTCCTTTTTCAGGTTACAGGCCTTTTAACCTTAGTTATCAAAAAAAAAGGTTATCAAAATCATTGTGTAATAGGGAATGAGGCTTACAGTTATTTTGATAAAGAAAAAAAACAACTGCTTTCCCTACTCAATAACCTGCTGGGGGGTACCGGCATGAATTCGCGCCTGAACCTCTCTATCCGGGAACGAAAAGGCTATGCCTATCAGGTGGAATCCAATTATTTGCCCTACACCGATTCGGGGCTGTTTATCATTTATATTGGTTGTAATAACGGCTATCTTGATAAATCACTGGAACTGGTTTATAAAGAGCTGGAATTGCTTCGTAAACAGAAGTTAGGGCCCCTGCAGTTGCAAATGGCCAAAAATCAATATATAGGTCAAATGGTCATTCAATATGAATCGAATCTTAATGAAATGATAGGCATGGCCAAGAGCCGGTTGTTGTTTGATGAAGTGAAAACTACGGCAGATGTTGCGCGTGAGATTGAAGCCATCACCGCTGAACAGCTCCTGGAAGTGGCTGAAGAAATCTTTCATCCCGACAGATTAAGCGCTTTGATATATAAAAAACGGTGATATGATTGATTCAAAAACAGAAGATTATATTGCATCCCACACTTCGCCCGAAGCACCACTTTTGTATGAACTCTATCGTGAAACCCATGTAAAACTGCTTCGCGCCAGGATGCTATCGGGCCATGTACAGGGCCGGTTGCTGGCTATGCTCAGCAAGATGATACGCCCGCAACATATCCTTGAACTGGGGACTTTCACAGGATATTCTGCTTTATGTCTTGCTGAAGGGCTTGCTGATGGCGGTCTGCTGACAACTATTGAAAAGAATCCTGAACTGGAATCCTTTATCAGAAATTACGTTGAAAAAGCCGGCATGAATCATAAAATTAAACTTCTCATTGGTGATGTGAGAAAGCTTGTTCCGCAACTGAACCTGTTTTGATTTGGTATTTATTGATGCCGACAAAAAACAATATCTGGATTATTATCAACTTGTTAAACCCTTGGTTATTACAGGGGGCTATATCATTGCCGATAATGTGCTTTGGGATGGAAAAGTTCCCGATATGGCGATTCACGACAGGGACACTGAAAAGATTCGGGCTTTTAATGACAGGGTACATGCTGATCCGGATGTGGAAAATCTGATGTTGCCCCTGCGCGATGGCCTGATGGTGATACGTAAGTTGTCGTGACTCTCCATCCTGAGTTATGTGATGATTTTTATTTTCTAAGTGATTTAAATAGAAACAATAAGGCTATTGTCCTGTCTTTTGGGTTTTTCTTTTTTGAACATTTTTAGGATATATTGTTTATATCTTTCAAAGAAATGGCAAGCTATGGGAAGGAAAAGTAATACATCGCCGGATGGAAAACATATTGTCAGTTTCAGATACATCGGGGATATCCGGTTCGGACCGGCATTTTTCAGAATGAAACTTGACAATAAGTTTATCAAAGATGTATTTGTAGCCAGGAATTTTGTTTGGCATGCCGAAAGCCGGTATATTGCTGTACAAAAGTGGGAAGATTTAGACCCTCGAAAAGGCCCCCACACCTCTTTATTAATATTGGACGTAGTCAATAACCTGATGACAGAAACGGAGCCTACCTATAAAGGATTGGTATCTCCGCTGCGGTTTTCCAAAAATCAGTTGTGTTTTTCAAAAGAATATCTGGCTCCGGGTCTGCCTCCTATTTATGAGGGATTTAAAGATATGGACGAGCTTACCGGATGGAAAAAAATCCGGTTTCATGAGCCTTCCTTACCTTTGGAAAACGAGCGACATGATACCGATATGAAAGGTGAGGGCATTGCTATGCAACTATAGAGGGTATGTTTTGGTGTAGGGGGTTAACAAAAAAAGGGAAGGAGATATGACCGGGTAAAAACAGCCTACTCCTTCTTTGTTTTGGGCCTGACGCCGGATTTTTATTTGAGTTGTTTGACATGTGTAGCGGATAGTCCCCTGGGCCCTTGTTCCACTTCATAGCTAACCAAGTTGCCTTCTTTTACTTCTTCTTCCGTATTGTTGACATGAAAAAATACCCGTTCTTTTGTAATGCTGTCATTGATAAAACCAAATCCTTTTTGTTCGTTATAAAAAGCTATAGTCCCTTTTCTTATCGGATCGGGCTCTTCGTCTTTTCGTCCAGCGGGGCTGATTTCAATATCTTTGGGATCAATCTCCGTTTTTTGGTCCGGATCAGGCGGCGTATCGGTAATATTCCCGTTTTCATCTACATAGGCAATCATGTCGTCCAGGTTACTTTTTTGC
>LZCG01000107.1_pt1 | contig 15638 bp, 17 predicted proteins | sample 768541 | NCBI WGS metagenome assembly LZCG01 (sample SAMN05200874, study PRJNA324366) | oil field metagenome | isolation source: sample BH-FW-1 from oil reservoir | place: India: Bombay High | collected 2015-07-11
CTTCCCCATCGCCTTGCGGAGGATATCGGCCTCGGCGAGCGAAAACCGGCCAGCTTCTGCGCCATCTGCATCACCTGGTCCTGGTAGATGGGGAGACCGTACGTCTCCTCAAGGACCTCTTTCAGACTCGGGTGGGGTAGGTGACCTTCTGACGGCCGCTGCGCCGCTCGACGTAGTCGTCGGTCATCCCGCTTTCCAACGGGCCCGGGCGGTAGAGGGCGAGGAGGGCGATCAGGTCCTCAAACCGGTTCGGTTGGACGCGGCGGATCAGGGCGGTCATCCCCGAGCTCTCAAGCTGAAAGATTCCCGCGGTATGCCCGTCACGAATCAATTGAAAGGTCTTCTCATCATCGAGCGGGATAGCCTCGATATCAATATCGATCCCGGCATGCTTCCGCAGGGCCGTACACGCATCATCGATCAGAGTGAGGTTCCGCAACCCCAGGAAGTCAAACTTCAAAAGGCCGATCGCCTCCACATCGATCATATCGAACTGGGTGACGACTCCTCATCGCTCACGCGCAAGAGTGGGACATGGTTGAGGAGCGGGTCGGCCGATATCACAACCCCAGCGGCGTGGGTGGAGGTGTTACGGGTCAATCCTTCGAGGCGTTGCCCGATATCGATGATCTCCTTCACCTTCTCATCGCTTTTGTACAGTTCCGCAAGCTCCGTCACCTGCGCGAGGGCGGTCTTCAGGTTGCGTCCGTAAGGGATCAACTTGGCCAACCGGTCGGTCGTTCCGTAGGGGACACCAAGGACCCGTCCTACATCTCGGATCACACTCCGCGCCGCCATGCGGTCGTAGGTAGCGATCTGGGCGGTCTTGTCGTGTCCGTATTTCTCCTGCACGTACGCGATCACCCGGTCGCGCCCCTTCACGCAGAAGTCGATGTCGAAGTCCGGCATGCTGATACGCTCGGGGTTCAAGAAACGTTCGAAGATCAGGTTGTAGCGTAGCGGATCGACACGTGTAATCCCGATGCAATAAGAGACCAGGCTCCCTGCTGCCGAACCGCGTCCTGGACCGACCGGGATACCCTCGTTACGAGCAAACCGGATGAAGTCCCACACGATGAGGAAATAGGTCGCGTAGTTCATCCGCTCGATGACACCGAGTTCGTAATCGAGCCTCTCCTTCACCTCCTCGGAAACGGTTCCAAAGCGCTCTTGCGCGCCCTCGTAAGCAAGGTCGTGCAGATACGCGTCCGCTGTGACCCCGTGTGGAAGCTGGAACGGCGGGATAACGGTGTGACCGAACTGAATCTCCAGGTTGCACCTATCGGCGATGAGTCGCGTATTCTCGATTGCTTCCGGTATATCGGCAAAGATCTCCTCCATCTCTGCCGGGGTTCGGAAGTGGTACCCCTCCCCATCGAACCGCATTCGGTCGGGATCGGTGATCTTCTTGTTGGCGCGGATGTTCAGCAAGACTCATGTGCCAACCGGTCCTCCGGGGTGAGGTAGTGGATGTCGTTAGTTGCCACAAGGGGCAGGTGCGACTCGCGCGCGAGCCTGGACAGGCGTTCCCGCAGGAGCTTATCCCGCTCGGTCCCGTGGTCTTGAAGCTCGATGAAGAAGTTGCCTTCCCCAAAGATATCGGCGTACTCGGCCGCTACCCTCGCTCCCTCCTCCTCACGACCGGCGAGGAGAAGACGGGGAATCTCACCGCTCTCACAGGCCGAGAGAGCGATCAGACCCGCATGGTACTCACGCAAGAGTTCCTTGTCGGCGCGCGGCTTGTAGTAGAACCCCTCTGTATGAGCGAGGCTGACGATGGTGAGGAGGTTACGATATCCCTCCTCGTTGGTCGCCAGGAGGACGAGGTGATAGAAACGCTGTCCGTTCTCCGCTTTCCGCTGGCGGCGGTCGCCAGGGGCGAGGTAGATCTCGCAGCCGATGATCGGCTTGATCCCGCGTTTCTTCGCTTCACGGTAGAACTTGATCGTCCCGCTCATCACCCCGTGGTCGGTGAGGGCAAGGGCATCCATCCCGCACGCCGACGCGCGGTCGAGAAGCGCAGGGATCTTACAGGAAGAGTCTAGGATACTGTACTCAGAATGCGTGTGTAAATGGACGAACCGCTCTGCCAACGTCCTCAATCCCCTTCGACAAAGATGACCTTCTCCTCACCCGGTTTGACCAAACCAAGTTTATCGCGCGCCACCTCTTCAAGCGCCGCGGGGTCGTTTCCCAAAGCAAGCCGGGCTTGCAGCTTCATCTGCTCCGTGAGTGCTGTCTCCTCGCGCTGCCGCAGAACTGTCAGATCGTTCTGCAACCGCCTGATCTCGAAGAAACGGCTTAAATAGAGGGAGGAGAGGAGGCCGAGAAGAACGATGCCCACCAACAAGAGGGCACTCCGCCGCCTCAGTTTTGGGAGACGGGCACCCACGGGGATCCTGCTTCTGTTCACCCCCACCACCCTCATCCTGCTCCCAGTATAGCGTTTCGTCTACGGGCGGAACCGCGCCGGCCAGGCGGCGAGCTCCAGTTCGTACTCCTCTTCGATTCGTAGAAGGCGGTTGTATTTCGCAACGCGCTCGCTACGCGAGATCGAACCGCTCTTCAGTTCTCCACATGCCGTTCCTGTAGCGAGATCCGCGATCGATGTATCCTCTGTCTCGCCGGAGCGATGCGAGACCACGCAGGTGTATCCGGCGAAGTGGGCCATATCCATGGTGCGGAGTGTCTCCGAGACGGTTCCGATCTGGTTCAGCTTGATCAGGATCGAGTTTGCAATCCCCTCTTCGATCCCATGACGGAGCTTCTCGGGATTGGTGACAAAGTTGTCGTCACCGACGATCTGGATCCTCCCGCCGAGCGCCTCTGTGAGGACCTTCCACCCTGCGTCGTCGTCCTCGGCGAGCCCGTCTTCGATCGAGACGATCGGGTAAGTTGAGAGCCAATCATTGTACACTCCGACCAGGTCCTTCGCTGAGAGCCGTTCCACGCTTCCGTCGATTGTGAACCGGTAGCTTCCTTCCTCATGGAAGCTCGTCGCCGCGGCATCGATAGCAAGGGCAACGTCCTCCCCGGGTCGGTAGCCGCTCTTCTCTATCGCGGTAACGAGCAAGGAGAGAGCCTCCTTGTTGTCTCCAAGGTTGGGGGCGAAGCCACCCTCGTCGCCGACCGCGGTCGCCAGCCCCTTCTCCTTTAGAATCCCTTTCAGGGTATGAAAGACCTCAGAACAGATCCGAACCGCTTCGTGAATCGTCGCCGCCCCGATGGGAACGAGCATAAACTCCTGAATGTCGACGTTGTTATCCGCATGCGCACCGCCGTTCAATACGTTCATCTGCGGAAGAGGGAGGAGCGGCTCACGTGCACCGGCAAGGTACCGGAAGAACGGGAGACCAAGCTCTCTGCCGCGGCCCGCGCCGTCGCCAGGGAGACGCCGAGGATCGCGTTCGCGCCCAGCCGGCTCTTGTTCTTCGTCCCATCCAGATCGATCAACAACCGGTCGATCTTCTCCTGCGCCAGCGCATCCTGGCCGACAAGGACCGGGGCGATCTCCTGGATCACATGGTTGACAGCCTGTGTAACCCCTCGTCCGTGCAGCCTCTTTCGGATCCCCGTCACGCAGCTCCAGCGCCTCATAGGTCCCTTGGATGCGCCGGAGGGGACGGCCGCCCGCCCGAAGAAGCCATCCTCCAGAACAACATCGACCTCAACCGTCGGATTTCCGCGTGAATCAAAGATCTCACGTGCTTCGATCTCTTCTATCAATACCATCTGATCCTCCTTCATTCGGTTACCATACGAGTATAATCATCCCCCTTTTGCCGGACAACAGCAAGGACAGCCGTCCGGGGTGGGAAGCAGTGATCGGTGACGAGTAACGAGTGATGGGTAACGGGTAGAGGGTCCAAAGTCCAGGGTCCGGAGTCGAGAGCTTGACAAAAATGGTGAATAGTGAGGAGCAAAGAGTGATAAGTGGTGAGGAAAGGCAAAAGGCGATAGCTGACAGCTGAAGGCTGAGAGCTGAAGGCTGAAAACAGGCCGGATAGCCGAAGTTAGGAGTCGCTGGGGTTCAAAGAAAACGGGCGGCTTTAGAAGACCGCCCGTCAGATACTTGTTTGTCGTTATTCGATTCTAGCGCAGGATTGTGAGGTCCCCGCAGACAGGGACCTTGATCCTCGTCTCTGCGTAGCCGCTGATGCTCCCTGCAAGGTGGGCGAGCCGACCCCATAGGAAGGGTATAGGCGATAGGTGATCGTCCACATCTCGCCCGGCTCGATGGGGTTCATCCAGAGGAAGCGGAGGTACTCACCCTCCTTCTTGCTGATCGTGTTCCCGGCGTCGACTACCTCCACCTGCCACCCGCGAGGAATCGTCTCCTCCAGGCCGACCGCGCGAATTGCAGCACGTGCGGAGACTGTCACGCGAACGAGCGTCACCCCGCCCTCCTCATCCGTTACCTCGCGCACGGCATACAGGGGGGACTCACCAATGAGGATGCCCTTGCGTTGCTCCATCAGACGCCCACTGGTGTCGATCACCTGCAATGATACTTCGACATAGCCGGCTTCGGAAAAGGCCTGCGTGGCACGGGGCTCCTCGGTAGAGAGCTCATAGAGCCCGTCCCCGTCGAAGTCCCATTCGTAGTGATCGGCTCCGCTTATAAGAGGGTCTTGACAGACCTCGAACGTCACGCTCTCTCCCACGGCTGGGTTGTAGTTCGACGGGGTGAAACCAGCTTCGCTTCCCAAGAGGCCCGCTCCCAGCGCAAAGACGAAGGCGCTGAAAGATAATGCAATTTGCAACCGTTTATTCATTTCCCCTCCTTGATCGACCTACCGGGGCTGATCCGCTCCCTGTTTAAGGAAGCGGATCGTGCACCGACGTATTGGTCAGCCAATAGGCGATCAGGTCCCGGATTACATCCAGGGTGATCACCTGATCACCTGTATAAGGGACCGTACCGCCATCGAGCCACAGGGAGACCGCGTACTGGAGCTGATCGAAGGAGATCTGTTCTGGCAGACAGAGATCGATCTTCTCTTGAGCGCTGTCCCACCGTGAGATCACAACCGGGATGGGGAGCACAGTGGCAAGAGCCACCTTGTCATCCCCGAGGACCATCTGCGACAGGCGCGGAGAGGAGCTCTGCACGAGCCCGTTCAACGATACTGTCAGCGTTTCCGAGTTGGTACAACTGGACGGAGCGGTGAGGGTGTACTGGATGACTCGTTTGTCGCCGTCGACGAGCGTCTCCAAGAAGAGCCAATCGAGAGTGTCTTTACGGAAGGTCGCACTGCTGTTATCGACCTCGGTGAACGTCCACCCTTCTGGAATCTCCTCGTGCAGGGTCAAACCGTGGATCTCGGTGTTGATCGTAATCGTTACAGTGACGGTTACAACTCCATCTACGATCGTCTCATCCCCCGGCAGGCAAGTCTCGATTGTGCGTTCCACGATCACGCTGGGGAGGACTTCCACGATCTCTTTGATCACGCTTACTCCCCCTTCGTCGTCGGTCACCTTCAATACAACCGGAACTTCGCCGGCTTCGAGGAAGGTATGAGTGGCCTCGGAGGAAGCGGTCGTAAGGTCAAAGAGGCCATCCCCATCGAAGTCCCAGGCGTATGAGACGACACGACCATCCGCATCGTACGCCTTGCTTGCATCGAAGACCGTTTCGGCCGCTACACGCGGCTTGTCGGGAATGACATCGAACATCGCCATCGGGCCCGTATTTTTGACCGTCACGGTCTGTTCGACCGGATCAGAGACGTATCCCTCATCGTCGGTCACAATCAGTGTGATATTGTAGGTCCCGCTGTGAGAGTAACTGTATTCCGGATTCTGCTCCGCACTTCGCGTCCCATCGCCGAAATCCCATGCCCAAGAGACGACATCTCCGTCTTCATCTCTGGATTGGTCCTTAAACGATATCAAGTCCGTGGTGCTCGGCGAGAGGGGCTCATACGAAAAACCGGCGACAGGGGGAGCTGGAGGGGCGGGCGGCACGATCGCTGTGATCGACCACGCAGGAACGAGAATCTGATTCTCCACGCCCCGGAAATCGGTGTAGCTAATCGTCGATCCTTGATCCGTTGTCCATGTCCCTTTCGTTCTCGCCTCAACGGTGATCTCGGTCTGCCACCGCTCGCCAAGGTCGACCTCGCCGATCTCCCAGATGAGGGAGGTCGTACCATCGAGTTTCTCCGTCACCCGTGTCGGGGCCGGGCTCGCCCCCAGGTAGTGGATAGAGGCGGGGAGGATCTTCTCTACCCGAACGTCGTGCGCTACACTGGTAACCGTGAGGAGATCCTGGATCTCTTCCGCTGTTCTCTCGTCCGGTCGTTCGAAGAAGCGTCCGCCTGTCTTCGTTGCGAACTCCTCGAGGAGGTTGCGGTTGATCAGGGTCCCGATCCCGATAGGGACTATCTTGATCCCCGCCTCCTTTGCGACCTCGCCTTCCCCTTGTGGGTCGCGCCCGGTGTTGCTCTGCCCATCGGTCAGGAGAACCTCCACAAGGACTGCGTCAGGACGACCGTTTCTTAAGAGTTCTTGTCTGGCTAATTGCAACGCATCGCCGAACGCGGATTTTCCGCTGGTCTCCAGGTCAGCGACCGCGGACTTCAGACGATATTGATCGCCGTGCAGTGGAACATTGAGGCGCGCCGTCGTCGCAAAGGAGACCACTCCGATCCGGTCCTGCGACGAGAGAGTGCTGATCAAGTCAAAGGCAACCTGCTTCGCCTGGGTGAGTTGCGCGGTTGCGGAGACGTCGATCACCAGCAAGCAATCGATGGGGAAGCGGCCGTCCGGCCCCACCCCTTCGACTGCCAGGTTGAGCGTCGCCGTATCCGGACTCCCGGTCCCGGCCACATAGATCTCCTGGGAATCGAGGAGTTGATGCACCTGTAAGCAGGGTGCATCCTCGGCCAGGAGAGGGACCGCAGTAAGGGCCAGTACGAGTAAAAAGAGGGCGAGGGGCCTCCCCCTCGCCGGTATTCCGTTTATTCTCATTGTTATCATCTCCTAGGGTATTTCCAGATCACCCGCCGCTCAGTTTCCACCGCACGGCAGGAGGTCGGGGCTGCAAGGCGGGCTCACCGACCCCGGTAGGGGATCGCAGATATCCGTATTGGTCAGCCAGTAGGCGATGATCGTCTTCAGGGTCTCGTAGGTGACCACCTGTCCACAGGTCCGTGGAACCTCCTCGTCCTCCAACCAGAACGCGATCGCTCGCTGTACCTGTTGGAACGAGATCTTGTTCGATAGGGTAATATCGATCCTATCGTTCTCCACATCCCACCGGGAGATCGCTACGATCACCGAGAGGCAGTCGCTCACAATGACCGAACTATCCCCGGTCACCGCTGTATCCAGGCACGGGAGAGCGACGTCGACCGTACCGTAGATATCGCTCGAACTGACGTAACACGGGTCGGCCATCGACATCTCGATCGTCTCGGTCTGCGGGACCTCCACCTGGTAGACGATTGTCTTCATCGTGCCGGCCGGGATCTTACTCGAGAAGACCCACTCAACGCGGGAGCGCTTGTAGAGGAAACCGTCATTCTCCACCGGGATGACCTTCCATCCGGTGGGGAGTTCCTCCTTAAGTCCGACCCCGTACAGGTCCTGATCGGCCACGATCTCTACCTTGACCGTGAATGTGTTCCCAGCGAGGCTCCCATCGGGGCCGTAGTAGTTGAGCAAGATATTGCCGCAGGGGACCGGTGTCGCAATCGTCCGCGCCGCGGTTACTTCGGCCATCGGAACGAGCGGAAGCGGAAGGTCGACCGGTGTGCAGGTGTAGGCGTACGCTGACAGTTCCTTTATCGCTTCCAGGTCTATCATCGTCCTTGCGTCCACGGAACCGTCTCATCGTTCTGCCACATCTCCAGGGCTCGCTCAAGCTGCTGGGGGGCGATCTTCTGAGATAGGCGCAGATCGATCGTGTCTTCTGTGTCATCGCCAATACGTGGGACAAGATGCGCAATCGCCGTCTTGATTTGCAGCGCGTCGGTGATTTCAACCTCGGAATCGCCCTCGACCGGGAGCTCCAGCGCAGGAGTCCGGGCTTGGAAGGTCCCCGTAATGCTGAGGCAGACCGGGAGCGTCGTCGCAATGAGCTCTTCGCTTGACGGGATCGTCACTTCGTAGGAGATCACCTTGCTCGTTCCTGCCTTAATCTGGTCGATGAAGACCCACTGTACGGAAGCGCGTTTGAAAGCCGCTCCGGCGTTCTCCAACGGCTTGATCTTCCAGCCGACCGGGAGTTTCTCCTCCAGACCGGCCCCGGCGAGGTCCATCTCGGGTTCGATGCGGACGACGACCTTGAACGTGCTCCCAGGGAGGGCGGAGATTGTGGAGATCGTCCGCGTCACCTTAACCGCCAGGTCCGAAACATCCAGAGCGTTTGTCGTGCGCGCACTTGCCCCTTCCGCGTCGGTCGCTCGCAGGGTCACGTTCTTCAACCCGCTCACCTCATAGCTATACGTAGTGATCGGGTCCGTTGTGGTGCGATCGAAGAGTCCGTCACCGTCGAAATCCCACTCGTACTCATCGATTGTCCCATCCGGATCGAACGAGCCACTGGCATCGAAGGTGATCGGCTCATTGATGTGAGGTGCAGCAGGGTCACCGTGAACGCGACCTCAGGCGGCATATTCGGCATCCCTTTGACCATGATCGGATCGATCAGGTTGAGCGGGATCTCGGTCGGTGTACCAGCGTTCCCCGAAAGGAACTCAACCGTCGTGATCCCCGAGGTGAATTGGGGATAGAGCGTCGTTTCAAAATCCGTTCCCAAGGGTCCAAGCACCATCCCGTCCGACTTCGTATCATCCAAGCCCAGGTGACGCTCCCCGTTGGAGGAGTGATCTCCCAGACATCGCGGAAGTCGAGATCATCATCCTTCACCAGGAAATCAGCACCCGCCGGGACCCCGGACAAGGTCATTGTTGCTGTCCCTGCTGTACCACCTGCTCCGCTCAACAGCACAAACAGCGAGATCGTTCCAGATGTGGTATCACGGTAGAGAAAGAGCACGGCGGTGTTTGCTTTTTCAAGGCCTGTGTTTGACTGACTGTTCTCAAGCTTGTAGTAGTCGATCGCACTCACCGGGCCCTCAAGCGGCACGATCTGTACCTGCTTGTCCCCTTGGCTGACCGTGTAATACCCTGCTCCTTGGGCGAACGCGGTCGCCGGCATGAGAAGGGTCGCTAGTACCAAGAGGAGGAAAAGGCCGTAAAGGCTGATCTTATACAGCTTCATTACTACCTCCTTTGTCCTGTTCTTCATTTTTAGGGGTCATAAAGCAACAATCCAATATCACTTTAGCAAAAAAGCACTCGTAAGTCTGTAACACCGATCACCCTCCTCTCTTCGTCTCATCCTTTCTCGCCCCTTCATCATAGAGCGACCGCAACCTGGTACAAGGCATTCTCGATCGTTTCCTTCGCTGCTTCCAGCGGATCCGCGGTGAGTAGCGATAGGAATGGCCGATCCGCTGTCGTCACCGCCGTGGTGAACTCGATATCTCCTGTTGGGCTGAAGACCGTTGCAAACAGGCCCACCGTCGCCTCTTTATCAAGACCGAAAATGAGTCCCAAGGGACTAGTGAGCAACTGGATCGACCCTTCGAGGAAGGACGTTACCCCGAGGAGGAGGAGGGACCGCTCTGGCTTGAACGAGATCTGGTTCTCCCAGCGCACAATGCGCAGGACGATGATATGATCTGCATCGAGGGTCTGCGCGATTTTTCTCATCCCCTCTAAGGGAACGCTGTTCCCGATATAGGTATTGGTGAGACGCTGTGCGTACAACAGTTCACCTTGGGAACAGACCGTTGCCCCTGTGATGATACTACAACGTTGATTCGCGTAACTCTTCAGGATCTCCAACTGCGCCGCAGGAACCGGAACAGCCGCTTGAACAAAAACAGCGATCTTCTGCCGCTGGCCAAGGGCCGGGATGACCGTTGTTATCAGGATAAGAACCGCAACAACCCCGCGCAGAACACCGCATCTCTTACTCAACATACTCTCCCCACCACCATTTTGCAAGCCTCTTTCGTTGCAGGAAGTCTAGCTTGCGTCGGGGGGAGAGAAAGGAAGGGTGTCAATACGTACCCCCGGCTTTGTCTACGAGACTATAGACAAATGTCCAGAGGCACTCAGTCGAATCTCTCCTTTCGTTAATATAGTCAGCGCCCGGTTATGAGAAAATCACGCATGTGGTGCGAGTGAAGCGCACGAAAGTGAGAGATTGAGTGAGTAAGAGATTCTGTGATTGAGTGCTTTAAGTTCCCAACCATCCGATCATTCAAGCGCTAAATCTCTCAAGGTTTATACAATTTGTGACAGAAATGTGCCGAAGAGCTAAACAAGCATCTCCTAGAGGGAAAGCTCCTTGGGACACTGTGCTGCGTGTGGGTGTGTCGGACCAGCGTAGACTTTGAGCTTGCGCAGCATACGGTGTCCCAGGGTATTCTTGGGGAGCATCCGTCGCACGGCCTCGCGCACCGGAACGGTGGGACGCCTCTCGATCAGACGGCGGTAGGGGATCTCCTTCAGCCCACCGATGTACCCGCTGTGGCGTTGATAGAGCTTCTGATCCCACTTGTTTCCTGTCAAGGCAACCTTATCCGCGTTGATGACCACCACGTAGTCACCAGTGTCTACGTGGGGGGTGTATATCGGCTTGTGTTTCCCTTGCAGGATTATAGCGATCTCACTCGCCAGCCGCCCGAGGGGTTTCCCTTCCGCGTTGATTACGTACCAGTCACGGTTCCAGGTCTTTCCTATCTCTTCGTTCTTCGCCACAAAAGTCCGTTGCATAGTCAGGCTCCTCAAGTTTTATCCGATCTAGATGGTGATTATAGCTGGCGGGTTAACGACTGTCAAAGCCCGTCGAGATCGTCTCCTTCGGGGCCGGGCCGACCGAAACAAGACCGATCGGAACGTCCAGGCCTTCCGCGATCCGTTCGAGGTACGCGCACGCCTCCTGCGGAAGATCGTCGTAGCCTCTGACTCCCGTGATCGCACGATCCCAGCCGGGGAGGCTCTCATAGATTGGCTCGCAGCGAGCAAGATCCTCGTCTGCAAGGGGGAAGCGTGTGATCCGCTCGCCACCGAGGCGATACGCTGTACAGATCTTGATCTCGGACAATCCGGAGAGGACATCGAGCTTGGTGATGGCAAGGCCGGTCGGGTCATTCAAGTTGGTGGCGTGCCGCAGAGCAACAAGGTCGAGCCATCCGCAGCGCCGCGGTCGACGTCGTCACCCGAACTCCCTCCTGCCTCCGCGCAGCCACTCACCGGTCTTTCCCTTAAGTTCGGTGGGGAAGGCGCCCTCCCCCACGCGCGTCGTGTAGGCCTTCAGCACTCCGATCCGTTCCTCAACCTGTGGGTTTGGGATCCCGATCGCGTTTCCCAGTCCGGAGAACGTCGTTGCCGAGGAGGTGACATACGGGTAGGTGCCGAAGTCAAGGTCAAGGAGGGCCCCTTGTGCCCCTTCGAACAGGACCTCCTCCCGTTTTGCGAGTGCGTCACGGATCGCTCCTGCGCCGTTGCCGATCGAAGAGAGAAACGGTCGTGCAGCAGCGAGGAGATCGGCGGCCAAACCCTCCGCCGAGAGTGAAGCGATCTCGTTTGAGGTCGGCCACATGCGACGCAATAGGTCCAAGCGGTAACGCAGCTTATCACGCAATCGGGCTGGGCGGAGAAGGTCGCGGCGCGAATCCCTATGCGGGCCGCCTTGTCGCGGTAGGCCGGGCCGATCCCCCGCCGTGTCGTTCCGATCGCCGCGCCACTCCCCTCGAGCTCCTCCAGGGTGCGGTGGTTACGGAAGGATAAGGTGCGCGTTCTCGCTTATGATAAGGCGGGATGATCTCTACCGAGGTGGCGGGCGATCGCCTCGACTTCCTTGCGCAGGACGGAGGGGTCGATCACCATTCCGCTCGCTAGCCAACACACTTGGTCTTAGGGTAGAACGCGCCTGCGGGGACTGGTGCGTGCCGAACTTCACCCCACGGTCGATCACGGTGTGGCCTGCGTTCGGTCCGCCGTTGAACCGTACGACCATGTCGGCCTCGCGCGCAAGAAGGTGCGTGATCTTCCCCTTCCCCTCATCGCCCCACTGCATCCCAAGAATCGCTTTTGACATGCTGTTCCTCCTTTTGGTGCATGGTGTGTAGGGTGTGTAGTAGTAGGTGGTGTGTGGTGTGTGGTGAATGGTGAGTGGTAACTACCTACTACCCACCACTTACTAACCCACTACCCACTGCTCTACCTACTATCCACCATCCACCACCCACTATCTTATATCCGTGAGAGCCCGAACGTGATCGGAAGGCCATCGATAAGAATCTCCTTCTGGAACTCGTGTTCTCCCTCAAGGGTCGGTTCCATTTTGAGCGCGAGAATCTCGGAAGCGATCGTTTCGCGGTTTTTCGCGATCACCGCGGCGAACCGCTCATCGGCCTGATAGCCGAGAGCGATGCGGTCGGTCACCTCGAAACCCGCTTCCTTACGTAAGATCTGAATCCGGTGGATCACCTCCCGCACGAGTCCCTTCTCGCGCAGTGCATCGTCGAGGGTCGTATCGAGGAGGAGGTGAAGCCCCCCTTCCTCCACAAGGACAAACCCATCGGGGAGGACCGCCTCGAAGGAGACGTCCTCCGGTTCGATCGTCACCGTCTTCCCATCTATCTTGGCCGAGATCGGCCCCAAACGAAGGGCCTCGCGGATCTCCGTCGCTGCCTGCTCCTTGATCCACGCCGCTGCCGCTTGCGCCTGCGGGCCGAGACGGGGGCCGAGGGTGCGGAAGTTGGGAACAGGGATCTCCTCAAAGTAGGGGGTGAGGCTCGGTACGAGGGTCGCCTCCTCCACGTTCAGTTCCGCCTTAACAAGCGCGAGGATCTCCGCAGAGAGATGAACTCCCTCTCTGTCACCGCAGTTGACAAGGATACGGGAGAGCGGTTGTCGGACCTTAACCTGCGCCTGGTGGCGCGCCTGGTGTCCGAGGGAGACGATCCCCCGCGCCAGACTCATCTCCACGTCGAGATCCGCATCGATCCGCGCAGGGTCGGCCTGCGGGTAGCGGCAGAGGTGGACGCTCTCCGGGTCGGAAGGGGTCCGCAGCCGCTGGTAGATCGCCTCACTGATGAACGGAACGAACGGGGCGATCACCTTGGAAAGGTCGCTCAATACCCTGTACAGGGTTGTGTACGCAGCGATCTTGTCCGGACCCATCCCCCCCTTCCAGAACCTCCGCCGCGAGGAGCGAATGTACCAGTTCGAAACCTCATCGAGGAAGTCCTCGATTGTGTTCGTGGCCGAGATCACATCGTAACGATCGAGGGCATCGGTCACGCTCTTCACCGTCGCAGCGAGCCGGGAGAGGACCCAGCGATCGAGCACGCTCAGGTCTTCCTCTCTTGCGCGGTGAACCTGTGGATCGAAGTCGTCGATCGAGGCGTACAGGGCGAAGAAGTCGTAGGTGTTCCGTAAGGTGTCGAGGAAACGGTAGAGTGGCTCCTTGACCGCGTCCTTCCCGAGACGCTTCGACTTCCACGGGGCACTCGAAGAATAGAAGTACCAACGAAGAGTGTCGGCACCATAAAGGTCAACCAACTCCCACGGGTCGATGACGTTCCCCTTGCTCTTACTCATCTTGAACCCCTCCGCATCGAGGCCGAGGCCTGTAACGATACAGTTTCGGAACGGGGCCTCTCCGTGGATGATCGTGCTCGTAGCGAGCAGGGTGTAGAACCACCCGCGCGTCTGATCGGTCGCCTCGCAGATGAAATCGGCCGGGAAACTCTCCTTGAACTTCTCCTTATTCTCGAACGGGTAGTGCCACTGCGCGGTATGCATCGACCCCGAGTCGAACCAGGTATCGATCACGTTCGAAACCCGGTGCATCGTCTTGCCGCATTTCGGGCACGTAAGCTCGACCTTATCGATGTAGGGGCGGTGAAATTCGACCGTGCGTGCAAGTTCCTTATCGCGTGCCCGCTCTACGAGCTCCTCCCGGCTCCCCACAGCGATCGTCTCCTCGCAGACGTCGCAAACCCACAGGTTGAGCGGCGTCCCCCAGTACCGGTCGCGAGAGAGGGCCCAGTCCTTCAGATTTAAGAGGAAGTCGCCGAGCCGCCCCTCCCCGATATGCGCTGGATACCAGTTGATCGCCCGGTTGTTCGCGATCAACTCCTCTTTCACTGCGGTCGTCTTGATGTACCAGGAGTCCATCGCGTAGTAGAGAAGAGGGGTCCCGCAGCGCCAACAGAAGGGGTAGTCGTGCTCGTAAGGGGCAAAGCGATAGAGGAGGCCGCGCTCCTTTAAGTCCTCGATGATCTTTGGATCGGCCTGTTTGACGAAGGTTCCCACGCAGAGAGGAAACTCCTCAGTGAACTTACCGGAGAGGTCGACAGGATGGAAGAAAGGGAGGTTCTTCTCCTGGCCGAGGAGGTAATCGTCCTCCCCGAACGCGGGCGCGGTGTGCACGATCCCTGTCCCCTCCTCCATATTGACGAAATCGGCTGCGTGGACGCGGTAGGCCCTCTCGTCGTCGAGCAACCGATACGGAGGCTCGTAGGAGAGACCGATAAGATCCTCTCCCGGGATCTCGCGCACGATCCGGTAATCCCCTTCCAGGGCTTGATCAAGGAGTTCCTTAGCGAGGATCAACCGCTCATCATTCTGCTCCACCTCGACGTAGGTTGCGTTTGCTGCGATCGCCAGCCCGACGTTCGCCGGGAGGGTCCAGGGGGTCGTTGTCCAGGTGAGAAGCGAGGTCTTCCCCGGGAGGTCCTCCTTGTAGTGCGAATCCTCGCCGGAGACGATCCGCATCCGCACCGAGAGCGAAGGATCTTTCACCATGCGGTACCCCTGCGCCACCTCGTGGGAGGAGAGGCCGGTCCCGCAGCGCGGGCAATAAGGAAGGACCTTGTGCCCCCGATAGAGGAGGCCGCGATGAAACATCTGCGCAAGCTCCCACCATACGCTCTCGATGTAATCGTCGGTGTAGGTGACATACGCGTTCTCAAGGTCGATCCAGAACCCCATCCGCTCGATCATCCGCTCCCATTCGCCCTTATACTTCCAGACCGACTCCTTGCAGTGCTCGACGAACTTTTCTACCCCGTAGGACTCGATCTCCGGCTTGCTGTTAACGCCGATCTCCTTCTCCACCTCTATCTCAACCGGGAGACCGTGCGTGTCCCAGCCTCCCTTGCGGGCGACGTAGAACCCCTGCATCGTTTTGTAGCGCGGGAAGAGATCCTTGTACACACGCGGCATCAGGTGCCCAAAGTGAGGCTTCCCGTTCGCGGTCGGTGGCCCCTCGTAGAAGACGTACCGCGGACCGTCCCGCGTTGCACAAAGCGACTTAGCAAAGGTCTCCTGCTCCTTCCACAGGGCGAGGATCTCTTTCTCGCGGAGAGTTGGGTCTTTGATCAGCTTCTCATACCTTGACATCGCTCTCTCCTTCTAAAGAAACACTATAAACTAGCTTGCTCTAGTAAAAAGCCCTGCCCTTCCGGGACGGGGCTTTTTAAAACAACTGCAACCGCCCCCATAACTCCTTCTTCACTCTCGGAAACTCCTTGCGTATCTCCCTCGCACTCACTGCCTTCAGTATCCCTACTACCTTCGATATCGAACACTTCGGCGGGAAAC
>LZCG01000108.1_pt1 | contig 15557 bp, 21 predicted proteins | sample 768541 | NCBI WGS metagenome assembly LZCG01 (sample SAMN05200874, study PRJNA324366) | oil field metagenome | isolation source: sample BH-FW-1 from oil reservoir | place: India: Bombay High | collected 2015-07-11
GGCTCGTATCCAACGTAGGCTCTCGGCTTTTCTTTGGTTTCGATTAGCTGCCTGAGCTCCTCCTCCGTCACCACCTCTTCGGCATTTCTCGTGATTAGCTCAATTTCTCCGTGATGTCCATGGCCGAGATGTATTTCACCGCTTGGCTCGTATCCAACGTAGGCTCTCGGCTTTTCTTTGGTTTCGATTAGCTGCCTGAGCTCCTCCTCCGTCACCACCTCTTCGGCATTTCTCGTGATTAGCCTCAATTTCTCCGTGATGTCCATACCGAACAAAGCACAGGCTGTTTTTAAAGTTGTTTAAAGGTTGTTTAAAAGAAGAGAGAGTTGAGTCAGAAGCTTGCCACCTGCTAATGATGAAAAAGGTTGCAAAGGCTTGAAAATAATATTTATAGTTCCTTAAACTTATTTGAAATAATGCTGGAAAGAATTAAGTCGGGCGTCATAGGTCTTGATGAAATCCTGGGTGGAGGGTTCATAAAAAACACTGTCAATGCAGTCGTAGGTGGCATAGGATGTGGTAAGACAATTTTCTGCATGAACTACCTTCTTGAAGGCCTTGAAAATGGGGAAAGATGCATGTACGCTTCCCCCGACCTTGACGTCGATGATTTTCTGAGGCTTGCTGACTCAATGCTGTGGGACTTTTCCAAGTACATCGACAACGGGCAGCTGAGTATAATGACTGTTATGGCAGAAGATGCTGCCTCCTTTTTACAAATGGCTTTTGAATACGACAGGGTTGCTGTAGATGCTTTATCTCCCCTCGTCGTTGATGTTGAAGCCGAAGGGAGAAAGGAGATAGGCTGGTTGCTTAAAAATCTCAAGTCGAAAGGAACAGCCCTTATCACCGTGGAGGAGCCCCTAAGGCAAAATGCCGACCTCGTGTTGCTCTTGGCTGATTGTGTTGTTAGCCTTAGATACACTGGCTACGGAGGACCTTTCAGCAGGACCTTGAGGGTTATTAAGCACAGAATGTCATGGCACGGAGATGGAGTTTACCCCTTCTACATAATTGAGGGCGCTGGGATAGTCATTGATGAGAAAGGGGAGAGGGGTTCGATGTAAGGGAGGAAATCAAGCTTCCCGACAGGGCCAGAGAAAAATCATAGAACTCTGCAAGAAAGGCTCTCTCACCCTGGAGGATATTGCCAAAATAAAGCGGAGAATATTATGAGGGCGGAACTGCTTGAGCTCATAGAGCCCTTTAGAACCGACGACTCTGTACTCTTTGCCGTAGTTTACAGTATTGACGGCACGGTTCTCGCCAGCCACATCAAAAGCAGGGAGTGGATACCAATCCTTGAGTGGGCCGAAAAGCAGGTTGAGGTGGTAGCGAGGCAAGTGCTTGAAGAGAACCTGAACAGCGTTGAGTTCAGACTGGAGAAGGAGGGAATTCTCATAAGGCCGATTTCAAGGTCGATGCTCCTTGTTGTGGGAATTTCCGATGCTGCTTCGCTTTACAAGGTGAGGATAGACACAGAATCATTAAGGATAATATATGATTGACTTCATCTATAGCCTGAACAGTGACCCAAAAAAGGCATTTGAGGAGTTGAAGGTTAAAGGTAGAACACCTCGATTTTAAGCCAAATCTTGCGGTTGTTTACCTCACGGAAAACCTCCAGAAGGATGCGCAGCTTTTCAGATTTGATTTTGACACACTCTGCGTGCCTGTAGAGGGCTTCATCACTCCCGAGGTGTTTGGACGAGAGGATGTCTTTGCATGTTTGCCGACATTGATTACAGCCTGAATGTTTACAAAGGTGGCATTGACGAAGTCGTTTCTCAGCTCAGACAGGCTGAGAAGGGGAAGTTTAATTTGCTGGTTTATCCGTTGTTTTATGCTGAAAGCTTACAATCTTTTCTTGCTAATTATTTAAGATTTAAATTTACTCGAGACCTTAATTCTGCAAATAAATTGTTTGGAAAAGCAATATACCTATGAACACCATGCTCAGGCCATTCAGGGATGAAGGAAAGGAGTCTGTTACCCTCAACCTCTCCCCCATAAAATGGGGTGTTGGAAAACCAAAGATTTTCGTTAATGGTGAAGAGGTAGGAAGGGGGTTGTGCACATCGCCTTGGAAAGGAGATTCAAGGCCAATTACACAGACTACCTCCCCGAGAGAGGCAAAAGTACAGAGGAAACAAAGGAAATTCTGAGCGAAGAGTTTCAATACATAGAGGAAGTGCAAGTTGAAAAGGCTGGTCTTGCAATTGGAAAGTTGAACGGGCAGAGCGTGAGGGAATATTTGAGAAATCACAGGGTGAGAATGCGAGAGGAGCTTGCCAAAGACATGGAAGAAGATAAACTTTTTAATGCTACCCCATACGGTTTACTCTTCTTCAGCAAGGAAACTTGTGGGGCTGCAGGACTTGGTTTAGTGGATTATGAACTCAAGTTTTATCCCTCCCTCTTCGAGCTTAACGTTTTTGAAGACACAGCAGTTTTCTTCGGAGAAAGGCTGAAAGGTGGTGTGGAAATGGTAAGAGCGAAGGTTGAGAATAAAAAGTCTGACTTTATTTTCCTCGACCAGAACCTCATGCTCATGTTTGAGGAAGGCTGGTAAGAGCTTTGAGAGGGCATAGCGGGTATGGAATAATCACCTCTCACCCATCTTATTCAGGGACAAGCAATTTTAGGTTTACAAGTGAAGTTGAGCGTGGCATTTTTATGAACACCACTCTATCGACAGTCTTTGTTGAGTTTTAGAAAAACAATGAAAGAAGGCTCAGCATAAGAAGGCAGGCTGGATAGCATTTAATGTAAATTCTAACCTTCCCGGCAATTTTTTCAGAAACTCTCCACCCATTTCTGTGAAAACGAGCGATTATGTGTAGCAAAACGGGCAGCATTAGCATGGTTAGAATCGAATACTTTGGAAAGACTCCTGAAATGGATGCTAAGGCAATTATTGCGAAAGCTAAGGTGAAGAAGGCTGCAGATATCTTTAGCAGGTTTCCGGGAGAGGCAACAACTGCAAGAGTTCTGTACCCGGCTTCACTATCTGCGGTAATGTCCTTAATATCTTTCAGGAAGAACCCTGAGAGGTATAGGGAAGAGACCAAAGCTGTGAAATACAAGCCTCTTTCGTTTAGTTCAGAGAAAAAGTCCAGAAAAGTAATGAGCCGAAAACAGTAACCAAAAAGTAAGTTAGAATCTCTGTTCGATAGTCCTCCTTAAATCTCCTAATAAATCTTCCTACGAAGAGTTTATCGGAGTATATCCACGTTATAAGGGCGGATATAAGGAATGAATCAATTGCAATAGCCTTGTTTGACGAGAAGGTAATTACAACCAAAAAAGCCAAAAAGTAACATAGCAGAACGAATAGCGTTGCACTAAACCTATTTTCAATTAAAAACTCTGCATTTTCCCTCCCAGCTCTCAGATCATCTTCAGCATCGTTAATATGGTTCCAGAGGTTGATTGCTGTAAAAAGAACATTCCAAACAAGTATGAGGCAAAAAACCCTATAAAATTCTTGGTGAGGCAAAAACCAAGAAAAGAAACGAGGGGAATTGGATAAACTAAAGTTACTGGCTCAGCACCAATCTTCAAAAACTTTAATATCATCAGCCGCTCATGAAAATCCTGATCCCCTTAAACACCTTCTCAGCTTCCTTCCTCTCGTCCTTCTTCTCCATATTCATCACCTCAATCATTATTAAATTTTCTGATATATAACTTTTACTATCATGTAAACTCAATTATAATAACAATAATCATTACTACGTATATAATGATTAGCATCAACATGCTGCAAAAGAAGCACAGGTAAAATGTGCTCCGAGATAAAGTTTAAATGTTGATAAAAAGGAAAATTGGTGTGGAAAAGATCGCAATTCAAGCCCTTGAGATGCTCTGTTCGGATGACATCGAAAGTGCGCTTCGGAACCTCTGCAATTTCCTCGTAAAGTTCGCTGGAGTGAAATGTGCAGAAATAGAAGTAGATGGGTTGAAAGCAAGAGCGGGAGAGCCGAGTGGTAAGGTAACTGAAGTAAAAACTGAAGAAGCTACGATAAGGCTCTGCGGGGATGATGAGAAAATCAGGCATCTAATCCCTCTCTTAAGCAAAATATTGGGGAGGTTGCTCTTCTTCCAGGAGGTTGTAACCTTTCTTGATCGCACCCCAGATATCATCCTTGCCATGAACGATCAGGGAGTTATAGTAAGTCAGAATGAGATGGCTCGCAGAGTTTTTGGTGATGTTGTGGGGAAAGCTTACTCCGAGGTTTGTAAAAAAGGTACCTGCTCCGTCGGTGACAGATACTACAGCATGGTTGCGATTAGGGGTTTCAGGAGAAGCATAGTTGTGGGAAGAGACATTACTGAGGTAGTTAAGCTTGAAAAAGAGCTTGAGGAAAGGGAGAGGAAGTTCAAAGCCCTTGCAGAGCTATCACCTGCTGGAATCCTCGTGCACCATCATGGCACTATTCTGTTCGTGAACGAGGCACTTTGCCGAATTCACGGCTATACCAGAGAGGAACTCTTAGGTATGAAGGTCTGGGATTTGATTCATCCAGACTACCACGAGTTGGCAAGGGCGATGATGCAAAGGAGGCTTAAGGGAGAAAGACCTGTTTATGAACTCAAAACCGTCAGGAAAGATGGGAGCGAGAGGTGGATGCTTGTTACGGGAGGAGCAATAGACTGGGATGGGAAAAAGGCCGTGATGGCCTTTGCATTAGACATCACCGACAAGAAAATTGTAGAACAAAAGCTAGCAGAAAGGGAAGAGCTTTTCAGGAATATATTCAATCTCTCTCCGGCTGGGCTTTACATACTTGTGAATGGCACATTCAGACTAGTCAATCCTGCATTTGAGCAGATTACGGGCTATTCTGCGGATGAGCTTGTTGGTAAAAGAAGTCTTGAGATCGTTGCTGAGGAAGACAGGGAGTTAGTGAGGCAGAAAGCTGTTGAGATGCTAAAAGGGCAGATTACGGAGCCCTACACCTATAGAATAGTGAGGAAAGACGGTGAAATTAGATGGGTTTACGAGAACGTGGCCTCAATCACTTACGAAGGGAGTAGAGCGACTCTCGGCATCGTTGTTGACATCACCGAGCTACAGGAGGAAGAAGGGAACTTGAGGAGCTTACATCAATGCTTGAGCTGATAAACAAGACACTCAGACACGACGTTCTCAATGCCCTAACTTCTGCTATTGCCCTTCTGGAAATGGGTATTGAAGATTTTGACAAAAACTATCTGGAAAAGGCTTTGACGTCAGTCAACAGAGCAGTGAGCATCGTGCGAAACATGAGAGCATTTGAAGATGCCGTTAAGTCTGGAGAACTGAGGTGCATCAATGTTGAAGAGGTGATTTCAGATGTCGTGAAAGCCTTTGAACGCGTTTCAGTTAAGGGAAAGGGCAAAGCCCTTGCTGATGAGGGGCTGAGGTCTGTTGTGGAGAACATCGTAAACAACGCATTCATCCACAGCGGAACGGACAGAGTGGAAATTACAATTTCCGAAGACAAAGAATGGTGTGAGATAAGAATTGCGGATTTTGGAATCGGCATTCCAGATGAGATAAAAGATATGATCTTCGAAGAGGGATTCAAGCATGGTCCGACTGCCCAAACTGGCCTGGGCCTTTATGCTGTGAAGAAGCTGATTGAGCGCTACGGTGGGGAGATTTGGGTTGAGGATAACAAACCAAAGGGATCAGTTTTTGTAATCAGACTTAGGAAATGCTGAAATCTGCTCCATTATAGCTTCACGAGCTGTTTTGTAGTCAGCAAAGCCCATAAAGCCTCCCACAACCTCATCGCCATCTGTGAGAACCAGGGTTGGAAGCATCATGACCTCGTATTTCTCAGCAAGCTCCCAGTTTTTGTCAACGTCAACGACCTCAAATTCCAGGTTCAGCTCATCCTTTAATCTTTCAACAATCCTCTCAAAGGCTCTGCAGTAAGGGCAGTACTTGCTGGTGAAAACCAAAGCCTTCATTACTTGCCCCAGAACGGATTGTCCTTTCTCTTAATCTCAAGAAACTCAAGAAAGGCTTTTCTTGTTTCCTCATCAAGCGAATCAAGAAGGTCACGCTCTATAACTTTAGCATGCCTCTCGGGAACGTCAACGTAAAGAACCTCGTCACCCTCAAGCTGCCTGCCGATGGTCACATCTTCAATAGCAATCGCAAGCTCATCTCCGGCAGAGGCGATGGCAACGTTCTTGCCCTCCTTCTGCATTGTCCTCACAGCTCCAACCTTTGTACCGTCGGGTTTGATCAGGTCAACACCTCTCCTCAACTCCCCTGCCAGCACCCTGACTCCAACAATCGCAGGCTTGCTCCTTCTGAAAATGAACTCCTTCAGAAGCTTTATTTTTCCGGGCTTGATTAAAGCCTCAACTTTCTGCCTCTCTCTTGCAAGCTTCTCCTCCTCTCTCCACTTGACGAAGCTCTCAATTAGAGTGTATATGATTTCGTGGGAGAAAATCCTGACACCGTACTTCTTTGCTTCCTCCTCCACACCCGGAAGTAGCTTCACGTTGAATGCAAGAACGACTTTGTTGAGCTCGTCTTTGTTTGCTGAGGCATCCACGATGTCCCTTTTATCAACATCCCCAACTTCAGCCTTCTTGATTGGGATGTTCTCCAACCTCAACTCGTTGATTAGAGCTTCGAGGGAACCGAGGGTGTCCGTTTTCAGCACTACACCCTCCTCATCCGTCTTTATTGCAATCTCCTCGTATTCCTTTCTGACCCTCTCTTCAAACTTCTTAACGTCCTCTTCGCTCTCCACAACCTCAAACTCGCTACCGGCAAGCACATTCTCCAGATTTGGAGCAACAATTTTGATACCAGATGCCGCTGTTACGCTCTTCACACTCTGGAACCTGCTTTCCACTCTCATCTCTCTAACTGGTGGCGGCTTCAGAATTGCCTTGACGTTGGTGACAATGACCTCATCTTTGCCCGCTATGGCAATCCTGTTCTCCAACTTTAAGCGTTCCGTCGTAAAGGATTGCGTCGCAGGTAACTCCTAAACCGCGCTCCTCCTTGACCTCCAGAACCGTCCCTCTCCCTCTCCCCTCTATGTGGAGCCTGAGGTTCTTCTCCAGGTACCTCTGAGCTAGGCCGACGAGGATAAGGAGAAGCTCCGGAATCCCCTCACCCTTCAGGCTGAAATCGGCACTACAGCAACAGTTCTTGTGAAGTCTGATATCCTGTCGAAACGCTCAGCAGAAAAGCCACGCTGGTAAAGCTCGGCAATTAGGTTGTATAGCCTGTTTTCCAGATTCTGCTTCGCGAAGTCCTCCTGCATTGCGTAGCTCTTCATGAAAGGCATATCCTCGTGACTCTGCCATCCCGGAATTCTATCAATCTTGTTGGCCGCAACAACGAAGGGAGTTTTGAAGGTTCTGAGAATGGAGAGAGCTTCCTCAGTCTGGGGCTTAAAGCCCTCGTTGATGTCAACAATCAGAATGGCGAGGTCAGCTAAAGCTCCACCTCTCCTTCTGAGGTTGGTGAAGGCCTTGTGGCCGGGAGTATCAATAAAAAGAAGGCCGGGGATTTTGACCTCAACCCTCCAGATGTCCTTGCAAATCTGCTTTATAACCTCTAAGGGAACCTCCGTGGCACCGATGTGCTGCGTTATTCCTCCAGCTTCTTTGGCTACAACCCTCCGACTTTCTGATTCTGTCAAGTAAGGTTGTCTTGCCGTGGTCAACATGGCCCAGCACAGCAACAATTGGAGTTCTCAGAGGTTTTTCTGTCATCTTTCCTCGTAAATCCAGGCCTCGTCAGCTTTCTCCCAGCTCACTATTTCATCATCTCTGAAAAACAGCGAGATTTCCCTCTCTGCAGACTGAGGAGAGTCGGATGCATGGACAACATTCCTGCCAACGTCAAGTCCGAAGTCCCCTCTGATGGTTCCCGGTGCAGCCTCAACTGGGTTGGTTGCCCCAACAAGCGTCCTGACAACCTTGATTGCGTTTTTGCCCTCAACAACCATCGCAACTACCGGCCCGCTGGTGATGTAGTCCACAAGGGCTGAGAAGAAGGGCTTCTCCCTGTGCTCTGCATAGTGGTTTTCAGCCATCTCCCTCGCAATCCAGAGCATTTCATTGCTACAATTTTGAGCCCCTTTCTCTCAAGCCTGCTTATGACCTCTCCGACGAGACCTCTGTGTACCCCTCAGGCTTTACCCATTACAAAGGTCCTTTCCATGGAATCACCTTGAGTAGTGCTTGGTCCACTTCAGCTTTCTTGCCTTCCTCTTCAGCTTGAGCATGTTCTTCTCGCACTTGCCAGAGCAGAAGTAAAAGACTCTTCCGTCTCTCCTGACATACATCTTGCCCGTTCCTGGCTCTATATCGTAACCGCAGAACGAGCAAACTCTCTTCTCCATCTCTTCACCTCACCGCAAGCTTTCTTGCCTCTCTCGCTGTCTCCTTTATCATTATGATGTCTCCTACCTTAACCGGCCCGAAAACGTTTCTTGTTATGACTCTGCCTTGTTCTCGCCCGCAAGCACTCTGACCTTCACCTGCGTAACCTCTCCATGCATTCCTGTCCTGCCAACAAGCTCAACAACTTCAGCGGCTGAATATCCTCCTCGTCAGCCATACTATCACCTTAATTACTTCTGGAGACCTTTAATCTTCTCCACAAGGCTTCCAAGCTCCTTTCTCAGCTCTCCCTCGTTTATTATCGCTGCTGAAGCACATGGAACTTCAATGCCAACTGCCCTACCAAGTCGTTCTTGCTTTTAACGTAGATGTAGGGAACATTTTTCTCCTCGCAGAGGAGGGGCAGGTGTGCCACTATTTCCGGTGGGTCGACATCCTCAGCGATGTAAACAAGCTTTGCCAGTCCTCTCTCCACTGCCTTTGTCGTTTCATTGGTACCCTTCTTTACCTTTCCGCTCTCCCTAACCTTTTCAAGTAGACTTAAGGCCTCGTTCTGCATGTCTTCAGGAACCTCAAATCTCACGTACATGTCATCACCTCCTTCATCAAATCATCATTCATCGGCTCTTCCCTAATTCCCCGTGCAGTTTTAAAAGTTTTGGTAGTGGGTTTGGACATTGCGGTTGGCGGTTGGAGAAATAAAAAGGCAATCTGATGTGATAATTGTAATCGCAAGATTTAAATGGATTAAAGTCCATATTTTAGTGTATGGACAGTAACGCTAAATTAAGTCTTGATCTGCTGATAGGCCTTTCCGTATTTCTTTTTACGTTTATATATGTAGCAAACTTTCTGCCCGGAGTTTTTGCAGACGTTAGATACGAAATTTCTCTGGGAAGTCAAGCTTACAGAGTAGCAACACTTCTTGTCGAGGATTCGGGTTATCCTTCAGACTGGGAAAATACTGTTGATGTATCCAACTGTAAGAGCCAATTCAGACCTGGCCTGGCAAATTTTGAGCTTGGAAATGGCACGCTTCACAACAACCTTAACGTTCTAAAATCAAAAAATTAGTTGATCTCAGCCAATCCAGTTGCTACAAAGAAGTCAGGGAGTATCTTGGTCTTAGCGTTACGAATCAGAGTTACCACTTCAACTTAACTCTCAGTGACCTGAACGGGACTGTTCTGGCGGCTGGTGGTATGGCAGTTCCTCAGGGTGGGCAGGTGATTAAGTTCGAGAGGATTGTTTATGTGGACAACTGCACGGCAATGCCCTGTGACAGCATAGCCGACAGATGCGTCTGTAAACTGGAGGTGGCCGTATGGATTTGAGGGGTCAGACCTTCACGCTTGAGGCGTTGCAGCCTCCTTGCTAATACTGCTCGCAGTTTATACCATATTTCAAAGCACGGTAGTTATTGCTCCGTCATGGAGCGATTACGCCAATGTTCAGCTCAAGCAGCTTGGATACGACATCCTAAAAATTTTGGACAACCCTGACGGTGGCAACTCATCACTTCAGGGGATGATTGAAAACTGCAGTGGGGGCTATACACCTCCGAACGAGTTCAGTTCCAACCTGTCTAAGATTCTGGATAGCCTGAATGCCTTTGCCAGGGTTGAGCTGCTGTGGGTAAATGGGAGTAAAATCGAGCTGGCAACCTTAAGCGGATTCAACAAAACGCCCACACCTGATGCGGTGAGGGTTAGCAGGTTTGTAGTTATTCCTGATTTGAACAATTCCGAGTGCTTTGGCACTTCTCAACCAAAAGTTGTGGAGGTGAGATTGACCCTATGGCGTACTTAAGGATAATGAGAAGGGCCAGATGATTCTACTGTTTGCCTTTGTAGTGGTCATTGTCATTCTAACACTTTCTTACGTTTACGCCCAGAACGTGATTGCAGGTATTGAAAGTTCGAGGGCAATGATGGCCTTCCCCAAGGAGGAAATAAGAAATCTGGAGTATATAAGGACAAATTATCGCGATGTCCTTTCAGAGGTGAATCCGGAACTTCAGGAATTGTGTGCCAAGAATGGCTGGGTTTGTTATGTAGGTGTAAATAAGATAGAATTTAAGAGTGTGGAGGTGGATTATTGTGAGGGAAGCGATTGCTGAAAATGAGAAAGGAGTGTCGTTACTCATAGAATACCTTCTGCTCACCGCAATCCTCGGTGTTTTGTTGTGGTACTCGGCTTGTCCCTTCACGACACTCTCACGGAGGCTCAGACAGCAAGGGTTGTGGAGAACCAGTTTGCGGATGTTGCGTCTCAGGTTTCTGCCTTTTACACCGATTACATCCTGCTGAGACCCTCAACAGGTTACATAAAAACAAAAATTTCAATTCTTCCGGAGGTCGGGGAGCACCAGTATAAAGTTAAGTTTAAGGAAGAGGGTGATGGCAGGATTCTCGTTTCGGTTGAAGGTCTCACTGGAAACTTCATGTCTGAAAGCGGGCTGGGTCTGGGGAAGTTCATACTCCCAGATGGAGAGAAACTCGACATAGTCGCGAGTGGAGAGGTTCTGAGCACCGAAGCGGAGGGGGAAGAAAAACCGGAGATAACGTACAAAAGAGAAGAAACTTGCCCCTTTGAACTGAAACCGAGGTTGGATTTCAGTCCGTCGAGTGTTGAGAAGGGAGATGAGACAAACATAATTGTATTTTTTGACAATTCGAACGAAATCACCAGAACCGTTAGATGGAACATAACTTTATGGAATGGGACTGAAATAAAGGGAAGCGGTATCTCAGCAACAATTCCAATCAAAGCAGATGATTTGACTGGATGCGTGAAAGTGGGAACTTATGATTACGAGTGCAAAGCTGAGATTCTGGCATGGATTGATGGGCTTGAGCACTGTAACGGCAGTTCTACAGAGTCTCTTTTTGTATCCGAGCAGCCACTCCAATCGAACCCTTATATAGTTTACGACAAGTGGGTCGAACCCAAAACAATATCACCTGGTCAGACTTTTGAGGTTCACCTCAAGCTTGAGGGCAGGGGGTTTGTCAACCAGGCAATCAATCTTTCTGCAGTGCACATGATAGATGTTTCAGGGAGCATGGGTCGGAAAGCTATCTAACAAGGAATTCGAGCAAAGCATAGTTCCGAATGTCGTGGAGAGAGTAGTTAACACCACCGATTATTCTCCCAACCGGGTACGCTGGAGATCTACGTTTACACCACGGACACTCTTTCGGACTGGTATTACGATTTGAACTGCTTCAGTGGCTGTGATGTATGCGCACCACCACCATGGAATGGAAAGGGTATTGACAGTTCATTCGTAAAGCTTTATGTCAACAACGCAGAAGTAGGAACCGCATACACAAGCGGCAATAAGGTTGGCAAGCAGTATGTAATTTCAAATGCGATTGGAAGTTATGACTTAGAGGTTGTTGCAAGAGCTCCGAAGGAGATCAACCTCACGATCTTGGTTAAATTTAACGGCAGCGTTGTCCTAAACGAGACTCTGCGGTATTCAAATTACCATGAATTTACCTTCGAGCTGCCCAGCACACTTGATTTTGAATATCTGGAGGTTTCAAACCTGCAGGGGAGCATACCGTACTGGGAAATTGTGAGGAGTGGGTATTGGCGGTGGGTAAGTTACTATTGCACATACTACGACAACCACAATGACGGTAACGTTCTCCTGAACGCTTGGATTGTGGAGCCAGATGGGACAAAGAACATGGCTTTCGACGTGGTTCGTAGTTACATCTACGATATCGAATACAGCTACGAGAACAGCAACCCACAAGAGGGGACTTACAAGATAGTCGTCGTCCCAACTTCAAAGGAGCCTGAGACTTTCAGAGCTACGGTTTACCTGAAGAGAATTGACGCTGCAAAACTTGCCGCAATTCAGTTCAACAGCATGCTGGGGGATGGCGATTTTGTTGGCTTAACAAAGTTCTCCACTGACGCCAGCAGGGTTGCTGTCAACTCCTCCCCACTTATGTACATGACAAAGGACAAGGGTTACGTTGATGATGAAATACGGGCTCTTTCTCCCGGAGGTGCCACAGACCACGCCGATGCTCTTTACTGGGGAATACAGGTGTTCCCGATATGGGGCGAAGCGGGAAACAACTGCACGGAATGCATAAACAACACCCGTCCTCTGATGATACTTCTAACAGATGGTGAGACGACTGAATGCGATACGAATAACTATTTCGGATGCAATCTCTGCAGTGGAAGCTGTGATGGCCGTTGGTGGTGTCAGAGTGGGGCAGATCAGGCAAAATGCGTTGCCAATTACATCAAGAACAACATACAGATCAACGGGTTCGACGTTCCGATCTGCACGATAGGCTTCGGCACGGACATAGGCAGCAACGGGCAGGAGTTGCTGAGAGAGATAGCTTCCCCACGCCCCGACAACAACGAGCCGTGCTATTTCTTCGCCACCACAAGCGAGGAGTTGCTGAATGTCTATAAAACGATCTTCAACATCTTCCAGATTGCAGCCAAAAACATATCAATCAACGAGTCCCTGAATGTAACCATTAACGGACCGTTTGAATTTGTGAGCGCCTCAGCATCGTCCGATAAGGGCAGTCCTGTCAGTCTACAAGTAGAAAGGCTCTCATCTGCAACCGTGGTAAAGATAAACGTATCAGCGATTCAAAAGGATGAGACCATAGAGCTTGTAGTGAGGCTAAAAGTTAAGGAGGATGCAAGCGATGGCATCTACGAGATCAACAACGAAGGCTCTGACATATCCTACATCGACTTTACCCCCCTCAACTACCTCGGCCAGGAGACCACGACCTGTCCTTCAGGAACCACGTCGGTGGGAGGCAAGTGCAGAATGCCAATCATTTCTGACAGGGACAAGGTAGTAATAACCACAGAGAGAGGTGAGATTAGCTTGAATAGCAGGGGAGTTTCGGAAGTTGTGGGAGCGTTGCTGACAGTGGTTGTCATCGTTACTGCTGCTGGTTTGATATATATGATCTCGCACCCATTCATATCAAGCAGTATTGATAACATCAACTTCAGGAATGCGGTTAAAAATATGGCCGAGATTAAGGAAATAGTCCAGAGGATGAAGTATGGTAGCGAAGTCTCAACCTATAAGGTAATTCAGCTAAATGGGGGGAGCATTACGAATTCGGGGTATTTCAACGTTACTGTCACTGCTCCAGAACTCCCTCCCGGATTAGAAGGAAACCCTCATCCCAACATTCAGGCCATCATCCATGCCTCAAAAGATAGTGAGGTTGATTGGCAGGTACACAACCTCGAAATTGAAGTTTCAGGCAGAGAAGTTGTTTTCGAATCGGGGATATTTACAAAATATTTTGGAACAGTAAACCCCATCCCTGTATCTGAACCCGACATAATTGCCACTAATGACTCCCTCTACATTTCAATTTACGATTTTTTATGGAAACTTCTCTGCTGGAGGACATAAAGTTACGGTAAACTTCAAACACGACTTCACGGTGATATTTGACAACGTGACTTCAGTTGAAATTCAAAGTGAGTTCTGCGAAGTCTGGAAAAACGCTTTCGAGATTGCGTTCAGCATGTTCTCCTCCCCACCAGCAGATTTTGAAGATGATGACTGCTCCGACAACACGATTAAAATTGCAAAAACAAATGGTGATTTGAATTTGATATTCACGAGTGTTGAGGTGTCGTGATGTCAAAGGCAGTTTCTGAGGTTCTGGGCTACATGTACATTTTTGGGATAGTGATGGCAGTTCTCGCAATTGTCTTCGTTCAGGTTAACACCATGGTTGAGGATATGAAAAGAAGCGTCATGTCTCAGAGCCTGGAGCAGAGCTTTAAGAAAATACAGTACATAATCCATTCTGTGTCGTTTGGGGAGGTCCCTTCGCAGGCCGTGGAAATCGAGCTACAGGGTGGCGAGCTGGCTTTGACGAAAGGAAGTCCGGAGTTCATCGTGGCTTTCGTCAATTACACCGAGCTAAACCCTTCAAGCTTGCCGTGTGGAAGCAGGGTGCCATCCTCGATTGCCGGATGCATTAACCTCTCAACAGGTAACATCTACAATTCACCAACCTGTCCCGCGTCAAACTATAACTACTCGGCCTGTTTGCTAAACAAAACTGTTGGCAAGCTCGTTTTCGACTACAAAGACTGGATTCTGACACTCGAAGCGGGAAGTGTATTTTCCAAGTATGAGAATCAGGATTACTCGAAGCTTCTTTACGAACCGCGCATTCTCTACAACACCACACTAACCACCGGCTCATCTTTCCTCGTGATGACAATTCCGGTTGTAGAGGGTAATTTATCCATTGCCGGATTCGGCAGGTTCAGGTTTATTGTCAATGAGGGGAACAGCAGTTTCAGCCATATTAGAGTTCCGGATGTTGGAGACAACTTCAGTGACATCTACATCATCGTAAAAGACACCGAAAACCAGTAACGCATGGTGCAAGTTTTTTGAGAACAGCGGTGGTTTTAACGTCACCCTCGATCCTGCATACACCCACCACTCAAGCTGCTACACCTCAGAAAACACCTTGGTATCGATCGAGAGAGAAATCTTCCAGAGAATGTCTGAAATCATTGTGATATTCAGGGAAGTCCAGTTTAGCTCATAAAGTCTTCAAAATCTCCTCAATTTTCCTGACCTCCTCCTCAATTTTCTCGATGGCCTTGTTGCAGTCAAGGTAGTCAAGCATTGCCCCGCAGCGTGGGCATGTAAAGTTGAGCTCCATCGCATCGTTGTATGACACTTTAACGCACATGTTGGGCAGATGTAGTAAATCGTGCTCGTCTCTGCCTCTATTTTCTCCCTCAGCTTTTTCGCTGTTTTCTCAAGCTCCCTTTTAAGCACGTCCAGTGCTTTGTCATAGTTTATCCTCCAGTAGTACTCCATCCACCCTGTCTCGTCATCCCTTCTCCTCACGTAGTCTGCCAGACCTATTTCGTACAATGCAAACAGGGCCTTCCTGATCTCGTTAATCTCTATTCCCAGCTCAAGAGAGAGTTGGTCGTCAGTGAATTCACCCTCAATACCAAGCGAAAAGAGAATCAACCCAACCTCGCCAGCGACCCTCCCAACAAGCTCGTTCAGGAGTTCCTCTACACCAGTTGTCGTCTCAGCTTTCACAAATATATCTAATGGCTACAAACCTTTTTTAACCTTTTGGTCTTGATAAAATGAAACCAGCAAAAATTTATAAAAAATTAGAGTTCAG
>LZCG01000109.1_pt1 | contig 15527 bp, 22 predicted proteins | sample 768541 | NCBI WGS metagenome assembly LZCG01 (sample SAMN05200874, study PRJNA324366) | oil field metagenome | isolation source: sample BH-FW-1 from oil reservoir | place: India: Bombay High | collected 2015-07-11
CTGGAATACCAAGCTGGATGAAATTGTCAAAAAGCAAGCAACTGGGATATTGGCGTGATTGTTGGCGTTCCTGCATGGCTTCAGATTTTACTTGAAAGAATTATTGAATATTATAAAGTCGATACCATTCATGATGTTTGGCCAAACCTTAGCATTTATGTTCATGGCGGCGTTTCATTTAATCCTTATAAAAAAGGCTTTGAAAAACTGCTGGCCCGTCCGCTGACCTACATTGAGACTTATCTGGCTTCCGAAGGATTCATTGCATACCAAAGCCGCCCCAACACAGAAGGGATGGAAATGGTTTTGGACAATGGCCTGTTCTTTGAGTTTATCCCTTTCAACGATGATAATTTTGATGCTGAAGGAAACCTGAAAAACACGCTAAAACATTGTTGATTGATGAAGTTGATGAAAAAACAGAATATGCTTTGCTGTTGTCGTCGGTTAGTGGTGCCTGGCGATATCTCATTGGAGATACCATTAAATTTTTCGACCTTAAACACAATGAAATCATTATTACCGGCAGAACCAAATTTTTCCTGAATTACTGTGGCGAACACCTTTCTCAGGAAAATATGAACCGTGCGGTAGAAATAATGAGTAAAAAGCTGAATGTGGATATTCGTGAATTTACGGTTGCAGCCATTCGTTACGGCAGTATGTTTGCCCACAAATGGTTTATTGGAACAGATGACGCTCTTGATGCTGAAACGGCAGCGGCAGAAATTGATGAAAACCTGAAAAAACTTAACGACGACTATCGCGTAGAACGAAGTGCGGCTATAAAAGAAGTGTTTGTAGAAGTTCTTCCGGTTAACTATTTTTATGAATACATGGAAAAAAATGGTAAAATTGGGGCACAAAATAAATTTCCCCGTGTTCTGAAAGAAGCCAAACTAACAGAATGGGAAACATTTTTAAAAACCAAAAAATAGTTTTTAGAAAAACATGATACATGTTATTCTCGAAGGCATTGGATTAGGACTTCTGGTATCCTTTTCGTTAGGCCCTTCTTTTTGGGCGGTCATCCAAACCGGTATTGACCGTGGTTTTCGATGGGGGATACTGCTATCGCTCGGTATTTTAATGAGCGATGCCACTTTTATCGGAATTGCCTATCTCGGTGCGGCCAATCTTTTTAGCGAAGAAAACAAACTTTACATTGGCCTCATTGGCGGTGTAGTCCTCATTTCTTTTGGTATCTATACCTACCTGAAGAAACCCGAAATTTTGCGCCGTCGCAGTGCCAAATACAAAACCCCAAAGGCCCCCGGAGCCCTTACTTTTCTGGGGAAAGGCTTTTTGATGAATTTCGCCAATCCATTTGTATTTTTTTCTGGCTTGCCGCCATGGGTTTCATGAGTTCCCATACCGGTACTGAAGATTTTGAACGTATTGTTTTGGTCTTCTTCGGAACCACTTTGATAACCATTTTTCTTTCCGATGTCATGAAATGTTATGTCGGCGAACGTTTTAAAAGATTTCTTCGTCCCAGAATTATTTTTTGGATCAACCGGGGCATCGGAATTATGCTGATGGTTTTTGGTGTTATTTTAATCTTAAGGGTTTTATTACCATTATAATAAAATGCTCCGGATTCCAATAACTTTATTTTTTTAACAATTATATTTGGTTAACGTTTGCAAAAAAATACACCATGAATTTTCTAAACGAGCCTTATTTTGTGCTTTTTGTCATTTTCGCACTGGGACTTTTGTTGGGCAACATTAAAATAGGAGGGATTTCTCTCGATAGCTCTGCCGTTATTTTTGCCGCTCTACTATTCGGGCATTTTGGTTTTAAAGTCCCCGATATTATCAAAGAGGTGGGTTTAATTCTGTTTATTTATTCTGTGGGCATTCAGGCAGGTCCCGGTTTTTTGATGCTTTCAAAAGACAGGGGAAAACCATGATAGTCGTTGCCCTGACGATAGTGCTCACCGGTGCTTTACTATCCATTGGTTTTGCTTTTGTGGTGCCGCTGCCATTCGATATGGCTGCAGGACTTTTCACCGGAGCCCTGACCAGCACCCCGGGTTTGGCTGCCGCCATTGAAGCTACTGGCTCTAATATGGCTTCTATCGGTTATAGTGTTTCTTACCTTTTCGGAACTATCGGGGTTATTCTTTTTGTACGTATTGCCCATAAAATCATTCGGGTAGATATCCGCCAGGAAGAAGAAGCCTATGAGAAAATGCTTCACCAGGAACATCCGCAACTTTTCAACCGGAATTTTATTATCGAAAATCCAAACTTATTTGGAAAATCTATCGAAGAAATCCGCTTCCGTTCGGTTACAGGCACTAACATTTCCAGGGTGCTTCATCAGGAAAAGGCTTTCACACCCGAAAAAACTACCATTTTACATGAAGGGGATGTGATTAAAGCAGTAGGTACAGAAGCCAACCTGGAAAAAACAGCTTTATTTGCCGGAAGTCAAACCGAAAAAAAGATTCCTCTCAGCAGTAAGTTCGTTGTAAAACCGCTGCTGGTTACAAATAAAAATGTTGTTAACAAATCCCTGGCTGAATTGGGGTTGTTTTCCAACTATAATGCCACGGTTACCAGTATCCGCCGCAGCGGTATTGATATCACACCCAATCCCGGCAGCAAACTTCATTTTGGTGATAAGGTTATGATTGCCACTACTGATGATGCGCTTGAGAAAATAACAGAAATTTTGGGAAACAGCCGCAAACAGTTTATTAATCTGAATTTCCTGCCGGTTTCCATAGGGGTGATTCTGGGCATTTTGCTCGGACATATAAACTTTCCTTTGTTTGGTCTGAACCTAAAACTTGGCCTTACCGGCGGTGTGGTTGTGTCGGCTTTGATTTTAAGTAAAATTGGCAAGACAGGGGGCTTGTTGTGGAATGTTTCCGGCGAAAGCAATCAATTACTTAGAAAAATAGGCTTGTTGTTTTTTCTATCAGCCGTGGGAACGGAATCAGGCGAACATTTTCTTGAAACGGTTCAAACAGCAGGGATGGAGTTGTTTTTGATGGGCATGGTCATCACCCTCGTGCCTATGTTCGTAACACTTATTGTGGGAAAATATGTATTAAAAATGAACTATTTGGTGCTGATAGGAACCCTGATAGGTTCCATGACCTCAACCCCGGCTTTGGCTGCTGTGGAACCTGTCACAAAATCAAATGCACCTCAGGTTGCTTATGCTACGGTATATCCGTTTGCCCTGGTATTGTTGATTATTGTCAGCAAACTGTTTGGTGTTTTCTGAAAAAACTATTCCCAGGGATCTTTGTGAAGATTGGTGTCTGAGAAAATATCCAGTTTTTGATGAGCCAGCAAGGTTTGTACTTGTTCAGCTTTTGCCCGTGCTTTTGTGTTTTCGGGCTCTGCTTCCAGAATTTCTGTATAATCATTTAACGCTTTGCCCAACTCCTGCAACTTTTCAAAAAGCCGGGCCCTTTGACACAACAATGTCGTTGTTCGTGTTTTAGTAAGTTTTGAATTGATTTCTTCGATTTTTTTTCAACTAATTGCCTTTCATCCATAATTGCTTCTGTAGATTACAAAAATAATTGATTTCCGATGAAACAATCCCGTAACCTGTTCATAAAACCCAATTTTTTTTTGTTGATACCAGAATTCCAACACTATTTAACAGATATCAGGACAGAAAATATTAATTTAGCACACATTAACCGTTATGAACCATGCAAAAAGAATTATATATTTCTTATAATGAGTTGAATAACAGAGAAGCGCTTTCACCCAAAGAACAAGAATTATTAAACAAGGCCGAAGAAGCCATGAAGAAAGCCTATACTCCTTATTCACATTTTAATGTAGGGGCTGCCGTTCTGCTTGCCAACGGTGAAATTTTTACTGGTAATAACCAGGAAAACGCCAGTTATCCAATCGGTTTGTGTGCCGAAAGGGTGGCGGTTTTTGCGGCCCATGCACAATATCCTGATGTAATCATTAAAACCATTGTTATTACCGCTTCCGGAAATGAGACCGTTCGTTATGAACCGTCACGCCATGTGGCTCCTGCCGCCAGGTTTTTGCCGAATTTGAGCACAATCAAAAACAACCTATTCGGATTATTCTGGCATCCCTGGAAGGTAAAATTTTAGTCTTTGAACAATCGGCCAGTTTATTACCTTTTTCGTTTAGTGCAAAACAACTTAAATAAAACAAAACAATGAAAAATACTGCAAAAAAAATATTTCTGTTTGTGGCTCTTCTGACAGCCCTGTCTGCTTTTAAATCAGATAAACCGGCTTACCGGATTTTTGATAAAGACGGAAAGGCTATGAAGTATAATAAAATGCTGAAAGCAATGGCAGAGGCGGATATAATATTATTTGGAGAACAACACAACAATCCTATCAGCCACTGGCTGCAACTGGAGGTAACACAATCACTGTATCAGGATTTTTCAGGAAAGATAGTCCTGGGTGCCGAAATGTTTGAAGCCGACAATCAGCTTTTGCTGAATGAATACCTTTCAGGAAAGATTCGTACGAAAGATTTTGAACAGGAAGCCCGCTTGTGGAACAATTACAAAACCGACTACAAACCCTTACTGGAATTTGCCAAAGACAGCGGATTAAATTTTATAGCTACCAATATTCCCCGCCGTTATGCCGCCATAGTTCACCGTAAGGGATTCGAAGGGCTTGACACCTTAACTATCTCCGCAAAAAAATGGTTCGCCCCCTTGCCGATAGCTTATGATTCGACCCTTGCGGGATATCAGAAAATGACAGCAATGATGAAAAAAATGGGCCGGAGCCATGTGAATGCCAACCTGCCCAAAGCCCAGGCTGTCAAAGATGCCACCATGGCGTATTTTATCCTGAAAAACCTGAAACCAGGGTATGTTTTTGTTCATTTTAACGGAGCCTATCACTCCAATAACCATGAGGGAATCTTCTGGTACCTGGAAAAGGCTAACCCCAATCTGAATATCCTTACTGTTACAACAACCGAACAGGAAAGCGTAGAAAAACTCAGGGAAGAAAATTTGCATGTGGCTGATTTTATCATTGTTGTCAATGAAAAAATGACCAAAACTTATTAAGCAGATTATCAAAATATTTACCTTTTTCCCGCAAGCCTGACAGCAATATATTCATATGAAATTTATGACTATTTTTAAGTTTGTATTAACTTTACAAGCTGTGTCAGACAGTAAAAGGGAAAATGAACCAGACTCGATCAACAGAAACAGGCTATTTCAAAATGCTTATCAGCGAATATGCTGATAAACAGCAGGAAACTTGTTTTTTAAATATGGAAGCTATTAAAGAATCTTTTCAGGAAGATGCAGTTCATGATTTTCGGGTTGGCGTAAAACGCCTGCGGGTTTTAATGTGGTTTCTGTCTCATTTCGATACCCGCCTTAATCCGGAGGCCTCTCTTTCCAACGAACGAAAATTTTTCAAATTGTTATCACCAATCCGGGATTTTCAGGTACAGCAAAAACTTTTAAACACGGAAGCACAAAAATGCCATTTATCGGTTGCCGGACTGGAAACCCATATAGACAAAAACTGCAGAAAGCACAACTGAAGTTTGATGCCCTGAAAGACAGTTTTGTGCCAACATTGAATCCCCACCTGGTACAAGTACCATTGTCGTATGCTTTATCTGACACCACCATTCTTAATACCGCCAACAGGTTGCTGCGTGATATTTTCATACAAATCCGAAACCATTTGCCTGATATGCTCCGTCGTGACGAACCGTTGCATGATGCCCGTAAGGATTTGAAAAAAGTGGTTTATCTGGCCGAAATTTTAAAGATGCCTTATCTTGTAATCGGGAAAAAGAAGATTTCGGTAAAAGATTTTAAGGAGCTTCAGGAAAGTCTTGGAAAGGCTCACGATTATATCGTTGGACGCAATATTGTTATGAAATATCTGAGGAAAAACAAAAATCTTCCCATAAATACCAACTATTTGGGCAGGAGATAGAGAAAGCTAAAATGCTTGAAGCAGACAATTTTAAAAATCAGTTCTATCGGATTATGGAAAACGATAATCAACCTGTTGATATTCGTTTTGGTTTGTAGGCTTCTTTATTCTCCCTGCGTTTTTTGTAAAAACAATAACAAAGAATCAATACTTATCCAGCCCAAAAGATGGGTTACATTGAGCACAATAAAAACAATTATTACCCATCTGACAAACCCGGCACCGCCTTTGACAGCTGAATGGGCTCCGATAAAAGCTCCGGTCATTTGTCCAATGGCCAGTACCAAACCATATTGCCAGCGTATCATGTTGCCCCACAGAAAGACTCCAATGGTAAAGGGACATACATCAACACCACCAGGGCTTTTATGGCATTGGCCCGAACCACATCATAACCGGCTGACAGCACAATAGTGGCAAGCAAAAAATAGCCCATTCCCACATAAATGAATCCGCCGTATAATCCGAGAATAAAAAAAATAAAACCTTGTTTCAGGGTAAATGGCCGGTCGAGTTGGTCGGCCTTTCCGGTAATCCATCGCCGGGGTTTATAAAACAGAAAGAGGGCCATAAAAATCATGAGGACTGCAACAATTTTTTCAAAAATAACCTCATTGACTTCCACGGCAAGCAAAGCTCCGGGAACAGAGCCCAATACGATAGGAATTCCATAAAGAAAACCTTTTTTCCAGTCGAGGACATGCCGCGAGCGGAAGGTGATGACAGAGGTCAGTGTTTGAAACAATGCCGCAATCCGATGGGTACCGTTGGCAACATTAATGGGTAACCCCAAAAACATAAGAGCTGTCAGCGAGATGATGGTTGCACCACCCGCCAGAGTGTTAATGAATCCCACCAACAATCCGGCGATGATTAAAATGGCGATTTCGAAAAAGGTCATGGCAATACCGTTTTAAACGATTCGGTTTTTCGGCCCCAAAATGAATGATCAGGAACAAGACAAATACGGCTGTCGGAAACAAAATCCACGCTGGCCACCCCATGGCTGCCGGAATGGTGCCGACCAGTACAGAGACACCACCAACCGTCAGGGCATAAGGCAACTGGGTTCTGACATGCCCGATATGGTTGCACGAACTGGCCAGTGAACTCAGGATAGTGGTATCGGAAATTGGAGAGCAATGGTCTCCCATTACCGAACCTGCCAGAACTGTAGAAACCACATTGTAGAATATGCTGTAACTTTCGGTGGTTGAAAGGCCATGGTTGGTAGCTATTAGCCAGCTTGCCGGCAGAATTAGCGGATAAAGTATGGCCATGGTTCCCCAGCTGGAGCCGGTGCTGAAGGCTACCAGGGCCGCCATTATAAATGTAAGTGCAGGCACCAGATAAGGCGGCAGCTCTATGGCAATAAGCAACTGTGAGATGAAATCTGCAGTATGCATATGTTCGGTAACGCGGGCAATTGACCAGGCTAATATCAGAATAACAATCGCTGTGAGCATGATTCTGAAACCATTAATAAGGCTGTCGATAGCTTCTTTCAGGCGTAGTAGCTTTTGAATTTGTGTAAGTAAAACAGCCGTAACCATACCCAATAGCGATGACCACAAAAGGGCTTTATAGGAATCGGCAGCACCAATAATAGCTGAAAGTTTTTTGGTCAATGACAAATCGCTTTCCCATATAGCATTGTCCCAACCACTATAGAAGAGACCGGCAATGGTACCAACGATGATGACCATAACAGGAATAACGGCATTGAATGCTTTAGGTTTGATATGTTTGGCAACTTCAAGGGTGTTAATATCGTTCGAAAAACCTTCCTTTTCATCTGTTTCGCTTACCCCTGTTTTTCGGGCCAAACGCTCTGCTTTTAGCATCGGCCCGAAATCGCGCTGTTTCCAAACCAAAATCAGAATAAAAATCAGGGCCAGTACCGGATAAAACGAATAGGCCAGCGAATTCAAAAAAATGGTATAAGGACTTTGTTCCAGGCCGATAGTTTGTGTGCCATTTTGTATGTAGCTAAGTTCAGCGCCTATCCAGGTAGTTACGAAAGCAATGGAAGCAATGGGTGCGGCTGTGGAATCAACAATATAAGCCAGTTTTTCGCGCGATATTCTAAGGCGGTCTGTCACCGGCCGCATGGTATTTCCCACCACAAGAGTATTGGCATAATCATCGAAAAAGATGATAATTCCCAGCAGCCAGGTGACCAGTTGTCCCGACCGTGCGGTATTGGCATATTTTGACAATCTGTTAACTACGCCTTTCATGCCGCCGTTGCGGGTTATCAGGTTCACCATGCCTCCAATCATCATGGAAAACACGATGATAGATAAATGGCCCCGGTCGTTCATGGCTTCAATGATATAGGTTTCGCTGACAGCAAAAAGGCCCCTGAAGAATGCAACGAAAATGCCGGCACCCTGATAATAGGCGATGGTGGTGGTACCGATGAGCAGGCCGGTAAACAACGCTACAAAGACTTCTTTAAACAACAAGGCCATCAAATGGCTATCAATGGGGGTAATATCGACATCCACAAAGGTATCGCCCGAATATCTCTTGAAAAGAAAATCGTTCGGAACGGATATGGATTTGGTCTTTTGTGTGAACCTTTAGCTGAAAAGTCGCTGTTCCGTTTTCAAACCGGATCAGGGTGGTTTTGCCATTAATAGTAGCTGAAAGCTCCTGCTGTTCGAAGTAAGGAATTTTGTTTGGATCGGTCAGCCGGATGGTATAAGTCTGCATGACGTCCGATACCAAAATCCCGGGCAGTTCCAGCTGAAAATCATTCGGCCGGGTTGTCGGCAATCCCGCAGCAGCCAGAGACTGACCTGCTAATAGCGCAAAAACCAGAAACAGCAGTTTTTTTATCATATTAAACGCCTTAGGATGGTTTTTCACAAATTAAAGAAAAATGCCGGATAATTTGGTCGTTTGCATATGTGTCTTTTTGGCAGTGTTCATCACGATTACTGGTTGTCATATTTCAGTACATCTTCACTAAAATAATCCAACCGGACACCTGCCTGACGAAACATCTCCTCCGATTCGGCACCAGCATGGTATTTTTTTTCACATACCACCCTTTTAATTCCAGTGTTAATGATGAGCATGGCGCATGTGCGACAGGGGGTCATTTTGACATACATAGTGCTGCCATCCAGCGCAATACCAAAACGTGCTGCCTGAGTAATGGCATTTTGTTCGGCGTGTATGGTACGGACACAATGCTGTGAAACATGACCATCTTCGTGTATCACTTTTTTCATCAGGTGACCAACATCATCACAATGGGGTAATCCTTTTGGAGACCCTACATAGCCCGTAACCAGGATTTGTTTGTCTTTCACTACCACACAACCAGCCCGGCCACGGTCGCAGGTGGCTCTCTTAGCTACTGTGTTAGCAATCTCCATAAAGTATTCATCCCAGGAAGGACGCACATATTTTGACTTTTTTTCCATGGTTCAAAATTTTTAGCAAATTAAACTATTTTTTATTTGTCCTCTCAGGTAAGAAAAAAAGGGGTTGATTTATTGATAAGATCAGGAAGAAGACAAGTTGTAAGCAATGAGCATAGCGTAAAAGAAAGAGCCTCTCATTTATTTTATGGAGAATACCGGGCTCGAATGCCGTCAATTTTGACGAGCACCCACGAAAAATTTCATTTTTCGGGGCCGGTGACCTCTTGACTGTATTTTATCCCAAAAAAAAGGGAACTATACAGCAACTTCCCCTTGGATTGTTTTGTGGAGAATACCGGGCCCGAATGCCGTCAATTTTGATGAGCACCCACGAAAATTTCATTTTTCGGGGCCGGTGACCTCTTGACTGTATTTTATCCCAAAAAAGGAGAACTATACAGCAACTTCCCCTTGGATTGTTTTGTGGAGAATACCGGGCTCGAACCGGTGACCTCTTGACTGCCAGTCAAACGCTCTAGCCAACTGAGCTAATTCCCCGTAGTAGTTTGCAAAAATAAAAAATTCCGCTAATCCCCCGCTTTTTTTCGCTGTTTTTATTCATCTCCTTATTTTTGAAGCATGAATAACCAGACAAAACGGCTTTTTGCGGCGGTGCCGGTTCAACTTGACATTAAAAACCACCAGATTTTAAATCGTTTTCAGCAGACGCTTTCCGCTGAATCTATCAAATGGATTCCTACAGGCCATTTTCATCTTACCTGTAAATTTTTTGGAGAAACGCCTGTTGATGCTATTGAAGGAATTGCCGGGGTTTTGTCGGAAGCCATAGCTGGTCAGAACCCTTTTATTATGAAAATTAATCAGGCCGGTATTTTTGGCAGTCGCTATAGCCCCAGAGTTATCTGGTTGGGATTCGACAATAGCCATGAAATTATCCTGTTGCATCAACAGATAACCGCTTCATTGAAAACCATCGGAATTTTTGAAGACCGCCAAAATTTTGTGCCCCACGTGACCATAGCCCGCATCAAACATGTGACCGATAAAAAATATTTTCAGGAAACAATGGAGCATTATCGTGACGCGTTTGGTCAGGAACTAATAGTTTCAGCATTGGTGCTTTTTGAAAGTATACTTACAAAAAAGGTCCTGAATATCATATAATCAAGACCTTTCCTATTCAAAACGGGTAACTCATTCGGAGGGTTTGTCTGAAGATTTGTATTTTGATTTTTTGTATTCGATAAAATAATCGACCAACAACGCCGCTCCGCCAAAAATAAAGACCATAGAAAAATAGGCCGCATCTTCATCCATCACATTATAAGCCACCAAAATGTTGGCTATCAGCACACCAAGGCCTATGGCTACCAAAAGGAGTCCATATTTCAGGGAAGATAAATTTATCTTTCTCTGGCTTTCAAAAGCAGACGGGTCTTTACCCATCTGCAGCAATGCCATGCGTTCTTTTTTCCTGATATTCAAGTAAATGATAGCCACGATGGCGCCAAATATAACAGCTAAAATAAATACTGGTTGCAATGTTATCATGATTTTTATATTTTTGTTGCTCCTTTTTTTGACGCACGATTAACATGCAGGTTACAGCAGTTGCTTTTCATTTTATTGTGAATTAATTTTATCACCTGTAACCAACGGGCAGGATTGTCGTCAAAACAGCAAATGGAATATCAAAGCGACCAGTATTATATCAGCCAGGTTTTGGCAGGGAATTTAGAAGCCTTTGAACCGCTGGTGCAGCAATATCAGGATATGGTTTTCACTATTGTAAACCGTATTTCAGGTCGTTATCATGATGCAGAGGAGCTGGCTCAGGATGTTTTTCTGAAGGCCTTCCAAAACCTGCATCGTTTTGAAGGCAAATCCCGCTTTTCAACCTGGTTGTATCGTATTGCTTATAACACCGCCATTACCCATAAACGGAAAAAAAAGATGGTTTATGAAAACATGGACGAAACGCTGACCGCAAATTATTCTGATGAGCCGGTGCACGAAGATGTTTTCAGTCTGAATCAGGAAGAGCGCCACCGGTTTGGCAGCGAAGTTTTATCTTCGTTACCCGAAGAGGAGTATGTGTTGATTATGATGTTTTATAAAGAGGCGCACACCATTAAAGATTTGGCCGAAATCACAGGATTGCAGCCAAATCATGTGAAAGTAAAACTACACCGCATCAGAAAAAAGATGCAAAAACAGCTGGAAAAACTAATGAGTGAAAACTTAATTGAAAAGAAATGAACCCGCAACAATCAAACGATATTATTAAGCAAATAGTCCGGCAGGAAACCATTGACAAAGTTCCGGAAGGTTTTTCAACCCGGCTAATGGAACGCTTGCATGCCAGCGAAACTATTAAGAATAATCATGTTCCGTTTTTCACTGGTGGATTATTGTGGCGATGGCCGCTCTATTTGGCGGTTTATTTTTCCTGACCAACTGGTTGGATATTTCCTTTTTTGAAAGTACTTTTCTTGAACGGGCTATCAGCACCCATATCATCAACCAGACTTTGGGGCAGGTATCCACATGGCTGCATCAGCTTTCAGGTGCTTTTTCAAATGAAGGTCTTTTGTCTGGCATCATCGCTATTGTAGTTTTGATGTTTACAGATGGGTTTATCAGGCGAAAACCCCGGCATATTATGTTGTTTTGAAGTAATCCTTTCGGATAAGTCTCCACTGTAAAGACCTGTTGCCCCATATTTTTATAAATTTGCCCCTTCAATTGGCAACCTTTAAAGTAATTCATCAGGTATGGAATATCATTTTAATGACATTGAAAAAAAGTGGCAAAAATATTGGGCTGAAAACAAGACTTTTAAAGCTGTAGCAGACCCAAACAAACCCAAATATTACGTTTTGGATATGTTTCCCTATCCCTCCGGAGCCGGGTTGCATGTTGGCCATCCGCTGGGTTATATTGCTTCTGATATTTTTGCCCGCTTCAAACGTCATCAGGGTTTCAATGTTCTTCATCCGATGGGATATGATGCCTTTGGGTTGCCCGCCGAACAATATGCCATCCAAACCGGCACCCATCCGGCCGTAACTACTGAAAAAAATATTAAGCGCTACCGTCAACAACTCGACCAGATTGGTTTTTCGTTTGACTGGGACCGGGAAGGTCAGAACTTCTGACCCCGCCTATTATAAATGGACGCAATGGACATTTATACAATTATTTAAACATTGGTTTAACCGGGAAACCCAAAAAGCTTCTCCTATCGAAACGCTTATCCGGTATTTTGAACAAAACGGTAGCGAAGGCATCCCCGCAGCAGCCGATCCGCATGAACCCTTTACCGCTCAGGAATGGCAAAACATGACCGAAAAAAACAGCAGGAATTATTGATGTGCTATCGGTTGGCTTATTTATCTGATACGGTTGTCAACTGGTGTCCGGCTTTGGGTACTGTACTGGCTAATGATGAGGTAAAAGATGGTTTTTCAGAGCGGGGCGGCCATCCTGTTGAAAGAAAAAAATGAGACAATGGTCGTTGCGTATCAGTGCTTATGCACAGCGTTTGCTGGACGGACTGGAGCATATTCAGTGGTCTGATTCTATCAAGGATTTTCAACGTAACTGGATAGGACGTTCTGAAGGCGCTACCGTTTATTTTGATATTAAAAATCATGAAACCCCGTTGGAAGTATTTACCACACGGCCCGATACACTTTTTGGGGCAACTTTTATGGTTTTAGCTCCGGAACATGAAATGGTTGATGAAATTACTGCCAGCGAACACCAGGAAGAAGTAAATCGGTATGTGAGATGGGCCAAAAATCGTTCAGAGCGCGACCGGATGTCGGAAGTAAAAAAAGTAACCGGTGTATTCACAGGCGCTTTTGGTATCAATCCCCTTAACGGGAAAGAAATCCCTGTTTGGATTGCCGATTATGTGTTGAGTGGTTATGGCAGCGGGGCTATCATGGCTGTTCCCGGACATGACAGCCGCGATTTTGCTTTTGCAAAACATTTTGGATTGCCCATCATTCAGGTGGTAGCCAAAGAAGGCGAGGCTATGTCCGACCCCGCAGGCTGGGAAACTTCCTATGATGCCAAAGAAGGCCGGATGGTGCAGTCGGATTTTCTTCAATGGTATGCCGGTTAAAGAGGCTATTACAGCCACTATTCAACGACTCGAAGCGATGCAGAAAGGAACCGGCACAATCAACTATCGGTTACGGGATGCTATTTTCAGTCGCCAGCGCTATTGGGGTGAACCTTTTCCGGTTTATTATAAAAACGGCATTCCCTATCCGCTTGACGAAAGTGAACTGCCGCTGGAATTGCCCGAAGTGATGAATATAAACCCACCGAAAAAGGAGAACCGCCTTTGGCACGGGCTAAAAACTGGGTCAACAAAGATGGCTATCCGCTGGAAGTTAACACCATGCCCGGATTTGCAGGCTCCAGTGCCTATTACTATCGCTACATGGACCCCCATAACAACCAGGAATATTTTTCTAAAGAAGCCATTGCTTACTGGAAAGATGTGGACTTGTATATGGGCGGGGATGAACACGCCACAGGCCATCTTATTTATGCCAGGTTTTGGAGCCTGTTCCTGTACGATTTGGGCCTAACTGTTGAAGAAGAACCCTTCAAGCGCCTGATTAATCAGGGAAAAATTCAGGGCCGCTCCAGTTTTGTTTACCGCGTCAATCCGGAAAAATATGCCGAATACCTCCTTTGGCAGGAAATTAAAGACCGGAAGCTGGGTGCCGCATTCAAAAAAGAATTTAAAGACGGTCACCGTCGTTTTGACTTCTACAGCGACGAAGCACGCCTGATCATTGAAATCAAAACGCAGGACAAGCTGGAAAAACTCAAAGAGATGTACGTGACTTTTGCAGAAGAAAGCCGTTACAAATTATTGCTCATACCCGTAAGGGATATTATCAATGACCGGGAAGCCGTTAATGAAGTAATCCGTTCAGCCATCAGGGCCGAAAAAATTACACCGTCATTTGAGCATGATTATAAACCGATGCCTCCCATATTTGTGTCCAAAAATATCGACGGAAGGAAGTTTTTTGCTACACCTATCCATGTGGATATCAATTTGGTTAATAATGATGTATTGGATATCGACGGTTTTAAAAAATGGCGCAGCGAATATGCTGATGCCCGTTTCCTTACAGAAGCAGAAGGTAAATATCTTTGCGGATATGAAGTGGAGAAGATGAGCAAGTCTAAATATAATGTTCAAAATCCCGACGATCTCATCGCCCGGTACGGGGCTGATACTTTCCGCCTTTATGAAATGTTTCTGGGACCTATCGAAACCCACAAACCCTGGGATACACAAGGCATTGAAGGGGTGTTTCGCTTTATGAAAAAATTCTGGAAGCTTTTCTTTGATGAACAAAAAGGCCTGGTGGTTAATGATGATAAACCCGATGCGAAAGAGCTGAAAGTATTGCATCAGACCATACAAAAGGTGACCGACGATATGGAACGGTTTTCTTTCAATACCACCGTCAGTCAATTTATGATTTGTACCAATGAACTACACGACCTGAAATGCCATAAAAGAGCCATTCTTGAACCCCTGGTTGTGCTGATATCGCCGTTTGCGCCGCATATGGCTGAAGAAATCTGGCAACATCTGGGCCACGAGGGTGGGATCTCCAGGATACCGTTTCCGGAGTTCAAACCAGAATATGTACAGGAAAACACCTTCGAATATCCGGTATCGTTTAACGGAAAAATGCGCTTTAAACTGGAACTGCCTGTTGACATGCCAAAACAAGAGGCCGAAAAAGCTGTACTCACCGATGAACGCGCTGAGAAATATCTGCAAGGCAAAAAACCCGGGAAAATTATCGTAGTGCCCAGGCGGATCATTAATGTGGTGGTTTAATGACGTGCAACATGAAAATGATTGAAATTTGAACAGGCGATAAAACCGGCTGGAGAAGGCGCCTGTAATTTGTGATGAATGGCCATTGATGTGTTAAAAAAATTTGATAAATGATTTCGCCCTGTTGAAATTCGCCTGGCTTATATGTCGCCGACACTTATTTTCGAATCAATTTATCCTGCCTCTCCGGATTAATAATTTTTTGTAAAACAACATCAGCATAACATTTTTGCAAAAAAAATTTGTACCACCAAAACAATCTGTGTATATTTGAATATCTGACTGTTTGGCG
>LZCG01000110.1_pt1 | contig 15468 bp, 19 predicted proteins | sample 768541 | NCBI WGS metagenome assembly LZCG01 (sample SAMN05200874, study PRJNA324366) | oil field metagenome | isolation source: sample BH-FW-1 from oil reservoir | place: India: Bombay High | collected 2015-07-11
CGTTGGGCTCTGCGACGCGCCTTTTACCTCGATGAACCGCAACTCACCTGTGTTCGATCGCGGGATTCGATATCCAGCCGAGGTTTTCATCGCTAACGTCGCGCGGCTCGTAGCCGAGGGATCGCTCGGCCTCCATCACCGTTTGCATGGCGATCGACTCGACTTCTCTTCTATCCTCACTGAAAGAGGCGGGTTTCGGAGCCTTTCCGCTCAGTCGATCGAGCAGCCCTTGGGGGACGATCAGCGCACCGCCGGCGACGACCGGGGGAAGGGGAGAGAGGTGGCGCTCCTCTTCCAGCTCCTTGAGCCGCTTCTGCAGGCGGCGCTGCAGCTCGTCGGCGCGCTCGCGCGCCTTGAGCCAGTTCATGCGCGGCTGTCTCCCCGCTTCCTCGAGCACCTTCAGCTCCTGAGCACGGTGGTCCCAGTAGGTAATCTCCTTGGTCAGCCTGTCCTTCACCGCAGCGTAGGTCTTATTCACCATCTCCTCACGGCGTTGCTTCACCTCTTTGAGATGCGTGGGAACCAAGTTCTCCACAGCAAATTCCACTATCCGTGTTTCCAGGTCTTCCTGCCGGAGCCAGTCTTCTTCGATAAGGGGCTTGATCTGCTTCTGCTCATCCTCCGTCGCTGAGCGGTAGTCAAGGTAAGGGGCGTATCCAGCGTTACGCACAGCTCCCGTTTTATTGATCTCACTAAACTGAAGCCGTCTTGATACCGTGCGTTGCAATCCTCCCTTGTTGAGCCTGGCGTCCTGGATGGTGTGCTCAAGATAGAACAGTACCCGAATCTTGTTGCCTTTATCTTCAGGATCAACGAGGATCGTTCCTTGCTTCAGCAGGTTGCGGTAGCGCTGCAGAATAAGGTCGGTAACGCTATCTAAGAGCGGATGTCCCGGGCACACGAATTCTGCAAGCGGCTTGCCTGGTATGGAGATCAATTCCTTGTGAAAGGTGACTCTCTCATAGCGTTGTAGAACAGGGTTGCGCGTTCCAATCAGGCGATCTCTCTCGCGTACCGCACCCGGCACGTGCGCGATCTCGTACCTCCCGTGTTCGCGCTCGTTTATCGTATCGCCAAGGTGACGGAAGGCTTCGATAAAGAAACTGCGAATGTAGTATGGCTGCAAACGATGAGCCTCAGCACGCTCCATTTCCTCTTTGATCTTGTACACCTTGCGGGTATCGAGGACGTCTTCGGTCAACGCGCGCTGTTCGACCAACTCTTCCAATCGCTCTCTGTCGAAGGCGGTGTCAACCTGTTTGTACAGACGATTGCGCACCTCCGGTAGAGCGCCGTAGCGGACAGCCTCGATGAGAAGCCTCCGTAGCTCTGAACCGCGGAATACCTCCCCCAGTACGTCGAACACCGTGTCCCCGAGTTCCTTGCGCTCAGCCTCGATTTTCTCCAACAGCCGGGCGAATACATCGCCTTCGCGGGTCTCGTCAGCCACAAGGTTCCACACGTGGCAGACCTCGGTCTGCCCGATCCGATGGATACGGCCGAACCGCTGTTCCAACCGGTTCGGGTTCCAGGGGAGGTCATAATTGACCATAAGGTGCGCCCGCTGAAGGTTGATCCCTTCACCAGCGGCATCTGTTGCCACAAGAACGTGCACGTCCTTGTCCTGTAAGAAGCGCTCCTGTATCGCCCTTCGCTCCTCACGCCGCATTCCTCCATGGATGGTGACCACCGCTTCGGGTCGACCAAGCAGCGTTTGGATACGCTCCACCAGATAACGCACCGTATCTCGATGTTCGCTGAAGATGACGAGCTTGCGCCGATGCCCGTGAGCATCGAGCATGTGCGGCTCGTCCAGAAGCAGGTCACGGAGCTCCTCCCATTTCTTGTCTGTGCCGCTTTGCCGCACACGAAACGCCAGTCGTTCGAGCCGTTTCAGGGTCTCGATCTCCGCTTCGAGCTCAGCGATAGTGCGGCTCGCCGTCGCCTGATCGATGATCCGGTCTTCCAACTCCTCGTATTCAGTGCTTGGTGCCTCGTCGAGTCGATAAGGGCCTCCTCGGATAGAGAGGGCAGTTCCTGCCGCCACTCTACCCGCGCCGTCGCCCCACGTGCTGAGAGCCTCTCCTCGGCCAGCCTTCGCTCCAGCCGCTCCCGACGGCGGCGTAACGACCTATAGATCGCTTCGGGTGAGGAGGCGAGCCGGCGCTGAATCGAGGTGAGGGCGAAACCGACGGTGTTCCTCCGCCCCCCGTTCTCGATCCGATCAGCGCGGTTGAACTCCTCGCGGACGTAGTTTGTAACCTCTCCGTAAAGATGAGCCTCCAGGTCGGACAGCTCGTACTTCACCGTGTAGGCGCGCCGCTCGGGGAAAAGGGGTGTGTTGTCGAACTTGACGAGCTGCTCCTTGCTCAGCCGGCGCATGAGGTCCGAGATATCGACGGTATGCACTCCTTCCCGGAACCGCCCGGCAAATCGATCCTCGTCGAGCAGAGAGAGGAAAAGCTGAAAGTCCTCTTCCTTCCCGTTGTGCGGGGTCGCCGTGAGGAGGAGAAAATGGCGGGAGATCTTGGCGAGCAGCTGGCCGAGCTGATGGCGCTTGGTGTACTTGACTTCGTTTCCGAAGACGTGCGCCGACATCTTATGTGCCTCGTCAACGACGATCAGGTCCCAATCGGTCTGTTTGAGCTTGGCTTGTACATCCTCATCGCGACTCAGCTTATCCAAACGGGCAATCACGAGGTTGTTCTCCAGGAACCAGTTGCCGGTGCGGGCGGCCTCCAGCTTCTGGTTGGTTAGGATCTCGAACGGCAGGTGGAACTTCTCCCACATCTCGTCCTGCCATTGCTCGGCGAGCATCCCCGGACAGACGACCATGCAGCGCTCGAGGTCGCCGCGGGCGCGCAGCTCCTTGATGAGGAGTCCGGTCATTATCGTCTTCCCCGCTCCCGGATCGTCGGCAAGCAGGTACCGGAGCGGCTGACGGGGGAGCATCTTCTCGTAGACAGCGGTGATCTGGTGGGGAAGCGGTTCGATCAGGGACGTGTGCACCGCGAGCAGGGGATCGAACAGATACGCAAGCTGAATTCGGTGCGCTTCCGAAGCAAGCTGATATAGATACCCGTCCGCGTTGAATGCCCACGGTGTCCCCGGTTGTAGCAGTTCCAAGTGCGGCTCATCTTCTCGGTAGAGAAGCCGCGAACCGACGGCACCGTTTTGTCGTTTGAAAGTAAGTTCGATAGCGTTGGATCCAATCCACTTGGCGTTGACGATAGTGACTGGTTCTTCAAGCACGATCCCGCGAACCTTACTTCCTGACTTCAGGTCTTCCAGCTTCAACCGGTGTCACCCTCTCCCATTTGCTCATCCATTGTACAGGTTTATCACCCGCGGTGTGAAATCGGATCGGCGCTGGCAGCTAATCTTGGGTTTCGAATCGGGGTCTTGTCCTCTTTACGCATGACGGCCTCGAATTCGGCGGTAGGGATGTTCTTGCGAGATGCCTCGTCGTGCGTGAACGTCTCGACCTTCTTTGGGCTCTTCTTCTTGGGAGTTCTCTGTGCCATGTTTGCGTCCTTATGATCTTGTTTGTTTCTGATCTTTCATCTGTTCAACTATTGCCCGTCCTGCCATTGTCAGCCAATATCTTTGCTGGCGGCTCCGTGGCTTTTCCGGAATTGTCATCTCGATCAGGCCGGCATCGAGGGCAGGATGCAGGTACGCCTTACGGAAGTGTTTGCGGTCCTTCAGAGCTAAGTGTGCCTGGAGCTCCTCTCTCAGTAGTGCGCCTTCACACACAAGAAGGAGGCGTTCAACTTGGGGGGTAACATGGGGGGTAGCTCCCCTTTCAAGTTGCACCTTCGCATCAGCGTGAACGGGCAGGCGAATCAAGAAGTAGGTGCGATCCTCGGGTTGGCGCAGAAGGTCTTCGATGTTAATCGGAAGCTTGTTAGTCACCGAACACCTGCTTCTTCGCCTTCTTCTTCGCCATCTTTCCTCTCTTATAAATGCCGAATCACTATTGGTCCATATTCCTGTCAGGAGATCTTGGTGATTCGGCTGTGCTTGTGTCCATCTGCGCGACCTGTTTGGCGGGTTTATGGCGGGTTTCGTTCTCATGGCTCATTGGCGGGTTTGGCGGGTTTATGCTTGGCGATTACGTAGTGTGCCGCCCGCCCTGTGTGTCCAACCTTCTCCAAAACACCAAGCTGTGTAAGCTGTCGGAGTTCTCTGAGTGCCGTTCTCTCAGAGACACCGGTGATGTCACGATATTGAGCATTATCAATACGTCCTGTGGCCTTTACGTGCTTGATCACCTGCCGCTGGCGATCGTTCAAATCAAGCTCTGCCATTACTCTCTCTGTCAGCCAATCTCTCCATAAGGTTACCACAAACGAGCCCTCGCGTTGTTCAAAGTCCGGTTCGGGAAGGCCTGCCTCGCGGCAGAGAGCAATCATCATCTGGGTGCCGGATCCGGCTTTCTCGATATACCGGGCGAGATAGAGTGATTCTGCAAGTAACGGGTTGTTGGGGATTGATGGATGGTCGTGGCGGAGGCTATCAATCCCGAGAGCAGCCGGCAGGGAGCCAGGATTCCATACTTCAAGACGGTCGGCAAAGAGGCGGACTTCCACCGAGGCGTTGCTGTTGTAATCGCGATGAGCTATGGCGTTGACAATCGCTTCTCCAACAGCGTCGGGAGGGCGACGAAGGCGCGCTCTCCCAATGCGGTGATTGTCCATGACCGGTTTCTCTCGGTGAGTTAGTAGTTTGTTGCTGTAAACTCATCGCTGATCTCTTATCAGCCTTTGATCACGATGAGCGGGCGCAGCCGGGCCACCGGCCGGTTGATCCCTGCGTCCGCAGCCGCCTGCACGACGCGCTCCACATCCTTGTACGCTCCTGGAGCCTCCTCGGCGATTCCGCGCATGCTGTGCGCCCGGAGGATGATCCCCCATCGGTCATCGACGCTTCGATATCCTTTCCCCAGTACTTCTTTGCCGCCTTCTTGCGCGACAGGGCCCGCCCCGCCCCGTGGATCCCGCTTCCAAACGTCTTTTCCATCCCTAGCTTCGTTCCACGCATGACGTAGGAGGCCGTCCCCATCGTCCCTCCGACGAGGATCGGGTGGCCGACCGCGCGGTAAGAGACGGGTGACTCCTCGCGCCCCGGCCCGAACGCTCGGGTCGACCCTTTGCGGTGGACGAGGAGCGTCCGTTCCTCCCCACAAACGCGATGTTGCTCGGTCTTCACGTTGTTGTGCCCGATATCGTACACTGTGCGCACCGCGTCTAAGGGGATGCCAAGGACGCGGTTAAACGAGGAGCGGACGAGGTGAGCGATCACCTGCCGATTAGCGAACGCGCAGTTCGACCCGCAGGCGACCGCGCTCAGGTAACGCTTCCCCTCAGGCTCTTGATCGGGGCGCAGACGAGTTCCCGCTCGCGGATCGGGATTTGGTAGCGCTTGCTCGCCCGCTCCATCTCCTTCAGGTAATCCTGGCCGATCTGGTGGCCGAGGGCGCGTGACCCGGTATGGATGGAGACGACCACCTGCCCTTCGGTGAGGCCGTAGATCGCGGCCGCCTCCTGATCGAAGACCCGTTCGATCGTCTGCACCTCCAAGTAATGGTTCCCCGATCCGAGGGTCCCCACCTGCCGGAACTGGCGTTGCTTGGCGAGGAGACTGACCGTGAGCGGGTCGGCATTCCGGATCCGTCCTTCCTCCTCGATGAACGTTAGGTCGCGCTCCAGGCCATACCCGCGCTCTACCACATAGCGTGCCCCCTCCTGCAAGAGGCGATCGATCTCTTTTACGCTAAGGCGAAGTTTCCCCTCCGAGCCGAGGCCGGCGGGGACGGTCCGGTAGAGGTCATCAGCCAACTTGGTGAGGAGAGGGTCGAGGTCCGCTCGGGCAACGGGGGTAGCGAGGAGGCGCACCCCGCAGTTGATGTCGAATCCGACCCGCCGACGACCACGACCCCTGTTCAATGTCGAACGCCGCCACCCCGCCGATCGGGAATCCGTATCCGGGATGGACATCCGGCAGGGCAAGGGCAGCGGAGACGATCCCGGGAAGGCAAGCGACGTCTCGCACCTGCACAAGCGCGTTCCACTCCTTCTTCTGCACAAGATCCTGCTGGAGCTGCTCGATCGTCCCTTCGTCGGCGATGATCCTTCCGGGAACGCGCATCTCACCGCGTTTTTGGAGGGTCCACTCTGAAGGAGCGACCCGCTCTAGATTGATCTCGTTCATGGTTCCTCTCTTTCAGATATCGACCACACACTGCGCGAGCCATCTTCCACCCTCCTGAGAGACGCGAAGCCCGGCGTAGGTTACGCCCTTCACTTCGGTCTTCGGATGGTGCCGCTCCAGATCTAATGGTTCGCCCCACCCCTCTCCGCGCAGGGAGAATCCGTCCTTGGTCGTTCGAATATCCACATGAAAACGCGACAGGACGAGCCCTGCAAGATCCTTCTTCACCAGGAGGTTTGATAACCACTCGACGAGGAGGAGGTCGAGCCGCTGCGCTTCTGCGGTGACTTGGATCGATCCCTGCGGGATGACCTCCGATAGATCGACCATCAGATTGAACATCGCCCGCGCTGCCTCGCAGAACGCCCCCTCCACCGTCTCTCCGATCCCGCGCACGCCGATATCCGCTGTGTGGTCGAGGTACTCAAAAGCCATCGACCTTCCTCCCTGAAAACGGAAGGGTAAGAAGCGGGGTGTAGATCGCTCCCTGCGCAGTCAACCGACTCTCCATTAACACGAGCCGGTCGGCACGGAGCGTCCAGTCGGGCGAGTCCGCGAGTCCGCGGATCGTCTGCGCGATTTCAGGGTCGGTCCTTCCTTTGATCCGCGCCAGGGTGATATGGGCGACCGTTTCCGGGCGTCCGCCAGAAAAACCAAGCTCCGCGAGTTCGCGGTCGAGTGAGGTGAGGAGAGCGGTAAACGAGGAGGAGCATCCCCACCAGCCCAGAGGACACGCGGCCGATCAGGAGTGGGGAACGCCCCCACGCGATCGATCGAGAGATCGAACGGTGTCGTATCCCGCGTGACCGTTTTGCAAGCTCGCTCAAGGTCGATCGTCAGCATCGGGTCGATCTCTCCCAGGAAGCGCACCGTGACGTGAAAATTCTCCGGTTTTACCCAGGAGGCGCGCACCGGATCAGTCGGCGCGCTCGTCGTGAAAGCTCGTCGAGTATCGTCCTGAGGGAGCGATCGATCGGAATGCACAGAAACGTTCGCATCGTTAACCTCCGCTACAGGAAGCATACCACAAATCAGCTCATCGGCAATCAGCTCATCGGCAGTCAGCTAAAACAAGAGCTAGCCGAAACGTGGTCCTATGTCAAGCTGTGAGCTGACCACTGTAGGCTGATAGATGAACCCTGACGCTCAATTATCCGCCTGTGCGTGGTCCCCTCGAAAGAAGGTAAGAAGCGCTTCTATAGACAGCCAGCTCAGGCCAAGGGATCCTCTAACACCCGCAGAGGCCTGCTTACCGCTGCTCCCTTCCAGGCCTGACGGGGTTCACAAGCATGCGCCGCAGAGGGCTCGACCCTCATCACCGCTTATCCAAGGCAGACCCTCCTGCCTTCTCCCTCAGGGAACCCTTCGGCTCCACTGTAGCGGGTTGTGGATGTAGGGGACCGCTAGCCCCCCACCTAGCACAGGCGTTGGCGGAGGGGGCGGGATTCGAACCCGCGGTACCCAGAAGGTACACCAGTTCTCCAAACTGGCGGCTTAGACCGCTCACCCACCCCTCCGGCTATACGCCGATCATTCTAGGGGGGCGAGTATGGGATTTCAACTGGGGCCTTGACTACCGGATGCGACCTTAGGCGATACGCAGGATCTCCTTTGTCCGTTCCACCTGATCGACGGTGAAGATGACCCGGCTTTTTTCTACACTCGGGTAGCAGGATAGGACGTTGATCTTCTCCCTGCTCAAACGTCCGAGGAGTGTCGCCAGTTGTCCTGGATGATTCGGAAGTTCGAGGACCAACGCCTCGTTCTCCTCGAAGTCGACTCCCGCACTGCGCAAGACCTTGCGTGCCTTCCCGGGATCGTCGGTGACGAGGCAGATCACGCCTTCCTCCAACACGGTCGTTCCAGCGATCCCTTCGATATTGACGTGCTCCTTTCCGAGCACCTCCGCGATCTCTACGAGGCTCCCAGGGCAGTTACCGATGGTGAACGAGAACTCCTTCACAGCTATCACCTCCGTGACATCATAGCACGCGAAGAGCACCAGGTAAAAGCCTCCCCGTACTGCTCCCGCCTTAAGAGCGATCGGGGCTTATGTAGGATAAAAGCTCTGCTGGCTTGAAAAGAAAAGGAGAGGCACTATTATTTAGATATCTAAAGGTTAGAGGGCTACCTATCACCCATCGACCGAGTAGGAGGCCACCCATGCCCAAAGAACGAAGAGAGGATTCAATCGGTCATTTGGTGTCGCAAATCTGTAAGCTCTCGCGTGAGCGATCACGTGTTCTCATGGCAAGAATCGGGATTCACTGCGGGCAGGGGGTCGCTCTCCGGCAGCTCTGGCGCAAGGATGGAGTTCCACAATCGGAACTGGCGCACGGCCTTCACGTCGCTCCAGCGACGGTGACCATCTCCCTTCAACGCATGGAGAGGATCGGTCTGATCGAACGGCGGCCGGATCCGCACGACCAGCGAGTATCCCGTGTTTTCTTGACCGAGAAGGGACGATCGCTTCGCGAGGAAGTAGAAGGAAACTGGCACAAGCTGGAAGAGGAAGCGCTCGCCGGATTCACTGAGGAGGAACGCCTTCTTCTGCGGGGTTACCTCCTCCGGATTCGGGAGAACCTGCTCCAGGAACGGTAGGGCATGTTAGCCAATGTACTGAACCGGTCGATCGCTGATGGCTGAATGCTTGCGTAACAAGACGATGACCCTGAACAAAGGAGAAGGCCAGTGAACTCGCTACGCCGGATGTTTCACTTCGTGAGACCCTACAGGTGGCCGAGCCTCGTCGCACTTGCCCTCCTCCTCGGGATGGTCGGGGCGGACCTCCTCATCCCGCGGCTCACCCAACGGATCATCGATCAGGGAATCGCTACAGGAAACATGCGCGTGATCGCTGTTACAGCTGCTGTAATGATCGGAGCAGCGCTTCTCAGCGCCCTCTTTTCGATCGGGAACACGATCCTGGCGGTGCGGGTATCGCAGGGGTTCGCCGCCGATGTGCGGAGCGCGGTTGTGCGCAAGGTACAGACGTTCTCGTTCGGTAACCTGGATCGAATCCGAACAGGAGAACTGCTGGTGCGCACGACGAGCGACGTCAACATTGTGCAATCGATCGTCACGATGTCGCTTCGTCTCTTAACGCGCGCTCCGGTATGGATCGCGGGAAGTATTGTCATGCTCGCCATCACCAGCCGACAGTTGGCGGTCATGCTGGCCTGTTTCTTCCCTGTTATTGCCGGTCTGATCTGGCTGTTTGCGGGAAAGGCACAGCCGATCTTCCTCGCGGTGCAAGAGAGGCTCGACCGACTGAATACGGTGTTGCAGGAGAACCTCGCTGGGGTACGGCTGGTCAAGGCGTTCGTGCGGGCCGAACACGAGAACGCACGGTTCGACGAGGCCAATGAAGAGTTGATGGCGAAGAACATCCAAGTGATGCAGCTCTTGGCGATCCTCAGCCCGACGATGATGCTGATGGTCAATTTGGGGATTGTCGGGGCGGTCTGGTTCGGAGGGACCGCCGTAATCCACGGGAAGATGACGGTGGGAGAGATCGTAGCTCGATCAACTACCTGACATTCGCCCTCTTCCCGACGCTTATGTTGGCGGGGATGGTCGGTCCGCTGTCGGCGGCCGATGCCTCGGCCGGCCGGATCCTCGAGGTGCTCGACAGCACCGCCGAGGTAGAGGAGAGGAAAACGGCCCGTCCCCTAGAGGATGTGAAGGGAGAGGTCGTGTTCGAGAACGTCTCGTTCAGTTACAATGGGGAGGATCATGATCCGGTGTTGAAGGGGATCAGCCTCGTCGCTCGACCGGGGGAGACGGTGGCGATCCTCGGTGCAACCGGATCGGGGAAGTCGAGCCTCATCCACCTCATCCCCCGCTTCTACGACGTGACCGCGGGAAGGGTGTGCCTCGACGGGATCGACGTGCGGGATATTCGGCTCCACTCCCTTCGCTCTCACATCGGAGTGGCGCTGCAGGAGGCGGTCCTCTTCGGAGGAACGATCCGCGATAACATTCGCTACGGCCGACCGGATGCGAGTGAGGAAGAAGTGATCGCCGCTGCGAAAGCAGCGCAGGCGCACGAATTCATCACCGCACTACCCGATGGCTACGATACGCACGTAGGACAACGGGGTGTCAACCTATCCGGCGGGGAGAAACAGCGGATCTCCATCGCCCGTGCCTTACTCGTTCGGCCGAAGGTCCTCATCCTCGATGACTCGACGAGTGCGGTCGATGTGGAGACCGAGGCTAAGCTCCAGGATGCGCTCGATCGCTTGATCGCGGAATCGGAGCACAACACCACTCGGTTCATCGTTGCGCAGCGGATCAGTACGGTCCTTCTGGCGGACAAGATCGTGGTCCTCGACCAGGGAGAGGTTGCAGCGATCGGCACGCACAAGGATCTCCTTGCGTCGTGCCCGATCTATCAGGAGATCTACCGATCCCAGTTGGGAGAGGGGGTGCTCGCTCATGGTAGAGGAGGTGCCCCACAGATCCCAGCAGGGCATGGGTCCGGGATGCCGGGTCCCGCGGACACGGGAGGAGGGCACGAATCGAGAAGGCACGTGATGCGCGCGGCGCGGCTCGCCGTCTGATCCGCTACCTCCAACCCTATAAGGGGATCCTCCTCGTGGTCTTTGCTCTCGCCACTGGGGGTACGATTCTCGCGCTTCTCGGTCCGTTTCTGATGGGGCTTGCCATCGATCGCTTCATCGCCGTGGGGGACATCCACGGCCTCCTCCGGGTCGCCCTGTTGATACTCGGTGTCTACCTTGGTTCATGGTTGTTACAGATCGGCCAGAACACGCTGATGGCGAGAGCGTCGCAACGGGCGATGCGGGATCTGCGGCGCAACCTCTTCTCCCACCTGCAGATATTATCTCTCCGTTTCTTCGACCGTTATCCGCACGGGGAACTGATGAGTCGGCTGACAAACGACATGGACAACATCAGCCGGGTCCTCTCGCAGAACGTGACCCAACTCTTCACCGGGGTTCTTACGCTAGTGGGGATCCTGGCGATGATGTTCTCCCTCAATCCCCGCCTGGCATCGGGGTCGATGCTCGTCTTCCCGCTGATGTTCGGCTTGGTCGCCTTTGTGGGGAAACGTACACGTAAAGGATATCGGAGCCTGCAGATGCAGATTGGGCAGTTGAACGGAGAGCTCGAAGAGATGTACAGCGGCCAGCGGGTGGTCGCGGCGTTCGGACAGGAGGAAGCGACCTTGAAGCGCTTCGATACGGCGAATGAAGCGGTGCGCCGGATCGGGATCCATGCCCAGACCTACGCGATGTTGATGCCGCCGCTGTTGGGAATCCTCAGTAACGCCAACATCGCCGTGGTCGCCGGTCTCGGCGGGTGGATGAGTCTAGAAGGGATGGCGAGTGTGGGGACCATCGCTGCGTTCATCGCGTATTCGCGTCGGTTCGCTCGACCGCTCCGTCAGCTGGGGGATCTGTACAACCAGATACAGGCGGCGCTCGCCGGAGCGGAGCGGATCTTCGAGATCATCGATACCCCCCCAGAGTTGACCGACGCACCGAATGCGATCTCACTCGATGAGGTCGCGGGCGAGGTCGTGTTCGACCACGTCGATTTTGCCTATGTTCCGAGTGTGCCTGTGCTGAGAGACATCTCCCTCAACGCTAAGCCTGGGGAGATGGTCGCTCTGGTCGGCCCGACCGGCGCGGGGAAGACAACGGTCGCCAACCTCCTCACCCGGTTCTACGACATCGACAACGGTGTGATCCGAATCGATGGAGAGGATATCCGCCACGTGCGGAAAGAGAGCCTGCGCCGACAACTTGGGATCGTGTTACAGGAGACGTTCCTCTTTACAGAATCGGTGATGGAGAACATCCGCTACGGCAGGCTCGACGCCACCGACGCAGAGGTGATGGCTGCGGCGAGGCTCGCTGGTGCTGATCCGTTCATCCGGCGGTTACCGCAAGGCTACGAGACCAAGCTCTCGGAGCGCGGGAGCAACCTGAGCGAGGGGCAACGGCAGCTGTTGGCGATCGCGCGGGCAGTCCTTGCCAGACCACGGGTTCTCATCCTCGACGAGGCGACGAGCAGCGTCGACACGCGCACTGAGATGCAGATCCAGAGAGCTCTCCTCGAACTGATGAAGGGACGCACGAGCTTCGTCATCGCACACAGGCTCTCCACGATCCGCAGCGCTGACCAGGTTCTCGTCATCGATGACGGCCGCATCATCGAGTGCGGAACGCACGAGGAGCTCCTTGAGAAACGAGGCTTCTACCATCGCCTCTACACGAGCCAGTTTAGAGGGGAAACAGCGGCAGCTACGACCTAAGAGACAAGGCATTGGGAAGGGGTCCAAGCTAGGACGTGCACAGGCAATCATCTGTTCGATCGACCATGCGTGGGGGAGAAAGAACCACAGGTCCGGCCACAAGGGATTCGTGCCATCCGGAAGACGCTGCCCGGTCTTCTCAATCGTTATCCTCGTCTTTGAACGGCGCTGTTTGATCGATGACCGTTCCGTCGGGGTCGAACAGTTGTACGATGCCTGGAGTGGCATTCGTCAGCCGGAGAAAGTGTACACAAAACACCTGTCTGGCCCAGTCGGAGAGACAATAATAGCCGAAGTTGAGAGTCGTTACCTGCTCGAAACGAGAAGGACCCCCCAAAAAAAACGGGGCAGAGGAATCCCCGCCCCGTTTCGTTTCTTCTTCAAACAAGCCTTACTTTCTCTCCCCTAAGGGAAGGACGGTCCGCCCGTGAACGGTGTTGATCAGGATCCCGGCCGAGGTGTACCAGGCGATAAGAGAGCACAGGATCCCCTCGTAGCCTGCAATCTTATGCACTACCGGCTGAACTCTCCGATCGCCAAGAGGAAGAAGAGGATGGTCAGGGTGACAAAGACCCATGTGACCGCCTTGGAAAGCTTCAAGGAAGCGATCGTCGCGTATCCGGTGAAGATTCCCCACGCAATGAAGACGACGGCCATACCCGCTGGAGGGACGTCGACGAACGCCTGTACCCCGGCAAGCTTCAGGAAGAAGAACAGGGCAAGGCCCATCCAAAACGCACCGAAGGAGGAGAAGCAGGTCGCGCCGAAGATATCCCCCCGCCGTACGTCCCACATCCCTGCCATAAACTGGGCCAACCCGCCGTAGAGCATGGCAATCGGCATGACGATCCCAATCGTCGCCACATCGACCAACCCAGCGTTTACGATGTTCAGGATGAACGTTGAGAGGGCGAACCCCCCCAACCCCAGTGCACCAACATTAGCAAGCGCAGGTTTGTTCGATTCGCTCACACTTTCCTCCTTAACCTTTGTAGCCGACCATCTCTTTCAGGTGATCGACGCTCTCGGGATTTTGCAGCGTAGTCAGGTCTCCGACCGGCTCATTGCGAACGAGTGCTTTTAACACGCGACGCATGATCTTTCCCGAACGGGTCTTCGGCACGTCATCGACAAAGACGATCTCGTCAGGCCGTCCTGTCGGACCGATGACCGTGGTGACGGTCCCGAGGAGCTCCTTGCGGATCTCGTCGGAGTGCTCGACCCCTGCCTTTAACAGGACAAACGCGACCGGGACCTCACCCTTCAAGTCATGTGGGCGGGAGACGACGGCCACTTCGCTCACCTTGTCGTTCTGCGCTAGAGCGCTCTCCACCTCAGCGGTGGCAAGGCGGTGTCCGGCGACGTTCATCACGTCGTCGACGCGGCCGGTGATACGGATATTGCCCATCTCGTCCTTGCGCGCGCCGTCGCTTGTGAAGTAGCGCTCTGGGCCGTACTCGGTGAAGTACTGTGCCTTGAACCGTTCCATATCTCCGTAGATGCCGCGCGTCAAAGCGGGCGGGAAGGGGTTAAAGATGGAGAGATAACCACCTTCACCCGGCTTCACCGGGGTCCCACCCGCATCGAGGATATCACCGATCACACCGGGGAACGGACGCCCGGCGATGGTGGGGATGAACGGCCCAATCCCCGGGAGGCTGTTCACCATGTTTGCTCCGGTCTCGGTCTGCCACCACGTATCGATGATCGGGCAGCGACCGCCGCCGATCTTCTCGAAGTACCAGAGCCACGCGTCGACGTTGATCGGCTCACCGACCGTTCCCAACAGACGAAGAGAGGAGAGGTCGTGCTTCGCCGGCCACTCATCCCCCCACTTTAAGAACATGCGGATCGCGGTCGGGGCGGTGTAGAGTTGAGTCACCTTGTGCTTCTCGATGATCGCCCACATGCGGCCGTAGTCGGGTGCGTCCGGAGAGCCCTCGTACATCAGGCTCGTCACCCCGTTCATCAGGGGAGCATAGTTGATGTAGGTGTGGCCGGTGATCCAACCGACATCAGCGGTGCACCAGAAGATGTCACCCTCGTGGAGATCGAAGTTCCACTTTGCGGTGAGGTAGGACTGAACGGCGTACCCACCGGTGGTGTGCATGATACCCTTCGGCTTTCCGGTTGTTCCAGATGTGTAGAGGAGGAATGCCAGATCCTCGGAGTCCATCTCCTCGGCCGGGCAGTCCTCCGATGCACCTTCCATCAGCTCGTGGTACCACAGGTCACGGCCGGCGGTCATCGGCGCGCTCCCGTCGAGGCGCTTGACAACAACGACCTTCTCCACGGGCGTCCCTTCGACACCGGCGTCGGCGTTGCGCTTCAGGTTGATCGCTTCCCACGCCGGTAGTAGCCGTCAGCGGTGATGACGACCTTCGCCCCGGCATCGATCATCCGGTCACGCAGGGAATCAGGCGAAAAGGCCGAGAAGACGACGCTGTGCGGAGCGCCGATACGAGCGCACGCCTGCATGGCGATGACCGCTTCCGGGATCATCGGGAGGTAGATACCGACGCGGTCTCCCCTCTTGACCCCCAGCCCCTTCAGCACGTTAGCGAACTTGGAGACAAGACGGTGGAGCTCCTTGTACGTCAGCTTGACCGCCTCTTCCTCCACCGGTTCTGGCTCCCAGATGAGGGCGATCCGATCTCCGGCTCCCTCCTCGATGTGGCGATCGAGTGAGTTGTAAGAGAGGTTAAGTTTCCCTCCCATAAACCACTTATACGCCTGCGGAGCAAACTCATACGCCTTATCCCAGCGCTTGAACCAGTGGAGCTCTTCAGCATGTTTGCTCCAAAACGCTGTGGGATCGGCGTTCGCCTCGGCGTAGATCGACTCATCAGCCACCCACGCCTGTTCCTTCATGGCTTCAGTCGGCCAGAAGACGTTCTCCTTCTCTGGGTCCTTCTTGACCCACTTGATCGGTTCGGACACGGTTCCACCACACTCCTAAAGTGTTTTGA
>LZCG01000111.1_pt1 | contig 15428 bp, 24 predicted proteins | sample 768541 | NCBI WGS metagenome assembly LZCG01 (sample SAMN05200874, study PRJNA324366) | oil field metagenome | isolation source: sample BH-FW-1 from oil reservoir | place: India: Bombay High | collected 2015-07-11
CGATGATCGCATAGGTGGACGAGATAGTGTTCAGCTTGCGGTATCCGGCATGACGAGGGAGATGTTGAGGTTCCCTGGGTAGTGATAGACCGTGCCGCCGCCGCTCATGCGGCGCAGGATGGGAATTTTCTGCTCACTGGCGTACCGCTGATCCACCTCAGAGCAGACCGTCTGTGATCTTCCAATGATCACACTGCGATCGTTCACCCACAGGCGCAATGTTGATTGCCCGTTCTCCAAGAGCGCTTCATCGAGCGCCAGGCCGAGGGCGGGATCTGCCGGATGAAGATCGGTGATCAGCCTGAGCATGCGGGAATCGTCTGTGCGGCGTGGTAGGAGCTGCGCACCAACGGGCCGGACATGACGAAGCAGAACCCAAGCTGCCTCGCTTCGTCCGCGAGTTCCTTGAATTCATCTGGATGAACGTAGCTACAAGCGGGGCGGCGGCATGGGACGGGGGAAGGTACTGCCCGAGCGTGAGCGCCCTGACACCGACCGATCGCAGGTCGCGCATCGTCTGAAGCACCTCTTCCCGTTCCTCTCCCAGGCCGAGCATGATTGAGCTCTTGGTGATCGTCTGCGGCGAGATCTCCCTGACACGCTCAAGAACGTGCAGCGATTGGTCGTAACCGGCACGAGGATCGCGTAAACCCAAGGAGAGACGACGCACGGTCTCGATGTTGTGCCCGATGACGTCTGGATTGCTCGCGATGAGCGTCTGCAGGACTGAGTCATTCCCGGAGAAATCCGGGATGAGCGCCTCGATCTTCACCGGGGGCAATCGTCTCTTGGTCTCTCTGATCGCCGCAGCGAAGATGCTCGCCCCTCCGTCTGTGAGGTCATCACGATCGACCGAGGTGAGAACGACGGAGGAGAGCCGAAGCTCAGCGATCGCTTCTGCCAGGCGAACGGGTTCCTCCCGATCGACGATCCCGCCGGGGTTCCCGGTTGGCACCGCGCAGAAGCGGCAGGCACGTGTACACACCTCTCCCAGGAGCATGAATGTTGCAGTGCGTACCCCCCAGCACTCGGCGGCGTTCGGACAGACCGCGCCTGGCAGACGGTCGTCAGTCGGTACCGGGAGAGGATATCACGGACAGTCCGCATCCCTTCCGCTTCTGTGGGGGAGGGGGCCTTCACTCTCAGCCAATCTGGGCGCTCAGGCATCGTTTTCATCCCAGTACTCCTCTTGATCACCCACGGTGAGGTGCCAGCGAAAGAGCGGTCCCATCTCGGCAAGGAGCGCGGTGGTGACCTCCTCCATGGTAGGGCACTCCCTTACGAGGTCTGCAAGAGAGATGACCTCAACTTCCAAACCGCAGGGGTTGATCATCGCAAAGTGAGTCTTATCAACGTCTATGTTCAGGGCGAGGCCGTGGCGGGTCACCCAGTGCTTGACGTAGACCCCGACGGATGCGATCTTGTACGAGTCGACCCACACCCCGGGAAATCCGGGACGCCTGTGCGCCCTCACCCCGATCTTATCGAGGAGGTTGATCACCGCCTGCTCGAGGTTTGCAATGTAGCGCTTGAGGTCCCGCCCGTGCTCGCGCAGATCGACGATCGGATAGACGACGAGCTGCCCTGGCCCGTGATAGGTGATGTCCCCTCCACGTTCGATCTCGTGGACCGCGATCCCGGCCTCTTGCAGGACCTCTTCTGGAACGAGGATGTTCTTTCTCGATCCGCTGCGTCCGATGGTGAAGACCGGATTGTGCTCGACTGTGAGAACGGTATCTCTTATCTCGCCGCGGCAGCGAAGCGTATGCAGCCGCTCCTGCAAGTGGTAGGTCGCGATGTAATCGGCCCGGCCGAGGGGGAGGTGGACCGCTCGATCGTTCCTTCACGCGATTTCAGCCAGGAGGTCATTAAAGTGTGCTTTCTCCCCTTCCTCTTTCACGATGCGCGCAAGCCGTCCGGCCTTTGGCGCGTCGATCACGAACGTCGTCTTCTCCGTCTCTACCTCAACGAGATCCTCGCCCGCTTCCAGCATCTCCCCTTCTTTTTTCAGCCAGTCGACGATTGTCACCTCGGCGACCTCACCGAGATCAGGGAGGCGTACCTCTCCCGAAGCCTGTTCACTCATCGCAATCCCTCCTTTTGCTGCCAGGAATACTAGCCGATCGCGGGAACGCTTTCACCTTGTTCTCTTATGGGTAGCTGCGTATAGTCACGATTAAAGAGTGAGAGAAAGAAAGGTGGTATTGGCTTGCACACCCGTTCCTGCCTGCTGCAGGCAGGTCTGAGTGTTAGCACTTATCGTAAGGGAGGGGGCTCTCCAGATGAACCCGTTATTCTTTTCACAATCCGATCCTAAGCTTCTTCCGGTCATTGCGGAACTGCTCGAGATGGGAGGGGTCTTCATCTTTCCCAGCGATACCGTCTATGGGATCGGGGGGAACCCCTGGGATGAGCGGGCCCTTACACGTGTGCGCAGGTTGAAGGGGCGATCACCGGATCAGCCGTTCACCCTCCACCTTGCGACGCTCGCGGAGGTAGAGCGGTTCGCTCACCTCGGTGAAGGAACGCGAGAGACACTAAAGCGGTTCCTCCCCGGTCCGATCACCTTCTTGCTCGCAGCGGGGAAGGGGGCGCCGCAATCAGCAGTGGCGAAGGGGAAGATCGGTATACGGGTCCCCGACCACTCTTTCTTCTCGAGTGTGATGGCGACGCTCGGACAGCCGCTCTTCGGTACGAGTGTCAATCGCTCGGGTGAGCCTCCGTTGGAGGATATCGAGCAGATGATCGAGCACTTCTCCGGCGTCGATCTGATCGTCGAAGGTTCGAGTGGGGCAGGGGTTCCGTCTGCAATCATCGACCTCACCGTCTCCCCGCCACAGGCCTTGCGGGGAGAGCTTCCAGCGGGATTAAGATGAGACGCCTGGCTCCGTTGGCTCTCCTCGCGATCACCGTCATCTGGGGATGGACCTTTGTCATCGTCAAGGAGGGGATGACGTTTGTCGGTCCACTCACCTTTCTTGCTCTTCGGTTCGGCCTTGCCTTCCTGTTCCTTGTACTACTCTTTTACCGTTCCTTACGAGAGATCGATGGACGTGCCCTCTTCTATGGAGCGCTGATCGGGATTTTCCTTTTCGGTGGGTATTTCTTTCAGACGTGGGGGCTCTCCTATACCTCGGCTACGAAGAGTGGACTGATAACAGGGCTCTCCGTGGTGATTGTCCCGGTCCTTTCTGCTGTCTTTCTGAAGGAACGGGTGGGCGTCTCCATCTGGATGGGGTCCCTTCTGGCGGTCGGTGGTCTCGCCCTCTTGGTGCTGGGAAAAGGGGCGATCACCTCGATCAACGTCGGGGATTTCTCACCCTGCTCTGCGCCTTCTTCTTTGCCGGCCACATCATCCTGGTCGATAGTTCATCCGCCGAATCGATTACCGGCACCTGTTACTCGTGCAGGTGGGGACTGTGGCGGTGTTGAGCGTGATCGGGGCCCTCTCTCTTGAGACCATCCCCACCCACCTGCCGCCGGAACTGATTAAGGGGGTGCTGATCACCGGTCTCTTGGCCACCGCGCTCGCGCTCTACGTCCTGAACAGGTTTCAAGTACATTCCAGCGCGCCTTACACCGCGATCATCCTCACGATGGAGCCTGTCTTCGCCGGGCTGTTCGGATTCCTCCTCCTTGGGGAGACACTCACCACCCTTCAGTGGGTGGGTGGAGGGTTGATCCTCATCGGAATGGGGATTCCCTCTCTTCTTAAGAGGGAGGAGCTTGTACGGTGATGATGGTTTGCCGTCCCTCCGGGGGAATCGCTATAATATAATAATGAGCATGGGGGATGATGATGGTAAAGGCGGCTGATTTCCTTACGTTTTCGCGCGGGATCATCGCAGGGGTCATCGTTATTCTCGGGTTTACCGGTCCACAAGCACTGGAGGCGGTGATCCTCCTCATCGTGCTCGGGTGGACGACGGATATCCTCGATGGGCGGATCGCGCGTCACTATCACAAAAAAGCAACGTGGATCGGAGAGCGCGAGTTTGTGTTCGATATGCTGATGGTCTTTGCCAGCCTCTGCTACCTGGTGATGGCCGGGTTCGTCCCGGGCGTTCCAGCTCTGATTTACGTGGCTGTTGCGGCGCTCTTCATCCTGCATTTCCGTTCTAAGTCTGTCACCATGTCGTTCGCCTTCCCTCTGGTCCTTCTCCCCGTCATCATCGCCTACTTCCATGCTCTGCGAGCGGCGTGGATCTATGTCACCTGGGCCGTGTTGGCGTTGTTGTTCGATTGGCGGCGTTTCAAAGGGGTCGTCCTTGAATTCATCGCCAATGCAAAGGCGCTTCAGAAGCGCTAGATGAGCCGTGCGGTACGCTTCTTCCGATGTGTTTGTAGGCCCGCTCAGTGGCGATTCGTCCCTGTGGGGTTCGCTTGATGAACCCCTCCTGCAGGAGATAAGGCTCTACCATGTCGGTGAGCGTGTCCTTCTCCTCGGAGAGCGCCGCGGCAAGCGTCTCCAACCCGACCGGCCCTCCGTTGAAGGTGAGGACGATCGCTTCGAGGAGGGCGCGATCGAGTTCGTCGAGCCCCGCCTCGTCGATCTTCAAGAGGTTGAGGGATTGTTTCGCCGCTTCAAGGTCGATCCGCCCCGCTCCCTTCACCTGTGCGTAGTCGCGTGTCCTGCGCAACAGGCGGTTGGCGATCCGTGGCGTTCCGCGGGCCCTTTTTGCCAGCTCCTCCGCTCCCTCGGGGGTGACCTCGATGCCGAGAAGCTTTCCAGCACGGATGATGATCGAGCAAAGCTCCTCAAGCTTGTAGAAGTTGAGCCGGAAGGAGACCTCGAACCGGTCCCGCATCGGAGCCGAGATCAGGCCAGCGCGTGTGGTCGCCCCGATCAGGGTGAACGGCGGGAGATCGATCCGCAACGATTGGGCGTTCGGCCCCTCGCCGAGGATGATGTCGATCTTGTAGTCCTCCATCGCCGGGTAGAGGATCTCCTCGACGTTCCGGCGTAGACGGTGGATCTCGTCGATGAAGAAGATGTCCCGCGGTTTCAGGTTGGTAAGGATGGCGGCGAGGTCCCCTGCCTTCTCGATCGCTGGCCCCGAGCTGATGCGGATATTCACCCCCATCTCCGCGGCGATGATCTGAGCGAGGGTTGTCTTTCCCAGTCCAGGAGGGCCGTACAAGAGTACATGATCGAGCGGCTCGTCCCTCCCCTGTGCAGCAGCGATGTAGATACAGAGCTTCTCCTTGATCTCGGCCTGTCCTACGAACTCGTCGAGCCGGCTCGGGCGCAATGTGGTGAGGGATGCATCCTCTAACCCAAGTCCGCTGAAACGCTCGATCGTCATCGCGAGAACCATTGTACCGGACGGCAAACGAGCAGTTCAACCGGTCAGTCATGTCTCGTCAGAGATCAGCCAGACGCTACGTTCTTGCGGGAAGCCGATTATCGCTGACTATCTATGTACGGAGAAGGAATCTACTGTTGGATAGCCGATGCGTGGCCCCAAGCAGTGTGAGCTTATAACAGTGACCGAGAGATGTCCTGATACTCGGGGGTGTGCCGGGTCTAAGATTTACGAGAATTGCGTAGCTTAAAGGAAGTAAGACTGGAGTGCAAGATCCGATCCTTCCTTCACGCTGTACCCGACGACGCCTGTTTAACTCCTCTTCTCTTGCTCAGCTAGTGCGACTTGTGGCTACCCAACAGACCGGTAATAATTGCTTGAAGCTCAGGCGGCGTTAGATAGTGGAAACCTCCTTGTGGCATCCCGCACCTGATGCTGGACCAAGCTTCGTCCATTGCGGCGATTGCACCGTTTTGATCGATGATCAACAGCCCGTTTGAACGGCGATAGAGCTCCGTGACATGGGGATCCCATACAGCCACTTCAGTTGACAGTTCAGGATCTGGCAAGTGATTGGTGTTGGCAGGTTCGGCGCCTGAATAAATAGTGATCATAACAAGATCGTCATCGAACAAAGCAAGGGTATCGCGGATGTCGGCCATCCGATCGGGTACTGGCGAAGATGCCGTGTCACACATCGGGCAACCGGTTGTTGCAGGAGCTGGGTGGAAGACAAGAACCACGACCTTCCCACGGTAGTCAGAAAGGCGGATCTCCTGGCCCCCCAGTGTTGTAGTGACGAAGTCGGGCGCCACATGACCAGGGGAAAGAACGGCGCGCGGCTCGGCGTTCCCGACTCGTTCGAGAGTTATTCTGCGTCCATCCTCGGATACGGCACTGACCACGTAGATGACCTCCCCCACCTGAACCTGAAGGGGATCTCCAGGTCCATAGATTTCATGCGAGCCAGGGAGCATATTCAATTTCCCGTTTCCATCCGTATCGATTGAAACCAGGACGTGGGAGAGGTCGTCGTACTTGGCAGTAGATGACAGATCAGTGAGGGCAACCGGGTATAAGGTGTCATCAAGATCGATGAGCCCACATCGGTGGCACAAGCAACCATACCAGTACTCGTACTGATTCGTCGCATAGGAAAAGTCCGCTAGTATTAGGAGATGGTAGGAAGCACGAGTTACCGTTCCCTCTATGTCGTACTCCACGTCCACTGTCACTTGCCACCGATAGGTTCGAACATCAATGCGTTCCCTTTCGCATAGGGCGAGGTCATTTGATAGGTTCTCATCGTTGTTTGCGTCGACAAGAATGCGTGGCTCCCCGTGCTGTGAGACGGCCACCGTGACTCCCGGATCGGATCCAGAGCCGAGCGGGATTATTCCATAGGAGTAGAGGTTTTCACCTGGCGTAATAATCGGAGTAGTGACAAGAGCCTCCAATGGGTGATCGTAGAGCGGGAGATGGTGCATGGAGATCTCCGCGCTCAGTATCGGCCATGGCACCACCTCACCCAAGAGGCCGCTCTCTTCTCCTATTACGCCAATGAGGCCGGGATTATCAGGAAGAGGACTACAGCTATTGTTCTTGGCATAGGCACCCCCCGTCGTTACCTGCCGTTGTAGCAAGGGGTGCAAACTTCCAGCACTCGGTAGTGGCGGTCACACGTCCGGAGCCGACCTCAGTGCCTGTACAGCTCCAGAAGTAATTCCCATAAAAGGTGGACACCCAGCAATCACCCTTCACGCGAACCTGTATCGGCAACGGGCGCATCTGATCATCGTAGCGCTCATAGGTTCCTCTTGTCCAACACTGCCAGTTGCCGAAATTCTCTACACAGTCCCCTGCACACTGAATCAGGATGCACCCAGAATCACCAAAGCGCGGTAGGATCTCCGTGTCGCTGATCGTTAGGTCCTCTCCGATCTGATCTATCCTCCCTCCCACTGCAACTACTCCTACAATAAGGATTATCAGCGCAAAGACGATACTACGTCTCCACATACGATACCTCATAGTAGCTACCTCCCTCCCTCCCTTCTCATTTGATACTTGTCATAATACCTCCATTGATGATGAATGTCAACTTTTGCGGTGTACAAGCAGACAACTTAGATCCCAGAGCAAAGACTGCCTGCATGTAGCAGGATTTCACGGGTCTCTGTGAAGGATTGCTATTTGTGTTACCATCACCATACCATGGAGACAAGGGGAAAGCGTGGTGCGGTGATCACCGTAGGGACGTTCGATGGAGTGCACAGGGGGCACCAGGAGATCCTGAGGCGGGTGGATGAGATCGCCTGTGCCGCGGGGTTGGAACGTGTCGCCTACTCGTTTCGGTCCCCGCCACGCTTCTTACTCAATGGGGTCGAGGAGGGTCTCCTCCTCCCTGAGTCTGTCAAGGTCTGCCTCCTCGAGCGGAGGGTCGAACGGGTCGAACGGGCGAGCTTCAGCGAAGTGGGCAAGATCACGGCGGAACAGTTTGTGTGTGGCGTGCTCATCAAGGGGCTTGCCGCGCGGGCAATCGTGGTCGGAGAACGGTTCCGCTTCGGCCGTGTCGTAGAGGGGATCTCTCCCTCCTGCGCCGTATCGGGGAAACAGAGGGTGTCCGCATCGTCGCTGTCCCTCCCCTGATGATCGACGGTGGCCCCGGTGAGCAGCACCCGGATCCGATCTCTCCTTCGAGAGGGAAGGTCGATGCGGCCGCAGCGCTCCTCGGTCGCCCGCCGCTCCTCGTCGGCCGGGTCATTCACGGGGATCGGCTCGGACGCGAGCTGGGTTACCCCACAGCGAATCTGGCGATCGCGCCGGAGATCCTGCGCCCGGCAAAGGGTGCCTACCTGGCATATGCTTTCTGGGACGGGATGGGAAGCGCAGGACTCCTATACATCGGGGATCGCCCCACGCTGGATAAGAGCGCGCTGCGCTGTGAGATCCATCTCTTCTCTCCCCCAAAGATAGACCTTTATGGGCTGAGGCTGGAGGTGCAGATCCTTGCCCGGTTGCGGGGCGACCAGGCCTTCCCCTCGCTCGCGGCCCTACGGCGGCAGATCGATCGGGACGCCGCGCAGGGACGTGCCCTTCTCTTGGCGCGCAACGAGCCGCCACAGCCCATCCTTCCTTGAAAACCCTTATGAACTGAATTACCATTACCACAGTATGATAACGCTGGGTTTGGATACCTCCACGGATCGGGGAGGGGTGGCATTGTGGCGAGAGGGGGGAGGGTCAGCTGAGCTGATGATGGATCTCCCTCTTCGGCATGCGGAAGAGCTCCTGCCGTTGATTGCCCGCCTGCTCGATCGATGTGGTTCAGAGCGGGGTCAGATTGAGCTTGTGAGTGTCAATCAAGGACCGGGGTCGTTTACGGGCTTGCGGATCGGTCTTGCAACCGCGAAGGGGATCTGCCAGGGATTGGGGGTCCCGCTGGTTGGGGTGGATGGGACGTTGGTCTACCGATCCCGTCTTGACGAGGAGAAGCGGGTGTGTGTGTTGCTGCAAAACCGCCGCGACCTCTGTTATGCACGCTGGTTTGCCGGGATGAAACCGCTCGGCGGTGTGGAAGTACTGTCGGAAACGGCCGTTCTTGATAGGATATCCCAGGATGAGAAGGATCTATGGGTTATCGGCAACGCCCTTGGTTCGTTACGTGAGAAGCTTGAGGTATTCCCATTAGTGAAGCTCGCTTCCGCAGATCTGAACATTCCTTCCCCTATGTGGGTCGCCCGCCTGGGGGAGGAGAACTACGTAAGGGATCGGCTCTACGATCTGGAACCATCCTATGTAGAGCCTGTTTTGGCAAGATCAATTTCTTGATTACTAGAGAGAGGGGAGGTAAAGATGTCACGAATCTGTGATATTTGCGGGAAACGCCCGGTCGCCGGGAATCAGGTAAGCCACTCGCAGCGGCACACGCGACGGGTGCAGGCACCGAACATCCAGCGGGTGCATGCTTACGTCGATGGGAAAAAGGTTTGGATCAACGCGTGCACACGCTGCATCAAATCCGGGCGGGTGGCAAAGGTCGGCTAAACTTCGATCGGTACGGTGCGTGTTGCAAAGGCAACGGTTCCGGGTCGAAGTGGAAAGGCAGGATGCAATTTTATGTCATTGGAAATCGGGGCAACCGTCTCCGGAAAGATCGTTGAGGTGACCGCGGAGGGATCATCGTCTCTCTCCCCGAAGGAAAATCTGGGTTGATCCAGCGCTTGAGTCTCTTTCTTTTGAGGCGATGCAGGTTCGATTCACTCCTGGGATGAACGTCGCGGTCAGAATCGTCGCCCTCGGGGGGAGCGATCGCGTCGCCCTTCGTCTCTTGCCCGTTTCAGAGACGGAGGAGGCGAGTGCGTTCGATCGGGAGTTTCGTCGCTTGAATCACGTTCTCACCAGCCGTTCCGTCGCCCAGCGGGATCGTCCGCGGCACGACCGTCCGACGATCGAGGAAGAGATCGAAGGGTGGATCGAAAAGGTTGAGGAAGGACTCTCTCGCTTACGTAAGCACCGCGGCGAGCGGTTGAGCGAGGAGTTCTACAGCGAGAAGGAATAGACGGAGGTCTTTATATGGCAAGAGGGACGGTCGTTATCGACAAGGAACGTTGTAAAGGGTGCGGACTCTGCATTGCAGCCTGTCCACACCAGGTGCTCGCCTTCTCCGGAGAGTTGAACAAGAGCGGCTACAACGTGGTCTATATGGAAGATCCTGAGGCGTGTGTCGGGTGCGCCTTCTGCGCACAGACCTGCCCGGATATCGCCATCGAGGTCTACCGCGAGAAGGTTCCTGCTTAAGGAGGTATGATGGGAAAGAAGATGCTACTGCGTGGCAACGAGGTGATCGCAGAGGCGGCGATCCGCGCAGGTTGCCAGTGTTACTTCGCCTATCCGATCACCCCCAAGCCGAGCTCTTGGAACACATGGCAAAGAACATGCCCCGGCTCGGACGAACGTTCGTGCAGGCCGAGAGTGAGCTTGCCGCGATCAACATGGTCTATGGTGCCGCCTCGGTCGGGGTACGCACGATGACCTCCTCCTCCTCGCCAGGGATCAGCCTGAAGCAGGAGGGGATCTCCTACCTCGCCGGGTCGAGCCTCCCCGCGGTGATCGTCAACATCGTCCGCGGCGGACCGGGGCTGGGGGACATCGCTCCATCGCAGTGTGACTACTTCCAGGCGACGAAGGGTGGGGGGCACGGGGATTACCATATGATCGTCCTCGCCCCGTCGACCGTCCCCGAGGCCGGTGATCTGACGATGCTCGCCTTCGACCTCGCCGATCAGTACCGCACCCCGGTGATGCTCCTCGCCGACGGGATGCTCGGGCAGATGATGGAGCCGGTCGAACTCCCCGAGCCGGTCGATATCGCTTCTCTTCCCAAGAAGGAGTGGGCGACGACCGGGGCCAAGGGGCGCGACCCGAACATCGTCTTGAGCTTTGACCTTGACCCTGAGGTTCTAAAACAGATGAACCTCGACCTGCAGGCACGCTATCGTGCGATCGAAGCGAACGAGGTGCGCTACGAGGAGTACGAGACCGACGATGCCGAGATCGTCATCGCTTCCTACGGGACGGTCGCACGGATCGCCAAGACCGTCATTCGCATGGCGCGGGCCGAAGGGATCAAGCTCGGCCTCTTCCGGCCGATCACGGTATGGCCGTTCCCTTACGAGCCGCTCAAAGAGCTATCAGAGCGGGTGGAGACCGTTCTCACCGTGGAGATGAGCGCGGGACAGATGTGGGAGGACGTGCGGTTGGCGGTGGCCGAGCGGGCGAAGACCCCGTTCTACGGGGAGATGGGCGGTGTAGTCCCGACCCCGCAGGGGATTCTAAGTGAGGTGAAGAAGTATGCCGGTTAACGTGGAGAATATGGTGAAGGTCTTCTCAAGGCCGAAGAGCCTGACCGATGCCCGGTCGACCTACTGTCCCGGGTGTCAGCACGGGATCCTCACGCGGATCATCGGCCAGACGATCGACGAATTGAATATCGCCGAGCGGACGATCATCATCGCTCCGGTCGGTTGTGCCGTCTTCGCTTACCTCTGGTACCGTTGTGATTCGATCCAGGTCGCCCACGGCCGTGCGAGCGCGGTCGCGACCGGGGTGAAGCGGGCCGATCCGAATCTGGTCGTCCTTTCTTACCAGGGGGACGGGGACTTCGCCAGTATCGGAACCGCCGAGTCGATCCACGCGGCGAACCGAGGGGAGAACATCACCGTCATCTTCGTGAACAACCAGGTCTATGGAATGACCGGCGGAGAGATGGCCCCGACGTCTTGGTGGGGCAGAAGAGACGACAACTCCGAGCGGGCGCGACCCCGCGCAGGCCGGCTACCCGATCCGCTTCTCCGAGATGATCGCTCAGCTCGATGCCCCGGTCTACGTTACACGGCAGGCACTCTACGACACGAAGCGGATCATGGATGCCACCAAGGCGATCAAGAAGGCGTTCACGAATCAGGTGGAAGGGAAGGGGTACTCGCTCGTCGAGGTCCTCTCCACCTGCCCGACGAACTGGCACATGACGCCTGTGGATGCAAGTAAACACGTCGCCGAGGTAGTCACCAAGATCTTTCCCCTCGGGGATCTCGTGGATAGGGGGTAGGAATGGAACAATCAGTGATCATTGCAGGGTTCGGCGGACAGGGAGTGATTCTGGCGGGGAAGATCCTCGCTCAGGCGGGGATGGATCACGGCCTGGGGGTGACCTGGCTCCCTTCCTACGGTCCGGAGATGCGGGGAGGGACGGCAAACTGCACCGTCGTCCTCTCGGAAGAAGGCGAGGTCGGCTCCCCGATCGTCGATGAGCCTACCGCGCTCGTCGCGATGAACCTCCCGTCGCTCGAGAAGTTCGAGCCGACCGTGGCGAAGGAGGGACGATCATCGTGAACAGTTCCCTCCATCGACCGCGAGGTGGAACGCGCGGACGTGAGCGCCTTCTCCATCCGATTGAACGACCTGGGCAAGAAGGCAGGGAGCCTACGGGCGATCAACATGGTCGCTCTCGGTGCTTACGTTAAGGCGACGGGGATCATTCCACTCGCTGCGGTGAAGGCGGCGATGCGGGAGATGCTCGAAAATAGCGGCAAGGAGAAGTTCATCCCCTTGAACGAGCAGGCGCTAGAAGAGGGGTATAACGCTGTATAGAAGCTGTGGTATAGACTGTCTTTTCTGTTACAAAAAAGAGGCGTTTAGCGATGACAGGCAATTAGCCAAGCTTATGATCTGCTCTAAGCTAATGGCCGATCTAAAAATGATTACACCTTAACGGTTTGGACTTGAAGCCAAGCGATAAGAGAGATTTACGAGACGGGGCATTTGAATGCCCCGTCTCGGGAGAGCGGGGATTTTTACGCAGCAGGTTCTCTATGGGCGAACAGTTAGTCGAACGGCGTGAGGTCTTCTGTGGGAAGATCTTGCGTCTGGTCGTAGATCGTGTCAGGCTCCCGGATGGATCGACCTCCCTCCGGGAGCTCGTCCTTCACCCCGGCGCGTGGCAGTCCTCCCTATCCTTTCAGACGAAGAGGTCCTGCTCGTCAATCAGTACCGTCACCCGGTCTCCTCTTTCCTGTGGGAGATCCCCGCGGGGAAGCTTAAGCCTGGCGAGAACCCTCTGGATTGCGCTAAGCGTGAGTTGTTAGAAGAGACAGGGTATGAGGCCACCTCCTGGGAGGAGATCATCTCCTTCTACACCTCACCGGGGTTCACAGACGAACGGATCACCCTCTTTCTCGCGCGTGACCTGACGAGGATTGCAGAACCGCGCCCCGAGGAGATCGCGTCCTGTCGGGCCGTTGCACTCACCGAGATCGAGCGTTGGATCGAGAGCGGTGAAATTCGGGATGCCAAGACGATCCTCGCCCTCGGCCTCCTCCTCCATCGAGCGGGCTAGCCCGCGTTTCTCGTCTCTGTCGCCGGTGGCGGGGAGGAGTAAAAGTCGGTATGCTAACTCGCATGGCAGATAAGCGGCGTATCAAGGTAATGGATCTCGCCCATCAGTGGAGGCGGTCGCGTTTCTTTCGCTTTGGTCGTACCCCGAGCGGGGAGTATCACTTCTCCTCCGATTCCGTCCCTCCGAACATCAAACTGATCGGGCAGGGGCAGATCGGGGGAAAGGCGCGCGGGATCCTCTTCGTCATCGATCACTTGGAACAGGGAAGATCTCTCACAGACCACGACCGTCTCATTCGCTTCCCCGATTCTCTAGTGGTGACGACCGAGGTGTTCGATGAGTTCATGACGGAGAACGATCTTCACGAGATCGTCACCGCTCGATGTCGTGAGGAGATCGGGCCGGACGAGCTTACCGAACGGATCGTCTCCGCCCGCTTCCCTCCGTCTGCGCGGGAGGCCCTCACCCGCTTTCTTGCCGAGGAAGACCGCCCGCTTGTGGTGCGATCCTCTTCGGTGATGGAGGACGATCCCGAGCATTCCTTCGCCGGGATCTACCTCTCGGAATTCTTGAGTAACGTGGGGAGCGATGAGGAGCGATTGGCAGCACTCATCACTGCGATCAAGCGAGTCTATGCCTCGACCTTCGGACGGAACGCCCGTGCCTACCGGAAACGACACGGTCTCCCCTGGCAAGAGGAGAAGATGGCGATCCTAATCCAGAACATGATCGGGCGGCACTATCCGCAAGACCTCTTCTATCCCCTGATCGGCGGGGTCGGTTTCTCGCTCAACTTCTACCCGTGGAGCGATCGGTTGAAGCCAGAGGATGGGGTGGTCCGCCTGGTCGTCGGGGTGGGAACACGCGCGGTTGGGCGTGAGTACGCCCGCGTCTTCTCACCGAAGATCCCGGGGCTGCGACCGGAGGGGTCGGACACGCATGCGATCATCCGTTACTCGCAAGAGACGGTCGATGTCCTCGATATGCGACGCGGAAAGCTCGCTCAAACACGCCTCTCCCAATTGAACAACCCCCTGTTGCGGGAGGTCTGTTCGGTGGTCGACTCAGAGGGGGTGTTGAGCGAGCCGGTCTCCTCGCTCCCTCCCGATGGGCGCTATATCGCCTCGTTTAACCGCTTCATCGAGAGGAACCCTACCATGCCGCTCACACCGCTCTTGCGGGAACTCCTTGGGGGGTTACAGGCTCTCTTCGAGCGGCCGGTCGATATTGAGTTCGCCGTCAACTTCCCCGCGGAAGAGGAAGAATCAGAGTCTCCTCTCTTCTACCTGTTGCAGGCGCGGCCGCTCGGGGGGCGACCTGAGCATCGCGTCATCCGCCTTCCCACCCCGCCCGCGGAGCGGACGCTCCTCACCTGCCACCGCGTGCTGGGGAACGGGAAACGAAAAGGGATTAAGCATTTGGTCTTTGTGGATCCAGCCACCTACCGGTGGGAGGAAGCGCACGCGATCGCACGGTGTGTGGGGAGGATCGATCAGGAACTGGAGGGGGAGGAGTATATCTTGATGGGGCCCGGCCGATGGGGGACATCGAATCCGCAACTCGGGGTTCCGGTGCAGTACGGCGAGATCGCCGGTGCATCGGTCGTTGTAGAGATGGCGACCGAGGCCTTCGCCCCTGAGCTCTCTTATGGAACGCATTTCTACGCCGATATGGTGGCAAGCGGCGTGCTGTACCTTCCGTTCAACACCGATCAAGGGGACCGATTCAACCGTGAGTTGCTCGAGCGTCAGGAGACCGTATCGGCGGATAATTCTGTCAAGCACGTTCGCTTTCGGGACGGGTTGGACGTTTACGTGGATGGAAAAGGGAAGAAGGCTCTAATCTGTGTTCATAAAGGCGAAAGGTCGTCCCGTATCGGTTCACGATATCGGTAAAGCGGCTCTTCGTCGTTTCGAGTGGGTAAATAGGACCGGCCATGGTATTCTTGAGTGAAAACACCACGTTTTGGAAGGAGAGAAGAGACCATGATGAACAACCTGTTTGAAAAGGCCCTTTCCATCGATCCGCCATGGTTTGTCAAGGAGATCCGCTTTGACGAGGGACAGAAGCAACTTGATATTTACGGCTCTTCGTCGTTTCGCCTGCCTGCTGCAGGCAGGAGTGGGTAGACAAAAGCTTTAGATCCTGCTCGTCTTGAGTTTTGTCTCTGCGTGCAAAGGTGTTTAGGTGAGCATGTCTTCCGCTGCTTTAAACTCCCTCTCCCT
>LZCG01000113.1_pt1 | contig 15369 bp, 18 predicted proteins | sample 768541 | NCBI WGS metagenome assembly LZCG01 (sample SAMN05200874, study PRJNA324366) | oil field metagenome | isolation source: sample BH-FW-1 from oil reservoir | place: India: Bombay High | collected 2015-07-11
CTGTCCATAAAAGGAATCTGGGATTGTATGCATAACTACCTTCAAAATAGTAGATTACTTGCCACAGTATGATCATAATGGGGAGAGGAATCAAAGAAGCAATTATGGCTAGTAATAGTAGTAAAAATTGGCTTGGAAACCGCCTAGAGAAAGATCTGTCCATAAAAGGAATCTGGGATTGTATGCATAACTACCTTCAAAATAGTAGATTACTTGCCACAGTATGATCATAATGGGGAGAGGAATCAAAGAAGTCAAACATCCTCCGGCAGGGTTCACTCCTTTTTCCTTGTACAATTTCAGAGTTTCTTCTTGCTGTTTTTGAGGGTTTTTATATTTTTTTCTTATTTTCTCAAGTTCTGGTTGTAACTGTTTCATTTCGATCATGGATTTCTTTTGCCTGCCATATACGGGGAATAATATTGCATTTACAATGAGGGTAAAGAGTATTATAGCCCAACCAAAATTCCCTGTTACTTTAAATAGCCACCAGAAAAAGTTAACGAACCAATAAAAAATATTATTGAAAGGTCCAAACTTTCCTAAATCCTGCATTAAATCGATTACTGTAGAGTAAACGATCCCTTCTTCTATACCATCAAACGTTTCTTTTATAAAAATTTTTTGGTTGGACCTAAATAAGAAATTATTTTTTGATCCGAATAATTTAATGGGAATAAGTATTGGTTTTGAGAGAATTCTATCTCTTCAGGCGTATAGATGGCTAGTGTAGAATCTAAAGCTTCTCCTGTTGAAACGGATTTATCAATGTATGAAACAAAAACATTACCACTGTATCTTATTCCCGAAGAAAAGGATATACTAGGTAAAACAACGTATCCATATAAATTTTTAAATTGAACATCAAAATGATAGTTTGGATCGTTGTAAAACTTATAAATCTTTTGCCCTTCGTTGGGGAAAAAGTAATTTACTTCAATATAACTTTGATCTTCCGCCAATCTGATATTATAGTTGCTTGGTAATATTTCTGTCATGTTTTGAGTATCTAAAATGTCGTAACTATCACCTGTATATTCATAGACTAAGTTGTATTTTTTCGTTCTGCTATCGTAGAGTTCGAAATTTAAAATGTGCCCATTTTGGTCTAACTTCAATCTATACAATTTCATTTCAATGTTAATTTCTTGATTCAATGAACTCTCTGATACTGTTATCTCAGGAATTGCAAAGGCGATAACATTTAAAAACATTAGTAACGTCAAAAAAAACAATCCTTTTTTCAAGTCATACACTCCTTCTGTGTTGTTTATTTTTTCCTTGCTTATGAACAAAAAAAGAAAACTTTTCAGGGACAGGGTCATAGCCCCCTTTGTGTAGTGGATTGCATCTGATAAAACGTCTAAATCCCAAATACAAACCTTTAAATATCCCGAACTTTTCCACCGCTTCATAGGTGTAAGATGAGCAGGTCGGTAGGTAGATACATTTGGGAGGAGTTGCAGGCGATATATGTTTTCTATAAAAATCAATAGACTTGAGAACAAGCTTTTTCATGCTTCTAACTTCCTCACCAATTTTAAAATTTGGTTTTTAATTTGAGAATAATCTATTCCTTTGAAATTTTTCGATAACTCTTTTCTTGGAATGAATACGAAATCGTATCCTAGTGGGAAAAAAGTTTTGTTAGTTCTATATATCTCTCTGATGTATCTTTTGATTAAATTTCTAATAACTGCGTTGCCAAATTTTTTGTTCACAATTATAGCGATTCTGTTATAATCCTTAGTATTTCGAAAATATATTATAACAAAATTATTGTCGATTAAGCGCCCGCCCTTTTCAAAAACATTTTTGAAATTCCTTTTTAATCGTAAACGTTCTTTTTTCTTGAAAGTTTGCCCTTCCATTATACTGTTAAACGTTCTCTGCCTTTTGCTCTTCTTCTTCTCAAAACATTTCTCCCAGTTGATGTTCTTTTTCTAGCTAAAAAGCCATGAGTTCTTTTTCTCTTTATCCTAGATGGTTGATATGTTCTTTTCATCTCTTCACCTCCAAATCCTTTTAAATTAAATGGTTTTATTAAAAATAAGATTGTTCCTTACTTAATTCCTCTTTAAGTACAAATTCAACCAATAGAAGCTAAATAATTGGTTTTAAAACTATCGAATATATTATAATGATTTAATGTTTTAATGTCAAGAAAGAGAAGTAACAATTTTTTTGGACAAATTTTTCTTAACAAAATACTAAATAAAGCTAATACTAAATTAATTAAACAGTGATAAAATTAAAAGTAGTTTTGTAGGGATTTTATAAGTTCGTGGGGTGAACAAAGATGAATATAGATTATGAATGTATTAATTGCCTTCTAAACCACTCTTCTGAGTTAATGTCTAAAGTTAATACTAACTCTTCAGATTCTCCTCATAACATTTTTGATAATTACAAAGAGGTAATTCTAAAAACATTCGGGGATACGACTTCAACCCACACACCTTATTATTTAGTAAAAACATTTTATGATTCTTTTTATGATGTTTTTGGTGAAAATGATTACTTTCATACAGAAAAAGCTGACCTAAACCAACTATTTTTAGAAGTTTACGATGATCTATTAGATTTTTGTTTGTCTAGCAAAGATCCTCTTTATACTGCTTTCAAATTATCACTGATGGGGGAGCTTTTTTGCCACAATTCGGGAAATTCCTTTGGTGAGTTAGAGATAGAAATCCAAAATTTTTTTAACACAAAGGGAGAAGCAATAAACGATTTAGAAAAATTTAAAAAAGAGCTAGAAAATGCCCGGCTCCTGCTTTTTATTCATAATTATGCTGGTGAAATAGTTTTTGATAAATTGTTTATAAAAGTATTAAAAGAATTATACCCCAACTTGATCGTTCACTCTGCTTTGAAATCTCGTCCGGTTTACAAATGTGCGACTAAAAAAGATGCCGATCAAATTTTTTTAAAAGAAGTTTCTATTCCTGTTGAAAGCGGGTCCAAATATTTAGGAACCGATTTAAGCTTCGTTAGTCCATCATTCAAAAATATCTACAATGAGGCAGATATTGTAATAGCTAAAGGACAATCTAACTTTGAAAGTTTGGTTGACGAAAATCCAAAAAAATCAATCTATTATTCTTTTATTGTTAAGTGTTCAAAAATTGCGAAGTATCTTGATGTGAACAAAGAAGATTTAATATTTAAGCGAAGCTGGGTTATGAGTGGTAGTTGATGTGTGATTGAAACCAACTCAAAAGGAGGGGAACAAGATGAAAAGATTCTTAGGTATTTTAGTTTTTATCGTATTGGTTTTATCGGTTTTTGCAGAGCCTAATCACTTAGTGATTTTCCACATGAACGATACTCACGGACATGTGTGGGGAACAGAAGATGGTGGAGGATTTGCCAGAGCAGCTACTCTGATAAATCAAGCAAGAGAAGAAGTAGCTAAGGAAGGTGGAGAAGTTCTTTTTCTACATGCCGGCGATGTAAACACAGGGATTCCAGAATCCGACCAATTGGATGCAGTTCCTGACTTCTTGGCGTTGCATTACATGGGTTTGGATGCTATGACTTTGGGCAATCATGAATTTGACAAACCTTTTGAAGTGCTTGAGAAACAGTATGAAGTAGCACAGTTTCCTTTTTTAGGGGCAAATTTTGTCAACGAGAAACGTGGTGGACCAGTTTTTGAACCATACGTTATAAAAGACTATGGTGATTTCTCAGTTGGAATTATAGGTCTTGTTACTGAACAAACAAAAGTTTTAGAGCCAATTTATTTGGGTGAGAATACGATTGTAGATGCAGAAGAGACTTTGAAGAAATATCTCCCAATTGTTCAAGAAAAAGCCGATGTAGTTATCGTCCTCGGACACTTAGGCTATCATGCAGATGGAGGAAGGCCTAACTTGTCTGTTGAGTTCACTACCTCAGATGAGCTGGCTGAAAATGTATCTGGAGTAGATATTATAATAGACGGACATTCTCACACATTGTTAGAAACACCTGTGGTAATCAATAATGTTATAGTAGCTCAAACTGGAGAAAACGCAGAGAATATAGGAAGGATAGATTTATGGATCGATGATGGTAGGATAGTAGATTGGAGAGGAGAAGTAATTCCACTAACATCTGATATCCCTGAAGATCCTTTCATAAAAATGTTTACAGATGCTTTTTATCAACTTGGATCGGAGGCTTTGAATGAGGTTGTTGGAGTGACAAAAGTATATCTCGATGGGGAACGAGCCCACGTTAGAAGTGACGAAACGAATCTAAGCAACCTTATAGCGGATGGTATGATTTGGAAAACAGGTGCAGATGTTGCTTTAATGAACGGTGGCGGGATAAGAGCTCTATTGAAGCAGGAGAGATAACCTACAGAGACATTTTGACTGTTTTGCCTTTTGGAAACACATTGTACGTTTTAGAGTTGACTGGGAAAGACATAATGGATGTTTTAAATTATGCTGCTACAATTCCTGATGGTCAGGGAGCTAAGTTACATGTTGCGGGGTTAACTGCAGAAATAAAAGGTGGAAAAGCTACAAACGTAAAAATAAACGGTAAACCCATTGATTTGAACAAAACTTATAAAGTTGTTACCAACAACTATGTAGCTGCAGGTGGAGACGGATACACAATGCTTGCAGGTAAACCTGGTTACGATACATACTTTAGAGATGCGGATTCTTTACGTGAATATATTGCTCATTTGGGAACTATAGAAGATTATACTTCCCAAGAGAGATTGATAGAATTAGATCAAGTTAAGTAAACAATCTAAAAGGGGTGTAAGTAAAATCTACACCCCTTTTAGATTCATGTTAAGTAACACTTTTACTTCTTGTTTGGTATTTCTTTTTTTTTAACTTCTTTTTTGACGAAAAACTTAAAGCAAAGGGGTGATTTTATGTTAAAAAGAGGCATTTTATCGTTTGTTTTGTTTTTGAGTGTGTTCTCGTTGTTTTTTGCTGAGACGATAGAAGTCCAAATTTTAGCAACTTCAGATTTGCACGGACGCTTTTTACCTTATGATTATGCCTTAAACCAACCTAATTATAGTGGAAGTATTGCACAAGTCTATTCGATCATAAATGAGTTGAGAAGTGAAAATCCTGACGGAACTATATTGATTGACAATGGAGATACAATCCAAGAAAACCTTTCAAACATTTTTTTAGAAGATGCCATACATCCCATGATTTTTGCTATGAATGAAATGGGTTATGATGCATGGATTTTAGGTAATCATGAGTTTAACTATGGGGTCCCAACACTTAAAAAGATTATGAGACAATTCATGCCAGTGGATGATAATCCTAACAGTGTTTTGTGTGGCAATGTTTATAATCCCGATGGAACAAGGTTAGCTGCCCCTTATAAAATAGTTACCACAGGGAATGGAGTAAAAGTTGGAATAATAGGTATGGTTACTCCTAACATAGTAAAATGGGACGCTGCAAATTTGCAGGATTACATTGTTGTTGATCCTGTGGATGAGGTAAGAGTAGCAGTTGCACAACTAAAAGGACAAGTTGACGTGATTGTGGGAGCTTTTCATATGGGAATCGAAGAAGAATATGGGACCTATGGTTCTGGAATCATAGATATTCTAGAAAAGACACCTGATTTAGATGTTGTTATTGCGGGTCATTTCCATGAAAAAATTGCTGAAACTTACTATTATAATGGAAAGTTGTATAAAGCTGTTAATGGTAAGATTATCGATGATCAAAAAAATGACATTACGCAAGAAGTGAAGCTCAAAGGAACTTTAATTGTGGAACCCGGAAATGGGGGCAGACGTTATCACAAGTGGTATTGGAACTACAGAAGGAAGGGGATAAGTACGTAATAGTTGATAAAAGTTCCGCCAATTACGATGTAAAAACTGCTACTGGAACAGTACCACCAGACAGTGAATTGGAGAAAAAGCTTCAACCTTTTCACTATAAGGCTTTAGACTATGCTAACGAGGTAATAGGAGAATTAAAAGGTGGATCTTTAGTTCCTCCAGATGAAATAAAAGGTATCCCACAAGTATACATACAGCCCACCGCTATGATAGATTTGATAAATTCCGTTCAAATGTATTATGGAGAACAACTAATAGGTGAAAAGATAGATGTATCAGCTTCTGCAGCTTTTAGATCGGATGCAAATATAAAAGAAGGCCCTATAAAAAGATCGGATATTTCTTTAATTTATAGATACGACAATACTTTGTATGTACTAGAAATAACGGGGAAGCAGTTGAAGAAATATATGGAATGGTCGGCTTCTTATTACAATCAATACCAACCTGGAGATTTAACTATTTCTTTCAACCAAAAAATTCCGGGTTATAATTATGATATGTTTAAAGGGGTTTATTACGAGATCGATGTTTCAAAACCCGTTGGTCAGAGGATAGTAAATTTAAGAAAAATAGATGGTACACCTATTCAAGATAATGATGTATTGACGTTGGCAGTCAACAATTATAGAGCAAATACCCAACTTTTGACATATGGTCCAATATTTGAAAAAAGGAGAAACAACTGCCAAAGCTTCTTGGTAGAACAGAAGATCATCCTGACTTTTCAGCTATAAGCGGAGGAGATCTAAGAAAACTCATAGAAAAGTATATAATAGAAGTAAAAAATGGTATGCTTACCCCAGAATATGAAGAAAATTGGAAAATAGTGGGTACCGATTGGGGTGAGGAATTGCATAATAAGCTTAAGGAATTATCCCACGAAGGAACCGTGGAAGTAAGCCCGTACGAACCTGTTAGAGTAGAGGATATTGAAGTATTTTTATAACTCCTAACTTCATAATATAATTACCTAGTAGTCTCATGAAATAAGTTGTGCTTTCTTTATGAGTCGTCCAGATAAATGGAAAGAATGTTTCAGAAGAGTAATCTAATTACGTAATCATACAAAAAGGGGTGTAAGTAAAATCTACACCCCTTTTAGATTCTTCCAAAGTATTTATCTAAGGTTTTAAAGGTGATTTGGATCATTATCGGTCTACCATGTGGACAGGTTAGTAATTTTTTCTCAAAAATGTTGTTTAAAAGTGTTTCCATACCGGTAGGATTATCTTTAGTTTTTACAGCCGCTCTACATGCCATAGTAGCTAAGTTCTTATCAAGTATGCTTGTTTGCTGATCAAAATTTGATATTCTTAGATCATCGGCTATCTCGAATATCAATTTTTCGGTATCATCAATTTTCACAAGTGAAGGGAGCCCTTTCACAATAATTTCTTTTTCATCTTCTTCTAGTTTTATACCCAATTTTTCTAAGTGATCTTTGTTTTCTAAAATTATTCCTTTTCTTACTTCATCTAGAGTTATTTTAACAGGGGTAAGTAGAAGGTCGGAAGTAAGTCCACCTTTTTCGTATAGATTTTCCTTTAAAATTTCGTATATATAACGTTCATGTGCGGCATGAAAATCTACTAAAAGTAATTTGTCTTCATCTTCAACTACGAGATATCTTTCAGCAACTATGCCCAAAATTCTTAACTTTTCTAAAGAATTAATTTTTTCAACAGGAGTAAACGGCTGACTCTTTTGATATTCAAACCCTTTAAAATCAAAGGTTTTTGAAGGTTCATAAAGTTTATAATTATTATCAAAATGATTATGTTCTTCTTGAAGATCTTCTATTTCAGAGTTATTAAAAAATTTGTCTGTAATTTCAAAATAATCTTTATTTGTATTGTTTTGTGAAAAATCAACTTTTTGAGAATTTTCGTTCTTGTTGTATAAATTTTGAACAGAAAACGAAGAAGTTTTTTTATTTGAATCAATTGTATCGTTACTACCTATAAATTCCACCGTAAAGTGAATGTTTTTCTTCAGGGTCTCTCTTACAACTTTTTTAAGTAAAGAAGCTATCATCTGTTCGTCAGTGAATTTTACTTCCAATTTTTGAGGATGAACGTTTACATCAACCATATCCGGTGGTATTTCTATGAATATTATTCCATAAGGATGAACTGATTTTTCAAGCATTTCACCGTAACCTGTTTCTAAAACGGAGTAGAGTGAGGCAGCCTTGATGTATCTGTTGTTTACAAAAAAATGTTGGGCAGTTCTGTTATTTCTTCCAACTTTGGGTTGTGAAATAACTCCAGATATTTTGCATAATGAGTCGTTGTGTTCAATTTCTATGAGATCATCTCTTTTTAACTCGGGATATATTTTTAAACATTTTGTAATTAGATCCATATCCGAAGAAAATTTGTAGATTTCTTTGTTTTCTCTTATGTATGTTAAGTTAATGTTGTTGGTGAAAGCAAACTTTTCTATAATCTCTGTAACGTATCTTCCTTCAGCAGAATCACTTTTAAGAAATTTTCTACGTGCAGGAATGTTAAAAAAAAGATCCATAATTTCTATTTTCGTTCCATTTGATGAATTAACCCTCTTTTTTTCTATTATTTTTCCACCTAATATTTCTAACATTGTTCCAACTTCTTTTTCAGGTGGTTTGGAGGTCATTTTCATTCTAGAAACCCTTGAAATTGAAGATAGGGCCTCACCTCTAAAACCAAATGTTTTTAGTTGATAAAGATCCTCAATAGAGAAAATTTTGCTTGTGGTATGAGGAAGTATAGATAATTCTAATTCTTCTTCTTCCATCCCAATTCCGTTATCATCGACTTTTATTAACGATTTGCCGCCATCAAGTATTTCAACAGTTATACTATCTGCTTGGGCATCTAAAGAATTTTCTACCAATTCTTTTACTACTGAGCTTGGGCCGGATACAACTTCTCCAGCTGCTATTTTCATTACCACTTCAGGATTAAGTACTTTTATTCTCATAAAAAACACCTCTTCAAAGTATAACAGTTCATATATTATTATATCATCTTTAAAAACTCAACCTCAAAAAATAGCGAATTTTTGTTATAATAAATACGTATAGGAATTTTATAAGGGGGAAATGCAATTGAATATAGGAATGTTTTCCGATACTTATTTACCGCAAAAAAATGGAGTTGCCACAGCTATAAAACTCTATAAGGATGAAATGGAAAAAGGGGACACAATGTATATCTATTTGTTCCAAAATATAAATTTGACTACAAAAGGAACGATGATAAAATTTTTGAATTTCCGGCTGTTAAATTCCTCTTTGAGAAAGAGCAGAGGATTGCACTACCATTTTCTCCAGAAATTTTTAAAATTAAAGAGTTAAACTTGGATATAATACATTCTCATGATCCTTTTTCTATGGGAATTCTTGCAAGGGTTGTTTCACGCATGTTGAAGTTAAAATACGTAGCAACACACCATACCATGTATGATTATTATTTGCACTATCTACCATTGATAGTTAGACCCCAACCTGAATTTGTTCAAAGACTTATAAAAAATTGGTGTTTAAAAACAGATAAAATAATCGCTCCTACTGAGAATATAAAAGAGACGCTTGTTGAATATGGTGTACCTTCCGAACATATAGTAACTATCCCAACTGGGATAGACCTAGCTTCTTTTGATAAACCTATTAACTGGGATTTGAAAAAAGAATATCCACAAATAAAAGAAGATGACAGAATTCTTTTATTTGTAGGTAGGTTGGGAAAGGAAAAGAACATAAGTTTTCTTTTGAAGGTGTTTAAGAAAGTGCTTTTGGATGAACCAAAGGTAAAATTCGTTATTGTTGGTGGAGGGCCTGAAAAAGAAGAGTTGGAAAAGTTAGCTATGGACTTAAATATCACTGAAAATGTTATTTTTACAGGTCCACAACCAAGAGAAAAGGTTATAGATGCCTACAAACAAGCTTATTTATTTATTTTTGCTTCTTACACGGAAACACAGGGATTAGTTATTCTTGAATCTATGGCTGCTGGTACGCCGGTAGTGGCTTTGGGTAAATTAGGTGTTTATGATATACTTTCTCAAGAAGGTGCAGGTGGAATTATGATCAAAGATTTAAATGAAGATGATTTTTCTCATGAGATACTTAAACTATTAAGAGATTTATCGTCATACGAAGGAATAAAAAAGAAAGCTGAAATTTTTGTGAAAGATAATTATTCCATCGAAAAGTGTGTAGATATGATTTTGGAACTATATAAAAGGGAGATAGTAAGTGTATGAAAGAATTTGAGGAAATAATAAATCTCCAACTTGCGGATCTGCGTGAAATACCTATCGAGAACTTTTCCTATATTGGAGATGCTGTTATAGGTTTGATTTACAAGGTGAAATTGCTAAAGGATGGAAGGATAAAGACAAGAGACCTTTATGAAAAAACAAAAGATTTTTTAAGTGCAAAAGCTCATTCGAAGTTTGTTGATATTGTGTTAGATCATTTAACTCCAATAGAAATGCAGTATTACAAGCGTGCGGAAAATTCCAACGGTGCCAAGAAAAGAGGCAACGATAATGATTATAGGAAATCTACAGGATTTGAAGCGGTCATTGGATATCTTTTTTTGACTAAAAGTTACTCAAGAATCGAGGAATTATTGGGAGTGATCGATAATTGTATATATACGGAAAAAACATATTAAAAGAGATTATTGAAGCTCGTTACCCTGTAAAGCATATTTTTTCAGTAGTTCTAAAACAGAAAGAGGATCTTTAAAAGAAATCGTCGAAGATGTTGCAAATTTAGGATATTCCTACAGTTTTTCCCCCAATGAAGTTTTGGAAAAGATGGCTTTAACAAACAAACATCAGGGAATCGTAATTGATATGGGGAACGATTTTAAATATGAAAATTTGGATATTATAGAAGGAAAGGAAAAACTGTTTTTAGTAATCTTGGATCAGATTCAAGATCCGCATAATTTTGGAGCTATTGTAAGGACTTCGGTGGCCGCGGGGGTTGACGCCATTATAATACCAAAAGATAATGCTGTTGAAGTCACCCCTGTTGTTATAAAAGTATCTTCTGGTCAAATATTTAAGATACCGATAATTAAAGTAACCAATCTTTCAAATACAATAGAGACATTAAAGAAGGAAAATGTTTGGGTTTATGGAGCAGATGTTGAGGGTAAACCTTATTATGAAATCGATTGGCAAGGAAAAATATGCTTGGTTTTTGGAAATGAAGGAAACGGCATTCGAAAAAACGTTAAAAACCATTGTGATGAATTAGTAAGCATTCCGATGTTTAACAACGTTGAGTCTTTAAATGTATCGGTTAGTGCAGGAATTATACTTTTTGAAGCGAAGAAACAAAGAATTTTTAATATGTAATTATAATTCAAAATTTTATGGAGGTGTATGTTGTGAGTAATACAACAAGAAAAGTTTTTACTGTGATGGTATTTAGCATACTGTTTGCTGTTATTTCATTTTCTCAAACGGATTCAACTCTCAAAATTGGTTATGTGAATTTTGAAAAGACAGTAGAAAGTTATTACAAATGGAAGGATTTGGAATCAATGTATCAAATTGATCTACAATATTATCAAGGAAAAATCAATGAAATGGAACAACAGTTCAAGGATTTACAGAGTTCGGGGGCAACTGAGGAAGTCCTGCAACAAAATCTTCAACAATTACAAACTCGTGTAAATCAATATCAACAGGAATTGCAAAATGAGTATCAACAGAAAATGGCAAATATCACTTCGGAAGTAACAGTGAAGATAGCTCAGTATGCAAAAGAAAATGGGTACGATTTAATTTTAAATGAAATTGGTGTAGTTTATTACAATCCAGAATTAGATTTAACGGAAAAATTATTCAATATTTGAATGAGAATTAAAATAAATAATATGGAAAGGGTTATTATTGATTGTAGAAACATTAGCAAAACATATGGAAAAAGATGGTATTGAATAATGTTCAATTTCAATCAAAAGCCGGTTTAATTACAGGATTACTTGGGCCAAATGGTGCAGGGAAAACAACTCTTTTTAAGATAATTTTAGGGTTAGTTGTTCCCAATTCTGGGGATGTTTTCCTCGATGGTAGAAATATAACCCATCTTCCTATACACAAAAGAGCGTTGAATGGATTGGCTTATCTACCTCAAGAACCGTCTGTTTTTAGGAACTTATCTGTAAGAGATAATCTTGAAATGATCGCCGATCTTCTTAAAATTGAAGATGCGAATCAAAAATTAAGAGTATAATGGAAGATTTTGGATTAGATACTTTAATTCACCAAAAGTCTTATTCTTTATCCGGTGGAGAAAAAAGAAAATTAGAGTTTGCTAGAACGTTGATAACGAATCCAAAAGTAATCCTTTTGGACGAGCCTTTTGTTGGTATAGATCCCATAACAGTTAAGGATATACAACAAATAATTAGAAAACTTGCAAAAAGTGGGATTTCAATAATTGTTACGGATCACAGTGTCGATGAAATTGCTCAGGTAGTTGATGAACTTTATGTTTTACACAAAGGTGAAGTTATAGCTAGTGGTGTTCCAAAAGATGTTTTGAATAACGCAAAGGTCAAAGAAAGTTATTTGGGTTGGTGATCGGTTTGAATGTAGGGGTTATCGGGTATTCTGGAAATATCTTTAAAGATCCAATTAAATCGTTAGCTTCACTTTGTTATGATGTCGGTAGAATTATAGCAGAGAATAATTGGATTCTAGTGAACGGCGGACGTGATGGAATAATGCAACTAGTTTCAAAGGCCGTAAAAAATAATGGTGGGCATGTTATTGGTTTTTTACCGTGGGAACAAGAAGGGAACGGTTATTTGGACTTTCCTATAAAAACAGGGCTTGATCTTAATATGCGTTCTTTTGTTTTGTTAAAAAATGTCGATGTGGTCGTAAGTATAGGAGGGGAAATCGGCACGGCTATAGAAATTTTGGGGGCTTATTCGTACAAAAAACCGATATTGTTAATGAAAAATTCAGGCGGATGGACAGATAGGATAACTGAAGTTTTGATAGAAGGTAAGTTTCTTGATAATAGAAAATTAGTAGAGGTAAAACAAGTATCTTCTATTGATGAACTTGAAAGAATTTTGAAAGGTATTGAAGAGGTGAACAACTAATGATAAGAGTAAGATTTGCTCCAAGTCCCACGGGTCATCTACACGTTGGGGGTTTAAGAACAGCCTTGTTTAATTGGTACTTTGCCAAGAAAAATAATGGGAAGTTTATTCTAAGAATTGAAGATACCGATATGGAACGTTCCAAAAAGAGTACGAGGATGCCATTTTAGAAGAAATGAAATGGGTAGGCTTAGATTACGATGAAGGTGTAGATAAACCTGGTGAATATGGGCCATACAGACAAAGTGAAAGACTAGACATATACAAACATTATATAGATCAACTTTTAAATGAAGAAAAGGCTTATTTTTCAGTTACTAAAAACGATGAAATAATTTTTGAAGGTAATAATCTTCTAGACAAATATAAAAAAAACAATGATTATTCTGTGGTTGTAAAGTTTAAGGTTAATAATGATCAAAAAATATCTTTTTTGGACGATGTTAGAGGAACCATACAATTTGATACATCCAATATAAATGATTTTGTTATTCTAAGATCAAACGGAATTCCTGTTTACAATTTCACAGTTGTGATAGATGATTATCTGATGAAAATAAGTCATGTTATAAGGGGAGAAGACCACATCTCTAATACACCCAAACAAATTTTAATATATAATGCTTTATCTTTTGAACTTCCAAAATTTGCCCATTTGCCTTTGATTTTGGGTGAAGACAAGTCTCCTTTGTCTAAAAGGCACGGAGAGGTTTCTATAACTTATTTTAGAGAAGAAGGGTATCTTCCTAAAGCTATATTGAATTACTTGAGTTTGTTAGGTTGGAATGCCAACGAACAGATATTTGATTATACGGAAAAATATCAGGAATTTGATCTGAAAAAAGTTTCAAGAAATCCTTCCATTTTTGATTACACCAAACTTCTATGGACAAATGAAGTACATTTGAGAAACGATCCAATTGAAGAAGTACACAAAAGTTTTACTGAATGGGCTAAATATACAACCGTCAAGATAGACAATGAAGATTCTTTTGTGAAAAAAATTATAGAAGCTTCCAGAGCTAAAGTTCAAACATTAAAACAACTTTATGAATTTTCCAAAAATTTCTTTGTTGAAGAATTCGAATACGAAGAGGAATTTATCGAAAAATACATGAAAAAACCTTGGTTTAAGCAAGTCATCGAGGCAACCATAAGAAAACTCTCAGAAATTGATGAGTACAACCTTGCAAATGTAGAAAATACTTTAAAAGAAATAGCGGATCTAAATATAACTAGTAGAAAAAATGTTTTTCAGACAATAAGAGGCTCTCTTTTAGGAAGATTAGTAACTCCTGGTTTGTACGAATCTATAATTATTTTAGGAAAAAATGAGAGCATTAAAAGGTTAAAAAGAGCTTTGGAATTCTCAAATACTTTGGATATTAATCCAAGAAGGTGAATTCTCTGTGTATCCTTACTTAAAAGGGAAAAATATTTTACTCGGTGTAACAAGTGGAATCGCCATCTATAAAGCGGTAGATCTAATTTCTAAAATGAGACAGATTGAATGTAATCCAAAAGTTATCATGACAAAAAATGCCCAAAGGTGGATATCCGACCAGATTTTTTCTGCAGTAGGTAACTGTGAGGTTTACTATGAAACTTTCGATGTTAAAAGCGGTTGGATACCCCATACAGAGCTTTCTAGATGGGCAGAACTGTTTATCGTCGCCCCTGCGACCGCAAATATAATAGCCAAAATATCACATGGAATTGCCGATGATCTACTTTCTTGTACCGCTTTAGCTTATTCGAAAGCTCCTAAACTAATTGTCCCTGCAATGAACGTTAGGATGTATGAAAATCCCGTTAATAAAAAGAATTTAGAAATATTGAAACAAAATGGTTGGTCTATAATAGAACCAGAAGAAGGTCACTTAGCAGACGGAGAATTTGGTAAAGGAAGGTATCCGGATAATAGTGAAATATTAGAATACAGTGAATACCTACTTTCCAAAAAGGATTTCATGAATAAGAAAGTTTTAGTAACAGCCGGTCCCACGGTCGAAAATATTGATCCTGTAAGGTTTTTGTCAAACAGGTCCAGCGGAAGAATGGGTTACGAATTGGCAAGAGAATTTGCAAACAGAGGAGCTGAGGTTACGTTAATATCGGGGCCCACAAACTTGAGACCACCATCTATTGTAAAAAAATCATAAGAATAGAAAGTGCGGAAGAATTAAGAGAAAAGGTATTAGAGGATTTTGAAGATAATGATATAATAGTTATGACAGCTGCAGTAAGTGATTTAAGAATAAAAAATTAATTCTGAACAAAAGTTAAAAAAAGATACAATAAGTTAATCTAGAGATTGAGAAAAACCCTGATATAATAAAAGAATTAGGAAGGAAAAAAAGAGTTGGTCAAATACTTGTTGGATTTGCTGCAGAAACAGAGAACTTAAAAGAGAATGCC
>LZCG01000114.1_pt1 | contig 15335 bp, 19 predicted proteins | sample 768541 | NCBI WGS metagenome assembly LZCG01 (sample SAMN05200874, study PRJNA324366) | oil field metagenome | isolation source: sample BH-FW-1 from oil reservoir | place: India: Bombay High | collected 2015-07-11
TTCGATCATCGCTTTCCCCTTCTCATCACTTCAGCAGGCGAGAGCCGGCTAACACGCCAGGCCGGCCAGCCTCCCGCCAACAACCCCACGCCGATTGCAGTGGCGACGATTATCCATGCCCAGTTCCATGAAAGAGAGGGCGGTTGCCCCAAGAAACGCTGCAGCGGCCCCGTACCAGCCAGGCCTAGACTGAGGCCGATAAGACCAGCCGGTACTGTGATCTTGAGTGCCTCCACCACCCCCAGGGTAACGATCCGGTTGCTCGTCGCTCCCACCGCGCGGCGGATACCTAGCTCACGGGTGCGCAACAGGAGGAGAAAGCTAACCAGGTTGAAGACGCCGATCGCTCCAAGGAGGAGGCCTAATCCCACCAGAATACCGAGCCGGCTCGCCGTAGCTGTCAGGGTTTTACGCCACTCAGCCACCTGCACTGCTGGCGCGACGATCTCCACCTTGGCCTTATCCGGGTAGATGCCTTGGAATAGGTCCACGATCGCGGCCCTGACCTCACCCGCTTCGCCTCGGAACTTGTATAGATAAAGAAGGAGTGGTCGAACCAGCTCCCCTCGAAACACTTATAGGGGACGATGACCTGTGCCCCGAGAGTCCACAAGGCTATATTGTCGTTAAACACTCCCACTACCGTGTAAAGGGTGTTCCTTATGTTCAGCCTCTGACCGATCGGATCGACCTCTTTGAACATGGTGCTGGCCACACCTTTTGCCACAAGAGCTACTTTTTCTCCTTCCTCGATCTCCGATGCGCTGAGATCGCGTCCCTGTTCTATGTTAAGCAAGCCGAGGTCCTCCCATCCGTTCCCCACACCTTCTACGGTGATCACAGGAGAGTTTGTCCCGTCTATTCGCACCGGACGGGAACCGGAAACCACCGCCGCTTCCACTCCTGGGAGTACCTGCAACGAAGGGAGGTCCCTTGCTGAGAGATCAGGGGCGGCGAGGATGCTCTGACGGGGAGACTGGACGAGAAAGGTCCGTTCGTCGATCGATCCCCACAGGCTTGTGAGGGACTCTTGAGAGCTCTCTACCAGGTTGATGAGCAAGAACAATCCGCTGCTGGCGATGATCACTGCAAGAGCGGCGATCAATCGTCCCCCTCCGATGCCGTCATCTGCGGCGACCTCAAGCGTTCGCAACGACAACGCGCGTGCTGGGCTTATACGGGCCGCCTGCCAGCTCGGGTGGAGACTCGCGAGGAGTCCCACCGTGAGTGTGAGCGGAAGGACAAGGGCGTGAACTGCTCCTATACTTGCTGAGTCCCCGATAGAGGGGACTAGGAAGAGCACAAGTTCACCCAAACAGATTCCAGCAATCCCGCCTGCGCCCGCCAACCATACCCCCTCCACCAGGAACAGTCGCAAGATATCCTGCGTGGTCGCTCCCACCGTCCGGCGGACCCCGATCTCCCAGCTACGATTCATGACCGACAGGGAAAGGAGTCCGGCTACCACGGTTCCGGCGAGAACGAGCATCACGAGTGAGCTTATGACTAGGAGACGGTTTGTGGTGCGCTCGGTGTGGAAGTACATCTGGTATCGCTTCGAGATCTGTGTGGTGGTCGCTCCGGGAAGCGCACGCATGACCGCGCTTTGAGCACGTCTTGTGTTACCGCGCGCTCGAACGAGGAGCGCTCCGTAGGGCCGTTCGCTCGATCCAGCTTGGGCGAACGGTTTCGGTCCCGATCCCGCTGGAACGAGCACCCAATTGTTCAACCGGCGTCGAAGCTCATCGTCGCTGGGGATCTGGGCAAGGACACCGATGATTTCTGCCCCGTCAAGCGTCTGGCCCACCGGGTTTGCCTCGCCGAATATGGCCTCCTTCACCTCCCATCCGAGGATGACCACGGCCTTGTCTTGCGGTGTGAACGACCTCCCAGCGGCAAGTGGGAGCTGAAATACGTTGAGGTAGTTCGAGCTTACCTCAAGCCGGGTGATGTTGTAGGTTTGACCGGGAAGGTAACCGGTGGAGTAGGTTCCCTCCCCTGCTACGCCGGCGACCTCCGCTAGGTTGGCCAGCCGGGCGAGATCATCTTCTCCAAAGTCTGCTTCGGCATGGACGTAGAAAAGATTCGCTCCAATCCGGTCTGCCAGGGCGCGGATCTCCGCCTCCAGCCCTTCACGAACGCCGAGGGAGATCCAGAGTACCGCGGTGGCCAAGGCCACCGCGATGAGGATTAACCCCCGTCCGGAAGGAGAACGGTTCACCGCTCTGAGATCTTCCTCAGGATGCGCGCGAGCTCCTCCTTCGCCTGCGGGTGGCAGACCGGCTCTCCCGTCACCAGGTTGATCGGGTATAAGGTGCACGGAAATACTACCGTCCCATCGGCGTCGATGATCATCACCGTCGGCATGCCGTACAGGTTCCAAGAAGTGATCAGCCGAGAGTCTTCATCGAGGAGGATCCGCCACTCAAAATCGGGTGAGGAAGAGAGTGTCCTCAGTTCCTCGCGTTCTTCGGCCCAATTCCGGACGCCGGGCCGAGCGAGGTAATCCTCGAGGGGGATGGCGAAGAACTCGGGGTAGACCTTATCCAAGCCAATACGCCGGCCGTACTCCCATATCGAGGTCTTCGCAGCTTCGGAGAAGTAGTCGCGAAGCCAGATGAACTCGACCTGCGGAAACTCGCTCTGCAGAGCGTTCAACTCGCGAAACGCACATGCACTCCTCCCCTGATTCCGGCCTAAGTAGATCACGCGCGGGCGCCCCGGTTTAAGGAATACCTCCTCGCCATCAGGGGTGTACAGGGGAAAGGACGGCCAGCGAACTTGATCCCCGTACCAGAGGACCTGCTGGAGTAGGGCATCGTCCGGTGGAGCCCCGTGCTCGGCGAAACAGTGGACGATCCGCTCAAGCTCGGGCACGGCGTAGTTGGGGAACGCGCGGCGGCGGTAGACAATCGTCCTTTCTCGGTTCACGAGAAAGGTGACCCGGTGAGGCACGCTCGCCGACCTGGTACAAGGCGCAGATGATCGCCGCGAGCGGGTCCTCGATAATCTCGACCCCTTCTCCGACGGCCGTACGAAGCTTTTGCAACTCTGATGAAGACATACGAGAGGCGGTCACCACCACCTGGCATTCTGGGATGCTGCTCCACTCGCCGATCAGCGGCCAGTACTCAGGATCGCAGATCTTGTTGATCACCAGGAGGACCGTGTTCGCCGCTTCAAAGTCGATCCCCTCTATGGGGGGAGCGGCCGCACCAACGGGAAGTCCGAAAGTATAAGGGCAGAACATCGTTTGGTACTCCTCGAACGGGGGCTGGGCGAACCACGCCTCTAAACCGTTGCAATTATTACACTCGGCGAGTCCTCCCACCGCCGATACCGCGAGGACTAGCAGGAACACGATGATCTTTCGCATAGACTGACCTCCGTGCTCAGTGAGTTAAGCAGAACTCGTCGTACGAGGTCATTACCTCACAGTCGTAGTCGGGTGCGGGCCATGCTTGATCACAGTGAAAGTTGTTCCATGTGCACTGATATTGACAAGCCTTTGCTTCTGGATCATACGAGCCACATACCCCATTGAAACACTTGTGGTCAAACTCTTGCCAGCAACTGCCGTGCCCCGTATAGTAACAATCTCCCCCATAACACGTCGTTCCACAGGAGCAGCCTGCGAATCCAGACAGAGAGAGGAGGCCTAACAGGCTCACAATCACCAACCCAGTCATTGCATACTTTTTCATTCTCTATCACCTTCGTGAGGCAATTATATAAACATGTGGCTCTTTTGTCAACGGTCAGAGTTGTCTCATGCAAGATGAGCATGAAGGGAGGCTGTGAATCTCATGCGAGGTGAGCATGAGATGACACTGGCATCGCTCGCCCCATGTAATCCTATTACACGGGGCAAGCGCGTGGGTCACATCATAGGAGGCATGATTCTGATGATGGTAGACAGACGCGTACGGGACATCGACGAACTGAAGGCACTTCTCGCTTCGAGCGATGTGTTGATGTTCAAGGGAAACTTGCGGGAAGAGATCTACGCTTGGATCGAGCGTACCTTACGTAGCTACAGATACCGCTCTCGTCCGCGCTTGGAGAAAGGGGTGCTTAGACAGTACATGCGGAAGATAACAGGAATCTCTAACTCGCAATTGACAAGGCTCATCACCCAGTTCCGCCGTAGCGGTCATGTACGCATCAAACCCTACAAGCGCCATTCCTTTCCCACTAAGTATACCAGAGAGGATCTGAACCGCCCCGGCTTTCCCGGAGGCTGTGTTACGTGAGTCCGGCCACGACTACCGGAGCCTGCTGCTTCTGGTAGTATACCTCTTCAAACTCCGCCAGTGGAATGTTCCCGACCTGTCTGCCAACAGGCAGGTTGGCAGTACCGCGCAGATCGGCTCGATCCCGTAACTATCTCGATGCCCATCGATAAATGATGTCATCGCTTCGGTCTCCGGTCGAGCTCTGCTTGGGCGAAAAAAGCCGCTGCCTTGCGGAGAATCTCGTTCGCTCGACGTAACTCACGGTTCTCTCGCTCAAGTTCCTTGATATGAGCTCGCTCATCGCTCGTTACTCCTCCACGTCGACCCGTGTCGATCTCGGTCTGACGCACCCACTTCCGTAGCGTTTCCGCAGTGCAACCAATCTTCTCTGCAATCGAGACGATCGCTGACCTGCCTGCTGCAGGCAGGCCACTGAGAGCTGTATTCACGCTCCTGCTCTAGCACCATCCGAACCGCCCCGCTCCCGCACCTCTGGAGAATACCTGCTTGTTCTTGTCATGTCTCTATCCTCTCAAGAATTGGACTCTCTGGCAATCCCGGGGCGGTTCAGGCTTTTTCTTGAGGTTGGAGTGCTTCACCATAAGAAGTGTCATCGCAATCACCTCCGAACCGGCCAAGAAGAAGCACACGCAACCGCTTCTTCCAGGCAACTCGCCCTTGTCCGAGTTGCCAAAACACCAAGAATGAAGATCTGACCCCAATTACCACGAAGAAGGCCGCCATCCCCGTCTGCGTCGAAGTGCCTGCCGGCGAGGGCGGGCTCTCCAAGCAGAGCATCATCAACTGTTCCCAGATCCGCACCGTGGACAAACAGCGTGCTCGAGAAGCTCCACTTGGCACGCTCTCTTCAATCACCCTCACAAGATCGATCAGGCTCTGAAAATTCATCTGGCGTTAGACTTCTCCACCGAAGCCAGCTGAAAGGGTGCTAAGCAAGCCCTACCCTTGAGCAAGATAGAAAAGGTATTCATGACATGGGATCCCAGGGTCTCCTGTGCCTGGCTTGGAGAGTGTAGCCGTCGGAAGATTCTCCTAGATCGTCTCGTGGATGATGCAGGCATACCTTGCTTTCTACGCTAAGTGTTGTGGTTTTGCAAGACCTCTTAACGTTCCAGTCAAGAACACAAAAAATAAAGATGCGATCCCTTTGCCTCTCGGTTCTTCCTGCTTTTCCCCTCTATACCCTGAAACGAACCGTGAACCTCATGGGTAGATTAGGATGAACCCTTCATGGAAGGAATCTAGGGAGGTGGAAAAAGATGAAGATGACGCGATTATGCGAGCCGGCAAAGATACTCATGTGGACTGCGATCCTGATTGGGATGATCCTCTCTGGTTCTTACACGACTCTCGCCAATCCTGGATTGACCCCATCCGGAAGCAGCAAGACGTGCTACGTCGACTTCTCCAATTTCCCAAGCGGAAGCGCGATCAGACATGGTCTCGTTGCGTGGCAAGCTCAAGGCTGGAGCAGTGGGGCGCGGTGCCTGCAGCTTGTTCGTGCGGGTGCGTATCTGGAAGTCGTGATCGATCTTCCGGTGAACATCTCAACAGCGCGCCTCGCGATCACGCACCGCTCGGCCTACGCGCCCGGCTGTGCGAACAGCGGGTTTGCCCCAGTCACTATCACGATCAACGGATCAACCCTCACCCAGTACTACTCCCCACCCGCAGGCGTTCCCGGTCGATCGGCTTTACAACAGACCGTTGGGACGTAATTGGTTGGCTCACCCCAGGACGCAACCGGGTTCGCATCACGACAGGGAACCTGTGTAGCGTCTATGAGGTGCAACGGTTCGAAATCTCGATTACGGCCACTACAAACCACTTGATCGAGGACTATCAGATGACCCATGGCATCACGAGCAATCGCCCGGTCGATAACGTATCAGCTTTTTCTCCTGACGACCACCGGGCGATTTGCTGGACGAAGGTCGCTTCAGAAGCGGTCGGCCAACGAATTGAGTGGCGATTCTACGAGCCGTCGGGGAGCCTGTACTATCAAGGCCAACGGCGTGCCGACCGTTACAACTGGGGATACATTGGCGTTGCGAATCGGCGCCCTTCAAACTTGCCTGGCCAATGGCGGGTGGATATCTACATCGCAGGGAGGTTCCAGGTGAGCGTGCCGTTCACGATCGGGGCTATAGGGTGCTCGGTCAACGCGCCACGCGTGACAGGAATCGAGTTTCCCGGAGCTATCCGTGCGGATGGCGAGAAGAACCAAGGATACGTCTCGTTCTTCGATCCCAACGGCGACATCACCTCCGTGAGATTCGATGTAGTGAACGCGGTTCGCTTTACGCCGTTCAGCTTTGAACCGGACATCAGCGGTGAAACCAGCGGTTCCTTCAGCTTCCGTATCTGGTGCAGCACCAAGCAGACCGTCACATTGAAGGTGACCCTCTACGATAGGAAAGGGAACAAGAGCGAGCCGTACTACTTCAGCTTCAGAGCCACATAAGGAGGTAGATGTTGTATAAACTCCTTCCCCTTACAAGTCAGAAGCTTTCACCGCAGAGTTCGCTGAGTACGCAGAGGGTACTACAGAAAGCTCAATATTCAATCTCAGCGGTCTCTGCGCCCTCTGCGGTAAAACGATTGTTTGTACTTAAAGCTAAATAGTAGAAGAGATTTGCACAACAAGCTAATAAGGAGGTAGGCCCATGAAGGAAAACGTTTGTCGAACAATCCTATTGTATTCGTTGATGGCGCTTATGATCGCTAGTCTCGCCCTGCTCGGAAATACAGATCAAGAGAAGGAAGAGCCACAGGTTAGCCAGAAGTCACAGCGGTCTACGCCGCTGTCCAGTCCAATCTGGTCAATAGCAACACGACGTTCGCTTGGATCTCTATCATGCCTTATCCCGAGAAGAGGGGAACCTCTTCTTCTCTCCATACAGCATCTCCACAGCCCTCGCCATGACATACGCCGGTGCGCGTGGGGAGACAGAGACTCAGATGAAGGAGACGCTTTGCTTCACGCTCCCTCAAAGCGTTCTCCATCCCGCGTTTCACGGATTGGATACGAATCTCACGCAACGCACAAGCGATATTGAGGGTGTTCAGCTGAGCATCGCCAATGCGCTCTGGGGACAGATCGGGTACCCATTCCTGTTGGACTTCCGCGACACACTCACTGAATCCTACGATGCTCCGTTGAGGCTGACCGATTTCGCCCATGCACCAGAAGAAGCCCGCATGGAGATCAATAATTGGGTCAGCGATGCAACCAATGGAAAGATCGAGGACCTGATGGTGCCTGGCTCGATCACCCCTGACACACGCCTCGTTCTCGCCAACGCGATTTACTTCAAGGGAACGTGGAAAGTGCGGTTCGACGAGGCGTGCACGACAGATCTTCCGTTCTACCGGCTCGATGGTAGCCAAGTCGAGGTTCCCATGATGGGGATGCAAGAATGTTTCCCCTACACAAATGGGACGGACTTCCAAGCGATTGAACTCCCCTACACAGGGGATGCTCTTTCCATGGTCATCTTCCTTCCCCGAAAAGGCATGTTCGAGAACTTCGAAGCCCGTCTCAGCATAGGGCGGCTGGACGCAATCCTTACTCAGTTGTGTTCGGAAAGGATCGCATTGGCGATGCCGAAGTTCGAGTTCACCTCGGAGTTCTCCCTTGCGGATACGCTGGCCGAGCTTGGGATGCCGGACGCTTTCCAGTCACGGGTTGCAGATTTCTCAGGAATGGACGGCACGCGTGATCTGTTCATCGGCCACGTGGCCCACAAGGCTTACGTTGCGGTGAATGAGGAAGGGACCGAAGCTGCTGGTGCCAGCGGAGTAGGGATGACCTATTCGATTCCACAGTACGAAATGATGTTGATCGACCACCCGTTCATCTTCCTCATCCGCGACATCGAGACAGGGACGATCCTATTCATGGGGCGAGTGTTGGATCCGAGTGAAGGAACATCTTGAGGCTAATGCAGTGAGAACGGGCGAAGATTGACAGATACGGGGACGGAACAGGTCTCCCAATGAGAAATCAAACAAAGGAGGATGAGGAAATGACCGCACAAATCAAGAGATTCACCCTGGGCCTCACGATCCTGATCGTGACGATAGGCCTGATCGGTCTTTGCTGGAATGTTCTAGCCACTAGCGGAGATCAGCAGAAACAGACTACTGCCAATGCGGCAATAGCCGATTTAGAAGACCTGGTTACGGGAAATACAGCATTCGCGTTCGATCTGTATCAGAATCTTTCCCAGGAAGGCAGGAACCTCTTCTTCTCCCCGTACAGCATCTCACTGGCGCTGGCATGACCTATGCCGGTGCTCGAAGTGTAACCGAGGAGCAGATGGCTGAGACGCTCCATTTCACCACCCTCGGACAAGACCGTCTCCACCCCGCGTTCAACGCCCTGGCACTAGAGCTCGCCAGTCGGGGTGAAGATCCTGCAAGCAAATAAAAAACAGAAGAAAAGAAGCGTTTTCAGTTGACCATTGCCAACGCCCTATGGGGACAGGATGGCTACGGGTTCCTTTCCGACTTCACCTCGCTTTTGGAGACGCGCTACAATGCTGGTCTGCGTCGTGCTAACTTTGTCGGCGCACCCGATAATGCTCGCCGTGATATCAACGATTGGGTCTACCGGAAAACGAGCGAAAAGATCGATAACCTGCTCCCTCCAGGCTCGATCACACCTGACACACGCCTGGTGCTCACGAACGCGATCTACTTCAACGCGGCATGGCTTTCACCCTTTGAAAAGGAAGCTACGCAGAGCGGCCCCTTCCACCTATTAAACAGTGATCAGGTCACTGTGCCGATGATGAAGCAAGAACATGATTTCCGCTATACAGAAGGAGATGGGTACCAGGCTATCGAACTCCCCTACGTTGGCGAGCAAATTTCGATGATAATTTTGCTTCCCAAAGATGGTTGGTTCGAGGAATTCGAACGATCCCTGGATGCCAAGGAGCTTGCGTCAATTGTTGAGGGGTTAAAACTCGAAACCGTTGTTCTCACCATGCCCAAGTTCAGACTCACCTCGGAGTTCTCCCTTGCGAATACGCTTGCTGCGCTTGGGATGCAGGACGCCTTTACGGGAGCCGCCGATTTTTCAGGGATGGACGGAACTCGGTCGCTCTTCATCGATAACGTCGTGCATAAGGCCTTTGTATCGGTGGATGAAGCCGGGACAGAAGCAGCTGCGGCCACAGCGGCGCTTGTACACATAGGTATACCTTCGCGTGTGATCCACATCACTATCGACCACCCGTTCATCTTTCTCATACGCGACATTGAGACAAAAACGATCCTGTTCATCGGGCGGGTGATAGATCCGAGTGGAAGTTGATTCTGAGCGTGTGACGTTCACGGCCTGAGGCAACACTTGCAGAGAACAGATACGGTCTTCTGCGCTTGGAGCATCTGTATCCATCCAGCCGGATCGTCCAGTAATCACATCACATCAAAGCAAACCGAAGAATGCGGAAAAAACCTCTGCTCCCCTTAGCTGTCCGGGAGCATAATACCCCTTTAGAGTGGCAACAACTGTCTACCTCACCAACAGATTTGTGTCCCTGATTTGAAGGTGAATTCTACTACACCGATACCAAAGTCAGGCGATTCTATAGTTATAGCGTAACTCACTAAGACGTCTGTTGACACATCAGAGATCGCAATGATGTTTAGCTCATCGCCGGTCCACACTCTCCCATAGGGTGGGAGATCTCCGAGTGGTATTGGGGGAGGGATAGCCAAGAACGGAACTCCCTCTCTTCTTACCATTTCTACATCTGATACCCACAGATCGTGGTACGTTTGATCCGTCTTATTGTTGACTACCAAATGGAAGACCACGGTTTCACCCGCCTCTATAATTCCATTCCCGTTACCGATCCCCCTCTGTTGACCATCGTCGATGATTGCCGAGACGTTCATAATCCCCCCAAGGTTTTTCACCCCGCAGATCTTCATCCCATTCGGAGGGAACGAAGGATCTGCTAGCGATGCAATGGCCTGTTGCGTGATTGCCTCAGCTTCCTCCTCCGTCTCTGCTACTAGGAGATCGGCTATCATCTCTCCAGCAAGGGCCTCAGCGAATTCAAGTTCAGGAGTAGGCGCTTGAGGCATTTGGGCATAATGAACAGTAGCGGAAGCTGGAAGCAAGTAACGGCCTTGTCCTAGGACTTTGTATCCTCGCGAAACTAGCATATCGCCTATTCTCCGTGCTTCTACTGTCACATTTTCACCGTTCAGTGATCCCGCCATGCTTGCTGCCTTCAGGAACTTAGGAACATAGAATTCCAGAGTTCCCTTTAGTCTTCCTTGATCGATGGCATCCTTGATGGCTTTTACGTTTCCGAACGCATTTCTGGCTGCTGCAAGTGCGGCTGCCTTAGCCCCTGCTTCGCCCGCTCCAGCACCATTAGCACAGGTGGGTATACCATCGCTCAATAACCAGTACCCCATCAAGAAACCAGGCCTGTTTCTTAACCTATTCTGTATTTCGTTACTCAGCTTTTTTATAAGCTCATCGAAGGGTGTCGTCCCTTTTGGAAATCCTCCTGCAGCTGGCCGAGCCACCCTAATTGCCGGTATTGCAGCTGGCTTAGCCTGCCAATTCACAAGCACATCCACATCATTTGGTGTGCATCCGCCTCCAAAGACCCAGAAGGTGATTTCTGAAGTATTGGTTAGTCTAGCATCTAACGAGGTCAACGCTGTATTCAGATAGCCTCCTGCGCGCGTGATAAGGGTGAACTTACTTGGCCCCCCGGGATTCCCTGCCATTGGATCATTCATGCTGCCCGATCGATCGATTATTAGGATTACATCGGTATTGAAAGGTTGTCCGGAACCTGTCAGCATCAATGTCAAACTCACTAAAATCGACACTATCAAGATACTCACTATTCTTCTTGACATCTTTACCCTCCTATGGTATGGATTCTGACCCTGTGTTTGGACTAAGAGGCTTACGTTACGCAATCGCATTGGGGTCTTGTTTCTCGAGTTCTCGCCTCCTGAACTACGCCTGGGGAAGTACCCACGGCGTCATCACTGACTATACCCTCCAGTATCACCTCCCGTCGTTCGATTACATTGGCTAGTGAGAGAAGGCAACTTGCTTCTTGCTCTTTTGCTCTCATTATCTAAGAAACTCTGGGGGCTTGCTTCTTATTATGTATTGAGCATATCTTCATCAATGGGCCAACCACTTACTGCAACACGACTAAGATGTCGATCACCCGGTGCCGCTGTCCAGTTCGCTCAAGGCCTTTCCAAGGATTGTCCCCAGCTTGAGTTCGGTGGCCTTCATTGCATGCCCCGGGGTAGCAGATGTGGTCAGCAGGTCACCGCGATGGATGGGTCCATTCTCTGCAGAAACCTTACAGGGCACTATGCCAGTTATTGCTACAGGTAGTTCGTTCTCCCGCGTGTCCTCCATAGGATGCTCTGAGGCCAAGACACCGGGGCTTTCGGAGTAAACACCGATCACTGCTGTGGAATACGGCTCCTTGACAACTCTACCGCGCGATCTTTGGTGTCGCTGATGGCTACACGTCGCCGGCTCATAGCCAACGCGAGTGCCCTCCTCGGTCTCCATTAACTCGGCGAAGTCGGCTCCCGCGAAGAACCTGCATCTGAAAACACTGCGCCATTCTTAGCCACACGGAATTTCCTATTATTTGTCGGTCCAGCCACGATGAACTGATCTCCTACACTGTTAATGTCGATGCCGTCATCCCCGGGATTCCCGATGTACACGCCATCATCGTCAGGGGAACAAACATGGACACCGTCATCGCCAGCCCCCTTGACGTAGACGCCGTCGTTGCCAACGTTCTTGACATACAGCCCGTCATCCTTTGCCCATGATACTTGAAAACCGTCATCGCCAGCATTATTCACGCGAAAACCGTCATCAGTGTTGGTTGTCCCTACAAATACGCCTACCTGGCCAGCATTTTCGATGGCAACCCCGTTAAGAGCAGCTTTCTTAACGGCCAACCCGTTAATACCAGCATCCCAGACGACAAAGCCATGCTCGCCAGTAGTATTCACAGAAACACCGTGATCTACCACGGTTCCAATTTCAACACCGTTATCACCAGCCGTAACTACATGAAGACCATCATCGCCGGCTGTCCCAACGTATACACCATCAGTGCCGGTGGTCCCTATTTCGACCCCATGATCCCCAGCTCGATCTATATCGAGGCCGTCGTTAGTCGCCTGGTAGACATACACGCCATCATCGCCAGCCGTGTGGATGTTTACACCGTCCTGACCGGCGGTGCTCACGTGAAATCCGTGATTAATAGACTGGCTGACGTACACTCCATCATCACCCGCATTATCCACTTGAAAGCCGTCATCGCCGGCCGTCTCAATGTAGATGCCATCCTGGGTAGCTGTTTTCACATGTATCCCGTGGATACCGGCATCGCCGACCCACAAACCGTTCCAATTCGCTGTGTCCACCCTAAAACCGTCATTGCCAGCATTTTGGACAAGTACCCCATCGCTTGCTGCTTTCTCGATGTGGAGACCATCATCACCAGCTGTCGCGACGTGGAGACCATCATCACCGGTTTTATCCACTTGGACGCCGAAGGCGGCAGCCTCCTTAACGTACACGCCATTCTTAGCGTCATCGACGCGGAAACCGCATTCTTCCGCTGCCTCAACGTGCACGCCATCTTCGCCAGCACTTGCTACGTAGAAGCCATCCACGCCCGCAGCATCCACTTGGACGCCGTCATCGCCGGCGGTCTTCACGTAAACACCATTGCTCCCCGCAGTATCTACTTGGATGCCATCGCTACCCGCGGTCTTCACATAGATCCCGTTCCCCAACAGTGCCAGATCTACTTGTACGCCGTCATCACCGGCGGTGTTTACATAAATACCATCGATGGCTGCCGTACCGACTTCAACGCCATCGCCACCTGCGTTCACGACTTGTACACCGTCATCTCCCACTGCTGATACTCGCACGCCGATGCCGCCGCCCGTATTCCTTGCTTCAATAGCAGGGACAGCTACACCAGCGGCCGTGGTTGTCCCCAAGATGCCGATGCCGCCGCCTATGTTGTTGCCTTGAATCGCAGCTATACCTACGCCCGCGGCCCCGGTTGTCCCTAGGAGTGCGCCTCCTGCACCCAGATTCGTCAAGGTCAAGATTGATCCACTATATGTGGATTTCATCTTGTCATGACCCTCGTTGACGAAACGCGCATCCAGGCTGTTCCCCGTTCCCGATACATGGTAGCCGTCAACGGTATCCGCCCACGAAGCCTTGTCTGCTCTGAACGCATGGTTCGCAAAGAAAGCATACGTAACGCTAGCGATGCTTTGACGAGGTATCAGGACTTGTCCGTTGATGCCGAGCTCCAACCAAGTGGTGTTGGTAAGCGCCGTGGGTGTGAGGTCCTGAGAGTCACCCAGATTGACGCTGAATACGCCGTCAGTAACTGTCACGCCGGAATGTTCTTCAGGACCCCATACTAGAGTACCCCCTTCTGAAGCATCGAAAATGCGACACGTTAGATCGACTGTGCCAGTGAACGGCTGGCCTTCAGCATCCGTCAATTTGCCTTGGTACCCTATCCAGAGAGGAATGTATGGTAGAGTTGTCAGTTGCAAACCTCCCGGAATTGGCGTCTCTTCCTGCTCTGCAGGGGCCTGTAGCGACACAGCCCCCCACATCAGGATCGTCCCGATAATCAATACCACCATCAGTAGAAACCTTTTAGTCTTCATTTTCTCTTTCCCTCCTTTGCTACAATTTTCACTCAATCAGCGTACGGTGAGATCATAGCTTGCTTCTTGCGCTTCTCCGCTCATACCTCCTCTGGTGATGGTAGCTCCGGATCACCTCGCACTCGGCTCCATCACCTGCCCGATGAACAAGACGGTGTTGGTTTCGATATCGCGGATGAGGAAGATGAACGGACGATTGAGTCTTACGGTTGGCACGATGGGCATGGGCATGGCCGCCGCGGTGCCTGCTGCGGCAAACGTTCCGTTTTCGTCGACGGAAACAATGCTCTGGTGGTAGACATCGTCGAGGAAGAGATCGCGACTTTTTGTCATGCCGGAGAAGTCCGCTTGGCCGAGGATGAACGCATCTGTCATGCCCAAGTCCTTCAGGGCGGAAGATAGTCTGAACGACGACCGAAACTCGAACCTCGGCATGTAGACTTGAACCATCTCATTGCTTAGGTGCCCTAAGATGGAGATTACGCGATCGGCGGTAAGCGACTTTGCGAATGTCTCAAACTGACCGGGTGCCGGGAGCAGGATGACCATCGAGAATTCATCACCGACATACGGCAGTTCGACTGCTTGGACCCCGCTGATTTTGGTGTAGGGAAACGGCGTGATCTGTTCCATCATGGGCACGATAACTTGCCCCCCACCGAGCAAGTGGAAAAGGCTGTTGTGGGTGAAGGCCTCGTTGAATCTGTGTTTCCAGGTTGCGTTGAAAGTGATCGCGTTGGCGAGTACAAGCCGCGTCAAGGATGTGATTGACCCCTCTGGCAAAACCTTCCTGATCTTCTTTTCGGTTTCTTGGGATACCCATTTGTTGATCGTTTGACGCGAGGCTTCCGGGGCATTGGCGAAATCAACAGGCAGATCCAACTGATACGGTTCATCGCGACGCTCCCTTTGGTCGCGAACTGTCTTACGGATCAAGCGGTTTCGCCATTGCTAGAATCAAGTACCTCTCTTCTTCTGCCTTGTTCCCTGGACTATCACGCTATCACGGTTCTGTAACGTGAAGTCCCTCCTACCTTCTGGATATGTACGCTCTACCACCTCCTTCTGTTCGATCGTGTCGCTCGATGGATAAGGAAGGGTTGATGAGGAATGCGTATTACACAAGAAGCAATGGTTGCGATGTCGTCTTTCTTGCCCAGCACTTTATTCCACCCCTTCGTCAGACAAAAACTGGGCAGACATTCTCTCAACATACCACGAAAACGGACCAAAGTCAACTTCCAGAGTTGTCTCATGCAAGATGAGCATGAAGGGAGGCTGTGAATCTCATGCGAGGTGAGCATGAGATGACACTGGCATCGCTCGCCCCATGTAATCCTA
>LZCG01000115.1_pt1 | contig 15143 bp, 20 predicted proteins | sample 768541 | NCBI WGS metagenome assembly LZCG01 (sample SAMN05200874, study PRJNA324366) | oil field metagenome | isolation source: sample BH-FW-1 from oil reservoir | place: India: Bombay High | collected 2015-07-11
ATCAGATTATACCCATGTTGCCAAACAGCAGGCCGAGGAAAATCGTCAGTCCGTTGGACCAGGATCATGAAGGGGGCTAAAGATGTGCCCCCATAACTTCGCAGCAAGGGTGGATTGGCGAAAGCTACTTCGCAAAGCATTCCCAAAGGGCAGGATGGGCGAAGTTCCTTTCGTAAATCCAGTAGTTAGATGAAATTACGGCTCAAAGAAATGAGGAACAAATATGGATATAGAATGGGTAAAACTGATTCTGCAGGCTATCGGAGTAATGATTTGGCCTGTGACAGTCATCATCATTTTAATCATATTTAGAAAACAAATATCTGAAAGGCTATCAGCTCTCAAGAAGGGTGAACTTCCCGGTGGAGTAAAGTTCGAGCTTGGTGAACTAAAGGAATCTGTAGAGCAGTCCCCTGAATTGGCTAAGCGGAGTATTCCTTCTGCTATGCCATCGCCAGCAGATGAACTTGTTCGAACAGGTGATCCTTTGTTAGCGGTTGCAAACACTAGACTGGAAATTGAACGGGAAATAGTTCGCTTGGCTCAAGTATCATTTGGACCTAAAGAAGCCAGAAAGTGGGGCATTACACGACTGATAGCTCAATTGTATGAAGAGAAGATTTTATCAAAAGAGACGCAGAATAAGCTCTTTGACTATACTCGCATCACAAATCAAATCATCCATACTTCAGGAGTGAGTGCCGATGACATTGTAAGGTCTCTGAGCATTGGGGCATCTTTATTGGCTCATATTCGATATCTATATAGTGTTGAATGGCTGATTCGAGATTTTGACGCTAATTTACTCTGGCAATGGCGAGAAGAAGAAGGTCGGAATAAGAAATACTACTTCTGGTCTGCTATTGCAGCTACCCTCTCTGAATTCGACTACAGCTATGAAGCATTCTGTGAGGCTGCCAATAAGTTCAACAAAAAGGAAGAAAAACGAGCAATCGAATCCCACAGGTCTCCTCGGGAAATCTATGTCCCAACATTGCAGGAATTTCTGGAGATATTGGAATTTCGCCGCGGAGAGTTACAACGAATACTACAGGGAAAGTGGTGGGATGGCTACGAATGGGACAAACTAAGAGAATGGCATTGGCCGGAAGGATGGGGAAGGATTGGCTGGAGTGGGCCGATAGTGCGTAGCCGAAATGAGGCGGAAGAGGAATTGCTTAGAACAGATACAGCTATTGAACGTTACAGTCAACAAGTGATGAAAATCTAAGCTTCGGAAGAGCTTGAAGAAGTGGAAAGAAAGAATCAGCCGCAACTTCATCTAACAGCGTGTTTGCGACGCTTCGCTAAATTGCCTAAAGGCAACTTTGCAAACACGCAAAACGTTAGGTAAAACGGAGGCATTGGGGGCGTAGAGGGATCTGGACTCTGGATCGGACCTTGCCTTTAGATGATCCGATCTTACTGAGAAACGGGTAGCTTTCGCACAGGTGGAGAGGGCTTCAAACAGGGTTTATCTCATCGAGCCCTTCTCGCTGCAGAAAGGAGCAGATTCGTTTCAGAAAACGTCTTGACTCCTGTACCCGCTGTCCTGCAACCTCTTGGGGAAAGGTCAACTCTACATCGTAATCCGCGGAAGCTCTTTCGTCCTGCTCATGGGCGAGGATCAACGCCCACTCCTTCTCGATAAGACCCTGTTGCACCAGCTCTTTTCCGAAGAGACGCCTCACAGCAGTATGGCTCTCTGTTACTATATCTCGCGCAAGCAACGCGGCCTTAGCCGCATGAAGGACGGCATAATAGGCTCGCAAGACGGCATCTTCGTAAAAACCTTCTTCGAGCAAGAGATCCGCTGCTTCCTGGGCCTTCACAGCTCGTCGCCATTAGGCTCTTATTTGGACTTCCCTCACAAGATCACCACACCCTCCCGCTCCACCGCCTCTAGGAAAGGTGAGCGGTGCTCTCTGCGTTGTTCAATCTCTTGGACGGTGTAAACTGCAATAGAAGGCACCACATCCTTCCCCAGTGCTAACTCATATCCAAGCAAACGGATACGGGATTTGAGATCTTCTTTCCCTTTGATGATAACGAGCACATCCAGGTCGGAATCGGGAGTGGCATCTTCACGTGCTTTTGAACCGAAGACTGTCACCTGCTTGATCAGTCCAGGGAAGCCATAGCGGGTGGCCTCGATGAAATCGTCCAGCCAAACTTGCTCCTCTGGTAACAGCTTCACTACCAACGACCTCCTTGACCAGCGGCTACTTCTCTACCTGACAACGATAGTAGCACAAACCTCCCCCCGATAGCACATCGCCCGATTACTTGGGCTGGAGAGGGATAGGAATCACCGAGTGGTTCTCCCGCATCTTCTTTAGAAACGCGATCAACAACGGCCTTCCTGTGATTGAATTAAGAGAAGGGATCGACGAGATAAAGAAGGACGACACCGTGAAGATCGACTTCGAGAAAGGCATCGTCATCCACGAAAGTAACGAATATCACTTTCCCGCCCTGCCGGCAGAAGTCCTTGACATCCTGGAAGACGGCGGGCTGATCCCGCACGTGCGGAAGGAGTTGGGAAAGAGCTGATTCCCTTCCTACCCTTGACAATCTTTACTTACGGTGCTAGTCTCGAACAAGAGATCGGTCGTTGGTACTTCCAGGGTTGTGATAACTGCGCTTATAGTTTGACAGCAACGATCTGGAAAGAGCGATAATGGAGAAGGAGCAGCCATGCCGAAAGTAGAAGAAATCCTATCCTCGATTGAATCTCTTCCGAAAGAGGAATTCGGTCGCTTAAGAGATTGGTTTTATGAAAGAGATTGGGAGAGGTGGGACAAACAGATTGAGGAAGATTCAGAATCAGGGAAGCTAGGCTTCTTAGTCAAGGAAGCACTTGATGAAAAGGCCGGTGGAAGACTGAAAGAACTCTGAATGCACAAAACAACTACCGGGTTTTGGGAATGCTTCGAAAAGCTTCCCGAGGCCGCGGAAAAGACAGGAAAGAAGAATTTTGATTTACTCAAGATCGACCCGTTACATCCCTCTCTTCATTTCAAGAAAGTTGGGGATTTTTGGTCAGTCCGGATTGGTCTCAATCATAGAGCGCTGGGCATAAAGGCTGGCCAGGATTTCATTTGGATCTGGATTGGCTCTCACAGTGATTATGACCGGATGATCCAGAAAAGGGGTTAGCAATTTGCTACACTCGACCACCGAGCCGCTGTGGCCTTCATCCCTGTGTCTTGTTGACTGGGCAGCTCCGTTCTCCGACAGAAAAGCGGCGGATGAAGCAGGATCACGGGGGTAGGTCCCGGCTCGGGCATTGTATGGCAGGAAGTCCTCGTCGTTCTCGAAGACAGCGGCCTGATAGCACATGTGAGGAAAGAGTTGGAGAAAGGGTGATTGGCTTCGCCCCTTGACAATCTTTACTAACGGTGCTAGCCTCAAGCAAGGAAGTAATTGTCGATGCTTCCTAAGGTTGTGATGAGTGTGCCGACATATAGGTTGACAGCAACGATCTGGAAAGAGCCGGAAGGGTATGTTGCCAGGTGTTCCGAACTTGGAGTAGCAAGCGCAGGCGATTCCCCCTCTGAGGCGCTCGTAAACCTGAAGGAAGCGACTGAGCTCTACTTGGAGAATGCCAAGGCTCTCGGAATGCTTGATGACCTGGAGGATGTTCTTGCTGGCAAGGAGCGTTTCACTTCGGTTCTCGAGGTTCAAGCGTCCTGACGGATGGCTAGGCTGCCATCGGTTTCGTCAGCCGAGGTCGTTCGCGTGCTTCGCAAGGCTGGTTTCATTGATGCACCGCATCGAGGCAAAGGAAGTCATATCGCTCTCTACGATGAGAAGGAACGACACAAGCATCTAGTCATCATTCCAAAACGAAAGGCACTTCCCAAAGGGACTTTGCTTGCTATCCTCGATCAAGCAGGGTTGACACGGGCGGAGTTCCTGCGCTTATTAAGAGAATGAGGGTTATTAATATATAGTATCGTTGTGGTGCGGAAAGAGGCCCGGTAAGGATTGATAGAAATCAAGAACCCTGTGGCAAGACCACAGGGTATGAAAAGTCACAACAGCTTTAACTGCACATCCGTCGGTTTGTCCCCCTGTTTTCTGATGTATCGCTCTACAATATCCCAGCTCCCTCGCTCCCCAACCGTCGCTACGTAGTACCCATCTGTCCAAAACTCCCCTCCCCATAACTCTTTCCTCAGCTTCGGAAACCTCTTGAATACCTCCCGCGCTGTGATACTCTTCATTACCCGCACCAGTTGCCCAGGTGCATACTTCGGATGCGCACTACATAGCACGTGAATATGATCACGATCACATCCAATCTGCTCCATCTCTATCTCGTACCGCTCCTCTATCCCTAACAGTATCTCTTTGATTGCCTCCACTATTTCATCCGACAGCAATGCCTTCCTATACTTTACTGGAAACACTATGTGATAGTGCAGCTGATATGCACAATGATACCCCTTTGCGACTTCATGCTGTCCCATGGGGACAGCATGCCACTATCGTGGCCCTGTAGCAAGACTACAGGGAATCATCAAGTTGAAGAATGTTTATCCCTACATAGGTGGAATCAAGGTCCGGCGGGCTAGGAGTAGGATTAGTGCCAGCTATAGTCCACGCGTATCCATACTCCCGCTTGCATGATAAGACAAAGGATATGGTCTTCCTCGCGTCAAACTCTCCCAGTGCGTCTAGTATCTCCAGCGTCTCAAGTGCTTGATAGGTGGAAAACAGATCCGCACAAGGAGCCTCAGAGCACCCCTTAAAGCCGCCTGTATCTTTCTGTAAAGATAGGGCTTTGTCCTGAAGTTCGCTCTTTGGTACCCATTCCTTACCTAGTAGGTTTTGGATGAAAGCAAGTTCACGGATGTGGCGTATACATACTCCGTAAGGCCCACCAGCGGAAACTATCGGCACTAGAGCTTCGGCCTCTTTTTGTAACGGTTGGACGGCCCAGGAAGGAACAGGTAAATGAGACTCTCCAAGGAGAAGTACGAGCGTCTTTACATCATCTATACGACCTTGTTTCCACAATTTTGTGAGCGCAGAATCTATTATTGAGACAAGCTTTTCTCTGTTCTCTCCGAGTTCTTCCAAGAGCTTCGCCGCCCAGTAAATGTCCCGTAGGTCGGCGTGAGGATTTCGAAAGGCGCTATATGCAAACGCGCTCATCTTTTTCGGGTTGTAGCCTTTCCAGCCGACATACTTGGCAACGCCTAATCCAAAGTAGGTGTACCAAACCTCAGGAACGGGGATGATGACGGAGATCCATCCTTCCTTTATTCGGTATTTATTTAGTGTTTTCAGAAGAACCTCTCGTTGCGGATAGGGGATGCCTGCACGTGCAAAGAGTTTTACTGTGGGCCAAGTCATCATCGGATCCAGCCTTACCGCCCAACGACTACGCGCACCGTATCCGCCAAGGGCAGAGATCTCCGGAACAACGCGCTTTAGCAGGTACTCTTTTAAACTAGGCAAAGACGGTATCTCATCGGATTTAATCAATCCTACTGCTTCAGCCGTGTCTAGTAAGAGCATATCAATGGTTTTTGGCGTTAGGAAATCTCCAGGCATAGAGGTAATTTCTGATATGTAATACGCAAGAGCTTCTCTTCCCTCTTTTGGAAACTTCTCAGGGGCCAGTCGGGACAAAAGTTCCAGCCTGATTCAAAGTTCTCGGTCTCTTTCTCGTCGAATTTGCGCCAGTCTCCATTAACGGACCCAAGCAAGCTATTCACTGCCTCAGCAACCCGGTCCGCTGCTCGATCAAGCGCTGGTTTGACTTGGGGTAGATTTTCGGCTCCTAAACATTGCAGTATCGTCAAAACAACATCGGTACAAGAGATATTGTCCCACAGCGTATTATCGATAAACTGGTCGTAGTGAAACAGGCCATCGTCTCCCTGTAAGCTGAGGATAAAGTTTATAGTTTCCGCGGGTTCACACGCGGGGATTCCTAGGGTTCGAAGGGTAGTCACCGCCCAATACGTCTCGAGCAACAGCGGAGCATGGTTGAGAGGATCATCATAGGCACCTTGGTCATTCACGAGGGAGTTGATCCATACTCCGATCGGTTGTGGGTCTTTAACTTTAACGCCTAAATAATAGAGGATCTGGACCGCGCCGCGGGTTATGTACAGGTTAGGAGCTGTAATTTGATCCGCATCAAGATCACCGAACCCCGCGTAGTTATCACTTTCTGAATAGGCTAAATCCAGCCATCTGCGCAGGTTTTGCACCCACTCCGAATGCGCGTCGGTAGCGGTAGCGTGCAAGGGGATAAATATAGACAAAAAGAAAACGAAAAGGGCTGGTAATACAACACCCCGCAATTTAAAGTTTTGATGCATGCTTTCCTCCGCTATGATCCAAAAGCAGCTGGGACATCGTCCCAGCTGCCGATTTATCTGTGGTGCAATTAAGGACCCCGGCACCCATCGGTTGCCATAGTGCTAACATAGTGATGAGTTAATTCAAAGCAATGAGTACCCATGACACTTTGCCTTACGCTCGTTAATGCTACCCATGACTCACCATAGATTCCGCTGTAAGAGTTGCTGAGCGCCCATGAAGTTCCCGAGTCATCCTCCCCTGACCAATATACAGTATTCCCGCTGGTGGAAAAACCAATACCACCGCCAGTAGATACGGATACACTTATGCCATTGAATGTCCAGCTTTCATCAAGCTTGATCTTGGAGGAGTAATACTGGGGCTGCGTTCCTGACCAACTGGTTACTGCGTGTCCCTCTACTTCCGCCCACACTTTCCAGCCAGAGCCCTCATAAACAGTGGAGTCAAAATATGTGTCAACATATCCATCTCCATAAGCGCTGTAGTTATCGTCATGTAGTGTCCTGGTGGTCTGCCCTAATGGCTCCACCATCAACGCCTTAGGGGATTTGGGAAAATTTTTCATCGGTAAGAGTTTTGGATTAACTTTATCACCGCCGTACGCAATTAGAGCACTTCCCGGGAGACGTAGATGATTCGCTCCTGGACGTTTGCTAACACGCTGCCGTTTACCGCAATTACCGTCACCAGCAAGGCTGCTAACACGTACATTAGCCTTTGCTTCACCTTCATCACCTCCTACAAGACTTATAACATCCTTTGCCAGCGCTGTCTGTCACCTAGTTGACAAAACTCTGTCGGCCAAAAGGCCAATAACAAGGAAAAACAGATTGGATCAGCTTTCTAGGTAAATAGGACATTTGTTACCTCAAATTAAGACATTCGTCACTATAAATCTCGTAACCCTTGCTCGTCAAGAATGGTGATCCGGCAACGCTCTTCGCGAATCAAGCCTTTCTCAGCTAGCTTCCGCAATCCCACGTTCACCGCTTGCCGGCTTGCCCCGATCATATCTGCTAGATCTTGTTGGGAGACCGGAATGTCTATCCGAAGGTTATTCCCGTCGCGTATTCCGTGCCTTTGCCCCAACGACAGAAGAATGTGGGCTAACCTCTCCTCGATGCTCTCATAAGCAAGGTCGGCCATGCGTTGGAGTAAGAGTTGGCCATCCAGGGCAAAGCGGTGCTCTATTTCCGCCTCCAGTTTGGGATATTCCTTGATGAGTTCCATCGCTCTGGCCTTGTCGATAAGACTGACTGCGGAGGGACCCATGGACACGGCGGACAACGCGTACTTGGGTAGGGAGAACCCATTGAGCAGTGCTCCTGGAGAGCAGAATCTGACAAGTAATCTGCGTCCGTCCTGAGTACCAAGAGCTAGTTTTATGTACCCTTGACAGAGGATGTACAGGCCATGCACCGGCGCACCCTGCATGAAGACACTCTTGTCATCCGCATAGCCAAGCCTGTCCATCGCCTGTTCCACGACACTAAGGTCATCTCCATTGAGCACGGAAAACACACAAGCACTGCGAGCCAGACAACTTACGCACTTACCTTCAGACTTCTCTCGTTTCATCATCGTATTCGAGACGAGTATAGCAGTGCGGTGTGTTTTCGCAAGGAATGGTTCGAGCTGATAAAAATGGCTCCTCACTATTTGGTGTGGGTAATCGGCCCAGCGATGCTGCTACTTAGACACGCTCGGCTTCGAAGTAGCTGCTTGAGCTGATTCGAACTTTAAGAATGACTCACTTGGAACAGTACGGCATCCTCAAAGCCATTCTCGCGCAGAGACGCAGGGACGCGAAGGAAGGCCAGGACAAATCTATCGAAGGAACGGCACAGCAGTGTATCTCCATAGCTGTAGGCCTTAAGTCTATCCCTCTGCGTCTCAGCGTCTTGAGTGAGTGAAACGAACGGGCGAGAAAATGAGTGTTGATCTTTCAACCAAGGGGTTGTTACCCACTCGAAACGAAGAAGAATCATAAAAAGAAAAAACCAGGCGACGACCTACTCTCCCAGCCCCTCGCAAGGCTAGTACCATCGGCGCTGGAGGCTTAACTGCCGTGTTCGGTATGGGAACGGGTGTTTCCCCTCCGCTATCTGTCACCTGGAATCTCTATAATCTCTTCTTTGACAAATGAACAGGGTGTGTATCATACAAGCATTCGGCCAATTAGTACCACTCGGCTGAACGCATTGCTGCGCTTACACCTGTGGCCTATCAACCTCCTAGTCTCGGAGGGGCCTAATATGGAGACCTTGTCTTGAGGACGGCTTCGTGCTTAGATGCCTTCAGCGCTTATCCAAACTAAACTTAGCTACCCAGCGGTGCCCCTGGCGGGACAACTGGTGCACCATAGGTTTAGCTATCTCGGTCCTCTCGTACTAGAGATAGTCCCTCTCAAGTCTCCCACGCCCACGGTGGATAGAGACCGACCTGTCTCACGACGGTCTGAACCCAGCTCGCGTACCCTTTTAACCGGCGAACAGCCGGACCCTTGGGACCTGATTCAGCCCCAGGATAGGATGAGCCGACATCGAGGTGCCGATCTCCGTCGTCGATGTGAACTCTTGGACGGAACTAGCCTGTTATCCCCGGGGTAACTTTTGTCCGATGAGCAGTGGCCCTTCCACAAAGTGCCACTGGGTCACTAGGACCTGCTTTCGCACCTGCTCGACTTGTAGGTCTCGCAGTCAAGCCTCCTTATACCTTACGCTCAATGGCTGATCACCAACCAGCCTGAGGAGACCTTTGCGCGCCTCCGTTACTCTTTAGGCAATTGCGTTCGTCCTGCTTTTGGCAATTTGTACAGCATATCGGCGATTAGATAGGGACCAATCAGTTCCACGAAACGCTCCAGAGAGCTTCCCGGAACCAGTATCTGCATCCCCTCTTTCTGTCGCCGCAGCTTGGCTTCCACCCCGAATTTCTCCGTCAGGGCGTTCGTTAATATCTGAACATCCTTGACGACAAATCCTTGTGTGTTAAGCAACACTGCACGCGAATTACGCCACTTCATAGATCCATCGTCCATAAACCAGTAAGCCAGCCCACGCGGGCTAAGCCACCTGTGGATTAACCTTGGCACAACCTTGCGACCATCTACGTAAAACTGCTGACCGTAGAATCGTAATGCGCCGTGGCTTACGGTTTGAAACCACAGATTAATACTCTCATGGTTTCCCGATTTCACCTGCTTGGGTTTGGGTGGTGTAAGCACCCAATCCCTGAACAAATTGTATAGATGTTTCACATAGGTCTGATGTTTTTGGCTCTGTTCGATCTTGAGCCTGTAGGTCCTACCCATGTTCTGCGTTTCCAGATGGGCATCACCTAGTAACAAGCCAATCAGGGCTTCACGCTGTATTGAACTTAACTTGAGATTCTCCTTGTAAGCCTCAATATCACGCGAATGCACCATTTGCTACTCCTTTACCTATGCGTTGAAGCAGAACTCCCAAGAATGGGCTTCCGATCGCTCGGAAGTTCAGACTATATCATCAACCGTTGCTACCGGTTGCCTGGCGTGTAGTCGTTGAGGGGTCATTTACTCTATTAACTGAGCAAAGACTTCCCTGCTGATTATCCGCATCGGTCACATTTTCAGCTACTAATATAGCTAGTGCCGAATACTTTCCCCTTCATCCGGCAGAGGAGGCACCTTTCCGGATTAGAGGACGGATTTCCCAGCATATAGCCAGATTTGCCTCTGACGTTACCGTCAGAGCGCCCCATATGTTGAGGCGACCGCCCCAGTCAAACTACCCACTTAACACGGTCCCGCGACCGCTGCTAACGGCCGACGGTTAGAGCCTCAACATCCGCAGGGTGGTATTCCAAGGACGGCTCCACCGAGGCTGGCGCCCCAGCTTCATCGCCTCCCACCTATCCTACACAACGAATGCTAAAACTCAATGCCAAGCTATAGTAAAGCTCCACGGGGTCTTTTTGTCCAGCCGCGGGTCACAGGCGTTTACACCTGTGCTTCAATTTCACCGAGCATTCAGTCAAGACAGCGCCCAAGTCGTTGGACCTTTCATGCGGGTCAGAACTTACCTGACAAGGAACTTCGCTACCTTAGGACGGTTATAGTTACCGCCGCCCTTCACTGGGGCTTCAGTTTGGCGCTTGCACGCCTCCCCTTAACCTTCCAGCAGTGGGCAGGTTTCAGACTCTATACATCCTCTTTCGAGTTAGCAGAGTCCTGTGTTTTTGCTAAACAGTCGCTCAGGCCGATTCTCTGCGGCCACCCGAAGGTGGCACCCCTTATCCCGAAGTTACGGGGTCATTTTGCCGAGTTCCTTGACTGAATTTCACTCGTCCACCTTAGTATTCTCTACTCGCCTACCTGTGTCGGTTTGTGGTACGGACTCTTCTTTGCTCACTAGAGGATTTTCTTGCCCGATGACCCCTTCTCCCTTCGCCCTAAAGCGGGCTCGCCATCACACCTCGACTTAAACGGGGGAACGGATTTGCCTATCCCCCCTACCTTGGTGCTTGGACACGCTATTCCGTCAGCGTGCGGAGAGGGCCCTTCGGGGTCCCCCCTTCGTTGATAACGCAAAGTTAGAGGCGCAGGAATATTAACCTGCTGTCCATCGCTTACCCCTTTCGGGTTCAGCTTAGGTTCCGCCTAACCCTGGGTGGACAAGCCTTCCCCAGGAAACCTTAGGCATTCGGTGGCAATGATTCTCACATTGCTCGCGCTACTCATGCCGGCATTCTCTCTTCCGTCTCGTCCACCAAGCCTTCCAGCTCAGCTTCAGTCGTTAACGGAATGCTCCCCTACCGATGCCGTCGCAAGAGACATCCCGCAGCTTCGGTACCAAGCTTAGCCCCGTTAAATTTTCGGCGCGTCGCCGTTAGACTGGTGAGCTATTACGCACTCTTTAAAGGGTGGCTGCTTCTAAGCCAACCTTCCAGCTGTCTCGACAACAACACATCCTTTCCCACTTAGCCTGGATTTGGGGACCTTAGCTGGCGGTCTGGGTTGTTTCCCTCTTGAGCGCGGAGGTTATCCCCCGCGTTCTGACTCCCGTGAAACGAACAGTCGGTATTCGGAGTTTGCTTAGGTCGAGAGTTGCCCCCCTTCCCCGATCAGTGCTCTACCCCCGACAGTCTATTACACGAGGCTAGCCCTAAAGCTATTTCGGGGAGAGCCAGATATCACCAAGTTCGATTGGTTTTTCGCCCCTAACCACAGGTCATCCCCTAGCTTTTCAACGCTAGTGGGTTCGGTCCTTCATGTACGGTCAAGTACACTTCAACCTGCCCATGGCTAGTTCACTTGGCTTCGGGTCTACATCATGTGACTATTCGCCCTATTCAGACTCGCTTTCGCTACGGCTACACCTTAATCGGCTTAACCTTGCCACATAACGTAACTCGCCGGCTCATACTACAATAGGCATGCGGTCACACCCATTCGGTTGTCTCCGAAGAGACTGTTAAGCGGATGCTCCCACTGTCTGTAAGCAAATGGTTTCAAGTTCTATTTCACTCCCCTCCCGGGGTGCTTTTCACCTTTCCCTCGCGGTACTAGTTCACTATCGGTCAGTTGAGAATATTTAGCCTTGGAAGGTGGTCCTCCCAGCTTCACGCCGGATTTCACGTGTCCGGCGCTACTCAAGTCAACACACCAGGGTAGCTCAACCTTTCGTCTACGGGACTATCACCCTCTGCGGTCGTCCTTTCCAGAGACTTTGCGGACCGTTCGACTAGATATCACTTGTAACCCTGCCCACCTCTGCATCTGTGAGACGGTATTGACTTACAACCCCAAGGAAGCAACGGATGCAGCCTTACACTTCCCTGGTTTGGGCTCTTCCCGTTTCGCTCGCCACTACTAAGGGAATCTCACGACTCCGCCGTGAATCACAAACGGACTTTGCTTCTTTGGATCCCTAAAAAGGGTTCCAAAGGGATGCAATCCCTTTGCGAAAACTAGCGAAGCTAGTTTTGATTTCTCTTCCTCCGGTTACTGAGATGTTTCACTTCACCGGGTTCGCCGAGCGCACCTACTTAAGGTTTCGGCACACTCTACTATGGCTTCACCATAGTGGGCACTCCCATTCGGACATCCCCGGATCAAAGCCTGCTTAGCGGCTCCCCGAGGCTTATCGCAGCTAGCCACGTCCTTCATCGCTTTCAACTGCCAAGGTGTCCACCATTTGCCCTTACTGCGCTTGTATGATACACACTCTATTCACTTGTCAAAGACCTCTTGCCCTTCTTAGCAGGGTAAGTAAAGATTGTAACACCTCTCGCGAAGCCTATCAACTCATTTACGTATTTACGTACGGGAGATGCGACGGGTAAGACTGTATCAAAGAATGGACCGTTTGTCAACCAGCTTGCAAACAGAGACGTTAACGGACTTTCCTCGATCCAGACCCTTCTTCCAACAAAAGGAGGCGCTCCTTTAAGCTCAATCCGCCGCCGAAACCGACAAGAGCCCCGTCATTTCCCACTACCCGATGACAAGGAACAATAATGGGGACAGGGTTTGCGCCGATCGCAGCCCCGACAGCGCGCGCCGCACGTGGCCGCCCTACAGCGGCAGCGACCTCCCCATAGGAGCGCGTCTCTCCGTAGGGGATCCGCAGGAGCTCTTCCCAAACCGCGATCTGAAAGGGGGTTCCCTGCAGGTCGAGAGGAGAGACAAAGGTTTTCCGATCTCCTCTCAGGTACTCCTCGATCTCCTGTCGTGCCGAGGCGGTCTTTGTTTCATCCGGAATGATCTCACCGCCAAGCCGTGCGCTGAGTTCGGAGGAAGATCTCCCGCGAAGGTCGATCAGGCGAACGCCACGAGCGGAGGAGACGAGGACAAAGCGCCACTTCTCCCACACGATCTCCCAAGCATAAAACCGCTCGCTCTTTGCCATCTCTCCCCCTCCTTACACCCCGGATTGCTCGTCAATGCTGTAGCTCGCTGCCGGGTTATTTACTATTTTACCTCACCCCTCCCTCTCCTGTGAGGAGAGGGAGTACAAGGAAACCCTGGGGCAAGACCACAGGGATTCTCAAGTTAAAAACCTTTGGGGGCAAGAAACTAATCACCGTTGCGAGCTGTCTGGTTCTTGGATTCCTAAGAACATTTCTGGTTAACCTGAACCACCCATCTCGGCTTCCGCGTCTCAATCCAACAATTCCCCTTCGGCAAAGTGAAAGACGTGATAGATCTCGACCTCTACGGAGGGATCGCTCCGCCAGCAGTCCGCAGGAGCTCCCTGCTTCTCGCACAGTGAAGATAGGAACACCTCCGGCTCAGGGAAGGTCTCCCACACTTGAGGGAGGTAGGTCGATGAACCGTATCGGGTCTTCAAGATCACCCCATCTTCCCCTGGTGAGAGCTTAGACAGGAGATCGTCCGGGCTATCGAAGAGGAGCGGCCGCGGAGTATCGAGGACGCTGATCTCGATTCGAATTGCATCAACCTCATCCCGGGTGACGGGCAAGAATCGGGGGTCCCTCGTCGCAGCGAGGACGACGTTCCGCAGAACATTCTTATAGAGCGCTTCGTGCGGCGCAAATGAATCGAGGATGCAACCGCGCAACGCCCCTTCCTTCGTCAGGGTGACAAAACAGGCCGCGTCACGCGTCAACGCAGGGGAGAGTTTCCCGCGATCGACCTCAATCTCCCCTTTCCCGGCGAGGACCATCTCCAGCTGACGGCGTGCGAGCTGGAGGACGAGCCGCTGCTCATCCGGTGAAAGGCCTTCGTTCCCTCTTCTCGTCGTCATCGTATGGGACAAAAGAGCAGAACCGATAAGCACTGCCAGTAACGCCATCGCACATGCCATCCGCCAGCCATCGTTCATCCTCCCCCTCCATCCCTGCCACGATAACACGCACTGGTCCTCCCGTCAACCTTGGAGCAAAGCGATACACGCTCTATACTCAAGATCGACGATCACACGGGTCGTAAAATCGACTGAATAAAGGAAGGAGCCCATGAGCAATCAATTAGTATCGACGTTCTGTGATATAGTAAGGATCGACAGTGAATCGAGGGAGGAGACCAGGTTCATCGACTACCTAAACGACCTATTCACCCGCAAACTGGGCGCGGCCTGCGTGCTCGATAGCTACGGAAACCTGATCGCCCGCGTCCCCGGTAGGGAGACGAACAACAGCGAGCCGATCCTCCTCGCCGCACACGCCGATACGGTGAAGCCAGGGAAGGGGATCGAACCGGTCGTCGAGGATGGGGTGATCCACTCCACTGGCAAGACGATCCTCGGTGCCGATGACAAGGCAGGGATCGCCGAAATCTTCGAGGCGGTACGCACCGCTAAGAGACACCCCCCGGTCGAGATCGTCATCACGCGAAGTGAAGAGATCGGACTGCTCGGGGCAAAGCACCTCGACCTCTCCCTGGTCACCGCGAAGACGGGGTTCGTCATCGACGGAGAGGAGTCGGATACGATCGTCATCGGCGGGCCATCGCACGTCTCGCTCGACGTCGAGATCACAGGGCGGGCGGCACACGCCGGGATGGAACCCGAAAAGGGAATCTCGCGATCCGCGTGGCCGCAAAGGCGATCACCGCGATGCCAGAGGGCCGGATCGACAAGGAGACGACCGCGAACGTGGGGACGATCCATGGCGGAATGATTCGAAACGGCGTTCCGGAGAAGGTGACGATAAAGGCCGAGTGCCGCAGCCTCAATCACGACAAGTGCATGCGCCAGGCCGATACGATGCGCCGTGCGTTCGAGGAGGCGGCGAAGGAGATGGGGCGACGGTCGATATCAAGGTCGATCTGGAATACAAGCCTCGCGTCTCTCCGA
>LZCG01000116.1_pt1 | contig 15112 bp, 19 predicted proteins | sample 768541 | NCBI WGS metagenome assembly LZCG01 (sample SAMN05200874, study PRJNA324366) | oil field metagenome | isolation source: sample BH-FW-1 from oil reservoir | place: India: Bombay High | collected 2015-07-11
ATGCTCAGACGTACGTAGCTGTACATCGATCGATGCTCAGACGTACGTAGCTGTACATCGATCGATGCTCAGACGTACGTAGCTGTACATCGATCGATGCTCAGACGTACGTAGCTGGTACATCGATCGATGCTCAGACGTAAGAAATTGAACAGTTTTTGCGCCTCTATTCCATTCACTCTATAATTTAGTTCTATTGGTGCGGTTTTGTGTTTTAAAAAATCTTTTTTATCGTTAAAACCGCTTAAATTATCTGATATACCAAATAATTCCTCATTTTCAGTTTTTACATTGAATTTGTCTTTATTGAAAAGTTTTTCTGATAAAAATTTTGTTTGAATTTCCTGATAATCTTTCAAAGCAGGTTCTTTCATAAAGAAATAAAACATAAATTGGTCCTTAACTTTCTCATTTTCTTCATCAGAATTCAAAAAATCAATCATTTTTGTTTTAACGAAGCGTTCTAATTCCGAACACCATTGAGCGTGTTGCGCATTTTCCGGATTCATATATTTTCGTGCTGCTTTAAAATAGGCGTCGGCAGCATCTAATAGTTTTTTTTCACTATTTTTTTTATAGGCTTTTCCATTTAATGCAATACCAAAAGGGGTTCCAATAGCTATATATATTTTGGGGCCGGAATTAAAGCTTTTCATAGCATTCAGCATTTCAGTATTAGTAGTATGTGCCAAAAATTTTTCATATAACTGATTGCGTTCAGTATCCTTGCTCACTTTCAAAACATTCTCTTCCTTCACTACCAGTTCATCGCCTTCTTTTTCTAAAAAGACATAAATTCCCTCTTTCAATTCAAGTCCTTCCGAAAAAATTTCGGTGCTTTTCTTCTCTAGGTGTTCTACAAAATTTACTATTTCCTGTATCATATTTTTTCTGTTTTGGTATCTGTTTCATTATGTTGTGGATTGAGTTAGATTGAATTAGATTGAGTTTAAGATTGAATTAGATTGATGTAGATTGAGGTTGCTCTTGCTTCAATCTCTTTTCAATCTTTCTTCAATCTCATCTCAATCTTTTTTCAATCTTTTTTCAATCTCCTCAATCTCATTTCAATCTTTCTTCAATCACCCTTCAATCTCTTTTCAATCTCCTTTCAATCTCTCCTCAATCTCCTTTCAATCTCTCCTCAATCTCCTTTCAATCTCATTTCAATCTTCCTTCAATCTCCCCTCAATCTCTCCTCAATCTCCCTTCCATCTCCTTCACCTCTACCCATCCAAAGCCGCTGCTGCTTTTTTCGCTTACACCGGCGTTCCAAATCATCCGGTGGATTTCGACAGGGGCGTGGAGTTTAAAATCGAAAAGGTTGCCTACTACGCGGGTTTCGTCGCGTGTGCCGGGCTTCACAACTAATCCGCTGCGTTTGTATTGGCGTGCCGGTTCGAAACTGACCTGTTCGGTTGAAATATCAATCCCATGGTTGTTTTTATATTTTTCGGTCAGGTGTTTCACCGAAAGTTCATGAAACCGGCCATCGTCAGGTTTCAGATACATCGGATGTTGGCGTCCATCAGGTTTATAGCTTATCACCCAAGGCGTCTGCAAGTGGTAGTACATCGTAGGCTGAAATTCGGGCTCAGGCAACACTTCCACCCGGCTGACGCGGAAGTCGATACCATTAAATTTGTCGCCAAGATAAAACGCCTGGTCCATAAATAATCCCTGCACAAAGTGTGAGGCGGCTTCCTGCACATCGAAAGATATTTGTAAATGGATATCATGAGTTTTAATTTCGAAAAGCTTTTTCTTTTTCCAAAGTATAGGTTTCCCAAAATTCAGTCGCGAAAAGCAAAAAAGTTTATATAGTTTGGTTTCGCTGTTGCCATACCCCTTCTCATGAAGAAACCGGGCAAACTCTTTGTCGGCTTTCCCAATCACTTTGTAAATCCAGGCGCTGATATAATATTGATAATCCATGGGCAACATGCGTTGCTTTGTGGTACGGTTGAGGGTAAGGTTTAATCTCATAATTTTTGTTTTGGTGGAAGTTTATTGGTTTGAGACAACACAAACGTATTTTGTTTTTTTGACAAATACCGTGAATGCTATAATTTTTTTGTTTTCTTCATCGGCAATCCGTTCGTTAGTGTTATAGTGTTTTGTTAGTTAGGCTGTTATGTTGTATGTTAAAATTTATGGTGTTTTATTTTTTCATTTAAATAATCTTTAAATCCTGCATCACCAATCACTTCTATTTCGTCAATTAATCCCAACACAAACCGCCCTGCTGCTTTATATCCATAAACATTATCTTCAAAAAGATACTGATTTTCATTAATTTGCATTATCTTTTCTTCAGATTGGGGATATTCTTCATTGAGCAGACTGACCGCTCTCAGGGAAAGTTTCAGGGTAATATGTCGGGTTTGCTTACCCGACATTCCAAACACATCCACAGGACCTTCTTTATGTTGTTTTTTATGCTGCCATCTCATGTTGAGGACTTCTACTGTTTCAATCCGTGCGGTTTTAAATATCCGGTTGTCATGCTTGTTGAGGTCGTAACACCAAACTGACACAAAATTTGTTGTAAAGGCATAGGGCTCTACCAGGCGGTCAATGACCGAATGTCCGTTTGCAGAGCGATAGTTTTTGAGAATAACCTGTCTTTCACCAGTTATGGCACCCGACAGCTTCGATACATTCTTGCTAAGTGCATCACGGGAAATAATTTGGGCGATTTCCTGATGAGAATATAAAGTGTTTAGTTTTCTGATCAAGGTGTTTTTAAGAATGTTGCTGTCCGAAATAGCATGAATAGCCTGAAGTAATATGGCTGATTCTTCGGGACTGAAAATGACCATTCGGGTCAGGTCTTTATAAAGGGGCGAGGTTTTGGGAATTCTGAAATATCCGTTTTCTTTTTTCACTACAAACCCGATATCAAGCAGGGTGTTGATATACCGGTAAACAGTTCGTTCGTGGACGTCAAGGTGAGCGGCAATTTCCTGACGGGATTTTCCGGTGGTACCCAATTGAAGTATCAATTGATGGTTCGTTGTATTTGGGCATGGTCTGACATTTTTTTAATATTTTGAAAATCACGGAGCAAGTTATAATATTTAAAATTAAGATGCAAGATGATTATCTGAACGTTGGCATATATTGCGTGAAAGTATCAAATTGTTACATATTCGTTATGTAACAAATTACATAAAAGGGGTGAAATATGATAAAATGAATACCAAAAGTAAGAACCCTCAAATTTCAGGCATCAAATTCCAAAAAGCGTTTAATAGGGAATAAGGTTTTTTGCATTCAACATCTACTTCCTTCAATGTCACTTTCAATGGCTATTTACAAATGCACCATACCTATCCGGTTGCGACCATCCATTTTAATGCCTAAATCATGTTTGGTGCGATAATGATTGAAATAGGTGTAGCTTTTTTGCAACGGCAGGGCTTCAATTTTTTCCCAGTCTATGAAGCAGTTGGAATTTTCAGGCACAATGGAAAAATAGCCCACATTCATACTGGTGACATTGTGGAAGAAGTGAGAGCCCGAAGAAGCTTCCAGCGGAAAGTCTTCGAGGCTTGTTTCAACAATAACTTTGGCGTTGGAAATCTGTGACCAATCTACCGGAATTCCAATCCAGCGGTCGCGTGTTCCCCAGCGTCCGGGTCCTATCAGGATATATTTTCGGTTTTCGTTGTACATTTCATCATTGATAGCATCGATTTCTGCTGCCATTTCTGCTGTTTTGCTTTTGTCGAATGCGTTGCGGTTAATCATAACAATGTCGCGAATGCCTTCTACCAGCCGTTGCCCATGATTTGTTCGGAAAATAGCAGTTTTCGGCTGTTATCCACTGTCTTAGGGTTGAATTTATATTGTTGCATTTTTCCGATAAGGGGTTTAATCTGAAGCAGGTAAAAAGAAGCTTTGTAATCTTGATCACGATTCAGATCGATGGCAAATTCTATTTCCACCTGCGAACCCATGGCTTCTTCCACAACGTCCAACACCACTTCAATACATTTAGCCATGGGGATGTAGTTGTATTTCAGGATATCGGCAAAATTGATAATTCTTGGGCCATAGCGGTCGGTGCCTGGGTGGAGCGTGTCCGTTTCTATGTCATAAACCGAGGCCGTGTGTTTCAGCACACCATGTTGTTCTGCATCGTCGAGGTCCATTTTTACAAGTGACGCCGTATCGCCGGCCGACAGGTCACAGGTGTTTTTATTCAGGTCGAGAGCCCAGAAAGAGGTTTGGGAGTTTTTTATAAGGTCTTTGGTGCTGAAGTTATCCGAATCGGGATATCTTGGCGAAAACCGGTAGGCTTTTTCTCCTTCTACCACATGTTTTCCCAAGCCGATGGCCGCCAGCGCAAATCCCTCTTCAGGTTTCATATGTGCCACCGGATAGTAGTTGTATGATTGGGCTACTCCGCTGATATGCGGATAATAATAATGGTCATATTGATTACCTACCAGTTCCTGAATAATCACAGCCATTTTTTCCTCCTCCAACTTATAATCAATGGCTTTGATATAGCCCCTGGCCGATTTTGAAAACATGGAAGCATAGACCAGCTTGATGGCATCGGTCAGGTGTTTTAGTCTTATGCGGTTGTTGATGTGGCTGTTAGGGATGATGTATGTGTCGAACACCCCTGCGAAAGGTTGGGAAAGTGAATCTTCCAGAAGGCCTGATGAACGGATAGCCAGTGGTTTATGTATTTTTTCAACACTAATTTTAGTCGTCTGATTAGTCGGTCAGTCAACTTTGCTTCCATAAATTTTTGTTTCAGTATTTCATAATCCGGCTCATTAAACACCACCTCATAGAGGTTATTGCGGTTCATGAAATATTCAAATTCTTCTGTACCAATCACAGAAGTTTTGGGAAACTTAATGTTGATGTCTGGCACCTGTCTGGAAAAATCAAAATAATAGATGAGCGAATTAATAAAAGCCAGTCCACGGCCTTTACCGCCCAGCGGCCCGTCGGCAAGGGTAATAATATTGGTGGGGTCCGGAATGGCCGATTCTTCAAAAGGAATAATCTTTCCTTTGTTTTGTTCATTTCTAAATTGGGCGATCACCTTGAGCATATAATCGCGGATTTCTTTGGCAGAATTAAAGTCTGCTACTTTTTGTGGGCTGAGAATCCGGGCGGCCTGAATTTCACCCCGGGCCATCAGCCACATGGAGAAATGATTCTTTTTGCCATGGAATACCAGCGAATCATCAGGAATGGTGCGAAGATGCTGCTCAAATTCTTTCAGCGATTTGGCCGTAGCAATTTGCTTACCGCTTTTATCGCGATAAACAAAGTTGCCAAAACCCAGATGATAGTTAATGAAACTGCGAAGGTCCTGCTCCAGGGCTTCTGATGATTTGTAGATAAAACTGGCACGATATTGATGGGCCCTGTCTGCATTAGTCGTATGCGACGACTGTATGACAATGGGCAGCGATTCCTGCGACGCCTGATTTTCTCTACCAGCTCAAAACCGGCCTGTTCATTCATCCGGCCCTCTTTTTCAAACTTTACATCTGTGATAAGACAGAGCATGAAGTCTTTATATTTGTCGTAAATCCGGATAGCTTCTTCATAGTTGGTGGCATGCAGGATTTTGGGACGTGCCCGCAGGCGCAGCACTTTGTAGAGTTCATCGGTGCTTACGTCTTCAATGATACGCCGGGTTTGTTCCATTAAAATTTTATACAGAATAGGGAGATAGCGTGAGTAATATTTAGGTGAATCTTCTACCAGCAGAATTACCCTGACCAGGCCTACCTGTGTATCATTCTCCACGTTGATTTTGTCTTCCACCATTTTAATCATAGAAAAAAATACCCGTGATTCGCCATTCCAGGTAAACAACATATCAATACTGTCGTTGTCTTTGGTTTTTTCTTCTACTTCTGCCAGGCTACTGTTATTATTAAGCAGCCCGTAAACAGGAATATAGGGGAATTGTTTTTTGATGGTTTGGCTCAGTTCGATGGGTGTTTTCAGGTCGAGACCAATCATGAAAATGATCAAATCAAAATGTTTGTTTTCCATTTCCTGAAACAATTCTTCTTTCGATGAAATTCCGGTAATGCGTGGTAGCGATGTTAGGTTCATCTGGTGGTATTCGCCCAAAACATGTTCCGAAAAGCGGCCTTCCCTTTCGATGCTAAAGGCATCATAGAGGTTGGCATACAAGAGGATTTCTTTAACCTTAAAAGGCATCAGGTCGTGATAGATATCGCGGTTGTAGTTGCTTTTGTTCAGGAATTTTCTGAGCAGCTGCCGATTGGGTGTATCCGTTGAAGTGGTTTCGGGGATGGAAACGGGATGCTCTTTCCGGGCAAATAACGCCTGGGCTTTCACACTGTTCAGATATCCGGTCAGCAAACTGGCAATATTTCTGATGAGATCGCGCTCTTCTTTCAGGAAAGGCCCCTCATCAAGAGTTACAAATTTTTTTGTATAATAAATTTCAATATAACCGGTTTTTGGTCGATGGTTTGAAACCTTTCTTTTTGATACCATAAGGAGCTTTCAAAATGAGGAGATGTATATTCCCGTCCTTCAAAACGGATGCGTGCCGTTGTGTAGTGGGGATATTGCCATGCTGGAGGCAGAATACGACAAATTTTGGTAAGCGTTTCGCTGACCGACTTGCCTTCTTTGAGAATTTCAGTAGTTTGATTTATGGCCGCAAGCTCTTTGGTTCTCTCGGTGTGCTCATGGATAAGGTGTTGTATTTTATGTTCGTCTGCCATAACGTATTCTTTTTTCTTTAATTTATTGATGAAGATACTATTTTTCGTATATTTGACAATACACTAAAGGTAATTTTTTTTCATACATGATTAAAGTCCTGATTGTTGACGAACATCAACTGGTTTGCGATGGTATCAGAACGGTTTTACAATTAACAGATGATATCCGGGTGATCGACTGTGTGTCTGGTTTGCGGATGCTGATGCCCGGAATGAAAGCCCTTGACAGCCACATCCTGCTCATCAATATTTACCAGGTTAGCGATTCACATCTGGCACATATTCAGGAAATTTGCAAAAATTATCCAAAGGTAAAAGTACTGATCAATGCCATGTTTGACAGCGAGCATTTTTTGTTGCAAACTATCAAAGCCGGTGCCAGCGGTTATCTTACCAAAGATGATGGAGCCAATGAACTGAAGGAAGCCATTTATACCCTTCGCAACGGTTATGAATATAACGGACGTTCGATTTCAAATCTTTTACTGTCGCATTATCTGAAACAGCATGCCGGCGACCAGAAAGGAATGGAACAGTTGACCCGGCGCGAAAAGGAAGTGATCAGGTTGTTTGCCAGCAGCAAAACCAACAAGGAGATTGCTGAAGCGTTGTCAATCAGCATCCGTACGGTAGAAACCCACAAAAGTAATGTGATGAAAAAGATTAACCTGAAAACCACCGTTGATTTGGTGAAGTTTGCTATCAAAAATAATATTATCCGGTTGTAAACAACCCAATTGATTTACGAATTTCACACAGGTATTTCTACGTGATATACCCATTTTTTGGGTGAAAAACAGCATTATTATTTCTGATATTTTTTTTTGTCATTTTCATGTAATATTATTGAGCCACGCTAAAATATACTAACATAAAGATTAAGAAAATGGCAAATGTACTGGAACAAAAAGTAAATGACTTCATGGCAAAGGTGATAGCCAAAAACCCAAGCGAAGTGGAATTTCATCAGGCTGTTCATGAGGTTGTGGAATCGTTGATTTCCTTATATTGAAGAGCATCCCAAATATAAAGAAGGCAAGATTTTGGAACGGATGGTAGAACCCGAGCGTGTGATTTTGTTTCGGGTTCCGTGGCTCGACGATAAAGGCGATGTCCAAATCAATAAAGGTTTTCGGATTGAGATGAACAGCGCTATTGGCCCCTACAAGGGGGGCTTACGTTTTCACCCGACTGTGAATCTTGGTATTCTGAAGTTTTTGGCTTTTGAGCAGGTGTTTAAAAATTCCCTGACAACGCTTCCCATGGGGGGCGGAAAAGGGGGTTCTGATTTCGACCCTAAAGGAAAATCTGATGCTGAAGTTATGCGGTTTTGTCAGAGTTTTATGACCGAATTGCAGCGTCATATCGGGCCCGACACCGATGTGCCGGCCGGCGATATTGGCGTTGGTGGCCGTGAAATAGGTTTTCTTTTCGGTCAGTATAAAAGGCTTCGCAATGAGTTTACAGGTGTTTTGACTGGCAAAGGACTTGAATGGGGCGGCAGTAAAATCCGGCCCGAAGCCACGGGTTACGGGGCTACTTATTTTGCTGAAGAGATGTTGAAAACAAAAGGAGATACCCTGAAAGACAAAGTGGTCACCATTTCAGGCTCCGGAAATGTAGCCCAGTTTGCAACCGAAAAAGTTACCCAATTGGGGGCAAGGTTGTTACCCTTTCCGATTCTTCAGGTTTTATTTATGACCCTGACGGCATTGATAGTGAAAAACTGAAGTATGTGATGCATCTGAAGAATGTAAAACGCGGCCGTATTAAAGAGTATGCTGATAAATATCATGTGGAATATCATGAAGGAGAGCGTCCCTGGACTGTTAAATGTGATGTGGCGCTTCCCTGTGCCACACAAAATGAAATCAATGAAGATGAGGCCAAAGTATTAATATCTAACGGTTGTAAGGTTGTCAGTGAAGGGGCTAATATGCCTTCTACCCCCGAAGCCGTGGAAGTGTATTTGGAAAATAAGATTCTGTATGGCCCCGGAAAAGCTGCCAATGCAGGTGGTGTGGCTGTTTCAGGTTTGGAAATGTCACAGAATTCCATGCGCTATTCCTGGACCCGCGAAGAGGTTGATAAAAAATTACATGCTATTATGCAGGATATTCATGAAACCTGTGTGACTTATGGAAAAGAGGAAGATGGATTTGTAAACTATGTGAATGGTGCCAATATTGGCGGTTTTGTGAAAGTAGCTGATGCCATGCTGGCACAGGGTGTGGTGTAAGGTTCGGTTTAATGGAAACGAAAATCAAAAGCCTCCGCCGGACTCCGGCGGAAGGCTTACATTTTTTGGGGATGAACCCATTCCTCATTTTGATCATAAACTTTTGGACAGTTTCTTGCCGGCCCTGCGTAACTTTTACCATGTACAGGCCTTTTTGGAAACGGTCTGTGGCCAGTTCAACAAATGACTGGTCGTTGGCTTCATAAACCAGCTGTCCATATAAATCATAAATTTTGATTTGTCCGGGCGTTCCTGTGATAGCAATATGCACTGTTTCTACAGCCGGATTGGGATAAAGGCTGACCCCTGTTTCATCAGAAACTTCATCAACAGCCACACCCGAAACGGCGTGAAACTGTCCACAGCGTTCATAACCAAAATCTTCCGAATAAATATGCATCACTATGATATCGTCAGAGGTTTTGAAAGTTATCATACCGTCTCCGTCGGTCAAACCATCTCCACCACTGTCGTAGGCGGTGAAAGTGTAGCAATCATCAGCATCCAAAGTCAAAACAGTGTTGTATTCCACAAAAGAAGCCGGGTCTTCATATGGCCCGCCCTGGTGGATAATTTCTCCGGCGCTGTTGGTGATAGTCCAGGTGGTTTCCTGAGGATTGTTGTCGGTTCTCAACAATAGCGTACCAGTTCGGGTAGTGGTTTCTGCTTCTGAAAAAATCTGATTTGCAGCGTTGTTGCTGGTAAACTGGTCGGGTTCTCCGTTGGGGGCTGTGATTTCTATTTCTATGGTATTTGTTTCGGCTACTTCAAAACTCATTGTCGGAAGTTCATAGGAAATGGTTTCCAAAGTTGCTATGTCATCGCCTGACCATTCGTAGCTAAAAGTTTCGTTGTTAATGGTGCAGGAAACCATAAAGCTGTTAACTGGCAATTGTCCAAAATTGACCACATCAATTATGGGATTTAAGGTTCCGCTGCAGTTGGTTTCTGTAACATTCCTGAGCGACGATAATGACAGGTCGTATTGGTTATCGGAAGTGAAACTGCTTAGCTCGCGTTGTGTGGCCTGAAGAATCTCTTTAGAGGAATGGTCTTGTATAAAAACAACCAGAGAAGCATTTTCCGAAACCCATTCCGGTTCTAAAGTGAAGTCAAGTCCCACCTCTGCTGTAGATGAACCCGAAAAATCTAAAATTTCTCCCTGTTGGGAGGGCAACATCATTCGTTCCACAAAATTAAGAACTGATTGTCCCTGCCAGTATTGGCTGATGTCCGATTCTATCACAACACCATACATTTTTATATCATCAGCCTGGTAGTTGCCAACATTTTCAATGGTTACTTCAACATTGTAGGCGGTTTGTCCGGCGCTGGTTCCTGAAATGGCGATATTGAAATCGCTCTCAACATTGGTGCGCATATTATAATAGCTGAGATAGCTGCTGTACATGCTTTGTGTATGGCTGCCGCCAATTTTGGTGTAAACCCCGTCGATTTTGGCTGTGGGTGTTCCGGAAACATTATAGTAGTTCGCTCTGTAAACGCCGGCAGTGTTGGTAAAGTTATCATCTGAGTGATAGTTGATAACAGCTACTTCCTGGCCATTGGCTACCAGTTCATCTACCCCCATAGCCGCACCGGGACAGTAGTAGCAGGTGGTACTGGTGAAGACTTCAAACAAAACAAGGTCGCGTGCCATCTGGGCTTTTGCTGGATTGATATGAACAATAGCAATGTCGGAACAAATAAAAAAAGTAGTTTGGTTTTCTTTATCATAATAAGGTAATTTAGTGTTACTTATATTTAAATGACAACCCTTTGGGAAACAAGGTTGCGCCGAAAAAGCGAATTTTAATACCGAAATGCTTTTTCAAAAGTTTCAATTAAATCAAGCTTTTCCCAGCCAAAAAAAGTTACTTTTTTCTGATAACTGTGTTGGGTGCCATTTCCATGGTATAAAGTTATTTCATCATCATAATAATCCCGTCCCATGTGGCCATAAGCGGCTGTGGGCTCAAAAATTGGATTTTTCAGGCCAAATCGTTCAATGATAGCCGCGGGTCTTAAATCGATGATGTCTTTAATTTTTACAGCAATTTCTCCATCGGTTATCTTAACTTTTGACGATCCGTAAGTGTCAATAAAAATCCCTATGGGTTCTGCCACACCAATGGCATAAGCCAGTTGTACGAGAACTTCGTCGGCAATGCCGGCAGCTACAAGATTTTTGGCAACATGTCGGGCGGCATAAGTTGCTGAACGGTCCACTTTTGATGCGTCTTTGCCTGAAAAAGCCCCACCGCCATGCGCACCGCGACCGCCGTAGGTATCTACAATAATTTTTCTTCCGGTTAAACCGGTATCCCCATGTGGTCCGCCAATAACAAACTTTCCGGTGGGATTTACCAATAATTTGTATTCATCTCCTATAAGATTTTGATAGCATTCGGGTAATCTTCGTTTAACCCTTGGAATGAGAATGTTTTTTACATCATGTTTAATCAGCTCCAGGGCCTCATTTTCGTTCATCCCCTTAAAATCATCGTGTTGGGTTGAAACCACAATGGTGTCCACCCCGATAGGCTGGTGGTTGTCGTCATAAGCAATGGTCACCTGCGATTTGGCATCGGGACGGAGGTAGGTCATTTCTTTTTTTTCCCGCCGAATGGATGCCTGCTCTTGCATGATCATATGCGACAGGGTTATGGCCAACGGCATATAGTCGTTGGTCCGGGCTGTTTCGCTGGTGGCATAGCCAAACATCATGCCCTGGTCGCCGGCACATAATTCTCCTGTTTCACGTTGAACTCCCTGAAAGATGTCGGGGGATTGTTCGTGAATACTTGAAATGATACCACACGAATTGGCATCAAACATATATTCAGGATGGGTATAGCCAATTCGTTTGATAACACGTCGGGCTACTTCCTGTACATCTACATAGCTTCTGTTCGGACTTCGCCACTCAGCACTACCAGACCGGTGGTGACAAGGGTTTCAAGGGCTACTTTTGATTCCGGGTCATGGCGGAGAAATTCATCCAGCAGGGCGTCGGAAATTTGATCGGCAATTTTGTCAGGATGTCCTTCTGATACGGATTCTGACGTGAAAAATATCCCATTTTATTTTGTTTTTTGTTTGTTTTATTCTTTAGTTAATTGTTGAAAAATCTCTTCCAGTCGCATGGCTTCTTTTTGCATCTGAACAATGGTTGTGTTATTTTTAACAGCAAAATCGAAAAGTCTGCTATGCATTGAATCTATATTGTTGGTATAAATTTTCCATTGGTTGTTGTTTAAACCCATTACGTCCGTAACGCCTTCAATCTGCGAAAGTTCATTTTCATGAACCGGTTTGTCAAATTCCACAAGGACATAATTCTTCGAACCGTAGCGTTTGGAGATGTTGGCCGTGGTGTCGTCAGCAATGATTTTTCCGTTATTGATAATGATGACCCGGTCGCAAATGGCTTCGACTTCCTGCATGATATGTGTGGAGAGTAAAACGGTTTTTTGGCGGCCGGTTTCGCGGATGAGGTTTCTGATTTCTACCAGTTGATTGGGGTCCAGACCGGAGGTAGGCTCATCAAGAATGAGTACTTCAGGCTGTGAAATCAGTGCCTGCGCAAGACCAACTCTTTGCTTGTAGCCTTTCGACAGGGCGGCAATTTTCTTTTTTTGTTCTTTGGTTAAACCGGTTTCCCTGATAATGTCATCAAGGCGGGATTTTGGGTGGCTAATACCTGCCAGGTTGGCTACAAAAGTCAGGTATTCTCTGACATACATATCCTGGTATAGAGGATTGTTTTCGGGCAGGTAGCCGATTTGTTTTTTTACATCCGATGCTTGTTCCGCAATATCATAACCATTAATGAAGGCGTTGCCTGAGTTGGAGGAATAAAACAAGTAAGGATTTTCATGAGGGTAGATTTTCCGGCGCCATTGGGGCCAAGCAGTCCTACAATCTCTCCTTTGGAAATGGAAAAAGAAACATTGTCAAGGGCTTTCTGCTTGTTATAGTATTTGGTCAGGTTTTTTGCTGTTATCGACATAATCGTTTTACTGGTTTTAACAGGCAAAATTACGAAATCAAAAACACAAAACTTGTAATAAGCCATCCGGGAAACAAAAATGTGGGCTAATTATTATTCTGAGGTGCTGGTAAAATTTTCCACGCAAAGGCACGCAAAAACACAAAGTTTAAAGATTATTAACCACCTGGTGAATGTTATCCTTTAACGTTTTTGAGTTAAAATTTATGAGCCGTCCCGGTTTTCGGATTCCTTACTGCTCGTAGTTTAATCTGTCGCAAATTTATAAAGCATAACAATGGGTGTCAACTTGATGTAATCCAATAAACTCATGCAAAAGCCCCGAAGGGCGATAAGAGTATAACATCGGGCATCAGCCCGATGCTATGCAATAAACCCATACAAAAGCCCCGAAGGGGCGACAGTATTAATCCCACAAGTACCTCTCATCGCATTCAATTCCATGTTCACTAAGCAATTGCTTAAACTCTTCTTCCCACGATACTTTTGTATGATGTTGCTGTTGATTCTGAATATATTTCCCCCGTTCGACTGAGGCTGAATGTGAAAAGTAATGAACAATGGGCTGGGCGCAGGTTAGCGAAGCGTACCTGCGTCTTGTGTATGGCATCAGGTTATGAATTGGTGTCGTCCCTTCGGGACTTTAACTTCTAACAACAGTCAAGGGTTTTACTCTTGAATAAAATTACGACAATATCAGTTTACCTGCAAAAGTTAATAATAGACTGATGTACAAACATCAGGTAAAGAGTCTGAGTTTTATTCCTGATAATTTCAGATAGGTGAGCAACTGAGCAAAATCAACAGGCGCAACAGCTTCTACAGCCTTAACTTCTATTATCACTTTACTCAAGTTTCGCACTTAAAAATTGGGGTTGTGAAATGTTAAATTTCAGGTTAAAGCGTTTGAGTTTGATGGCTCTGAGCGGTTTTAGATGGCATGGTCCTTTCTAGGTGCATTTTTCTTTTTTCATGCAACGACAGCAAAGAACGCAGAATATAGGATTTATCCAGCTCTCTGCGTTCTTTGCGTGACATTCGGCTTTGCGCGCTCTGCGTGAAATAAAATTAGCCAAAACTCATATCTCCTCAAAGTAGTATTTAGCCAAAAAGTATTTTTACACAGGTGCTTGTTAATTAGAAATTTTCACGTTACCTTTGCAGCCCATTTTTGTAAAGTAAAGCGAAAAGAAAGAATAATAGTAATGAATACACTGAGTTACAAAACAATCAGCGCCAATAAAAATACGGTTGAGAAGGAATGGCTGGTAGTAGATGCTGCCGGTCAAACCGTAGGACGACTGGCCTCTAAAGTGGCTTATCTGTTACGCGGTAAGCACAAGACCTATTTTACCCCTCATGTGGATTGCGGGGATAATGTAATCGTAGTAAATGCCGAAAAGGTAGTTTTTACCGGAAATAAAATGGAGGATAAAAAATATATCCGTTATTCCGGTTATCCCGGCGGGCAAAGAAGTCAAACCCCCAGAGAAGTAATGGCCAAATATCCGGAACGTATCGTGGAGAAAGCCGTAAAAGGAATGCTTCCCAAAAACCGCCTGGGTAGTGATTTGTTCCGCAACCTGAAAGTTTATGCAGGCCCCACACACGAGCAGGAAGCTCAGAAGCCAAGAGAAATCAATTTAAACGAAATCAAATAGATAAATGGAAGTAGTAAATTCAGTAGGACGCAGAAAAACGGCTGTAGCACGGGTGTTTCTGAAACCAGGTACTGGTAAGGTTACCATTAATGGCCGTGAATTTGAAGCATACTTTCCCGCCGAACATGCCCGGCTGCTTATTATGCAACCTTTTCAACTGACGGAAACAGACGGTAAATTTGACCTGATAGCCCGTTTGAACGGAGGGGGTAAATTTGGTCAGGTAGATGCCCTTCGTCTGGGAATTGCACGCGCACTGGATAAAATGGATGAGGCTTACCGCCCCTTACTTAAAGAGGCCGGATTGCTCAGACGTGATTCCAGAATGGTAGAAAGAAAAAACCAGGCCAGAAAAAGCAAGAAAGAAATTCCAGTTCAGTAAACGTTAATATTATTCTTTATCAAATCAATAAGAATAATGTTTAGTATCTAAATTGCCGAAACATTCAACTTTCAG